>TARA_R110000744_G_scaffold44664_2_pt1 | contig 15939 bp, 10 predicted proteins | sample TARA_R110000744 | Tara Oceans TARA_R110000744 (sample SAMEA4398083) | marine metagenome | biome: Polar Biome; feature: [DCM] deep chlorophyll maximum layer (ENVO:01000326); material: water (ENVO:00002006), including particulate matter (ENVO:01000060) such as... | depth 36 m | reverse complement strand
AACTCGACCCGCTATCAGGTGAAAAGCGTAATGCAGAGTTAGGCACCCGCAGTACATTATCACGTTGCCCAAGCACGATATCGACATTAGCTGTCATACCGGGCAGCAGTAACAAACGGTCGTTTTTTACGCCAATAATCACTTTATATGTCACCACATTATTGGTCACCGTAGCGGACTTTCGTACTTGAGTGACCACACCGCTAAACTTACGCTCGGGGAAAGCATCGACGGTAAAATTAACCGTTTGGTCTTTAGCGATGCGTCCTATATCCGCCTCATCCACGTCAGCTTCTATCTGCATAGAGGCTAAATCTTGTGCAATCGAAAATAACGTTGGTGCAGAAAGACTGGCTGACACGGTTTGGCCTTTGTCTACTTGTCGGTCAATGACCACGCCGTCCACGGGAGAGCGAATATAGGTACGATCCAAATCTAATTTTGCTTGCTCTAACATAGATTGAGATTGTTGTATTTTGGCCTTGCCAACCAAAATAGCCGCGTCAGCTGTATCAATCGCGACTTTAGCCAGTTCGTATGAGGTTTCACTGATATCTAACTCAGAGGCACTGACCAGATTTTTGTTGCGCAGTTCACGTGTTCGCTGATATTCACGTTCGGCGAGTTTTTCTTCGGTTTGCGCCTTTTTAAGAGCCGCCTTAAGCTGCACGAGGCTGGCATCCGACGACGCTAAATCTGCTTCACTTTGGCGCAGCTTTGATACCACGGTTCGATCATCTATACGGGCGATAATCTGTCCGCTAGTTACCTCATCGTTAAAGTCCACATTCAGCTGAGAAATTAACCCTGATAACTCAGAACCGACTTCGACTGTGACCACCGGCGAGATAGAGCCAGAAGAATTAACCGTGCTTTCAATTCTGCCAACTGACAGTGGTTGGGTGTGATAGACAATACGTTCACTAGATTGAGATGGTTGGGTAAACCTCCAAAATGCGGCTGCTATAACAGCTACGATAACGAGTCCCTTTATTAACGATGTATTCTTCATAGTGTGATATCTGCAAAATCTATTTAAATGCTGGAATAATGTGAGAATTAAAGCACTTATCGAGTAAAAATACTGTCAGGGGAATGTAAAGTTATCTAAAGTTGTTGTTTCAAAGCATGATGGCAGTTAAGCGCTGCAATAATGATCGTAATTATCACCGCTCAAACGGTATAAATAACAGATATAAAAAACGTCACAAAAGTGACGTTTTTTTAAAATTTAAGCGTTTAACATTGGCTATTAAAGACCAAATAATTTAGACCACGATGCTTTGGGGATCCATTTCAGGCATCAAATTTTCATGCAACTGATCCATGTTGTCTACCACGTCTTTTGGATCATCAAACAACGCTATATGAAACATCGCATCACCTTCTTGTACCAAGGGGATATTCTGCTTGCCAATAATGATCCCTGAACGGTTTGCCAGCAGCGGTTTACTGTAGGCGCCGGTAGGGCTACAAACATCTGCAAGTAAATCGCCGCGTTTAACGTAATCCCCTAAGCTCTTACGATCACGCACAATGCCGCTTTCAGGAGCGCGTAACCACGAGCTTTTATACGCTACTAATGGCTCTATTTTCGGTTCAGTACGACGTCGTTTCGATACCATTCCCAAAGATACGAGCACGTTGAAAATACCCTTTATGCCCGCACGAATAGAGAGCTCATCAAAGCGCAGGGCTTCTCCTGCTTCATACAACAGCACCTTGGTACCTGATTCATCTGCCGCTTGTCGCAATGAACCATCACGCAAATCTGAATTAAGCAGCACAGGCACCCCAAAAGCGTGAGCAAGCTTGGCCGTTTCAGGATCTTTTAAATTGGCTCGAATTTGCGGCAAGTTACTGCGATGAATAGCCCCTGTATGTAAATCGATGCCATAGTGACACTTAGACACAATTTCAGTTAAGAACATATGCGCCAACCGCGATGTTAAGGAGCCATTCGTCGACCCCGGAAAACTGCGATTTAAATCTCGCCTGTCAGGCATGTAGCGGCTTTGCATTAACATACCGTACACATTAACAATTGGCACGGCGATAACGGTACCGGTAATTAATTTAAACGATGGTGAATCAAGCAGCCTGCGCACTATTTCAATGCCATTGAGCTCATCGCCGTGAATAGCTGCGCTGATAAACACGGTAGGGCCGTCTTTTTTAGCCCTAATAACCTCAACCGGAATAGACATATCTGTGTCCGTATACAAGCGAGCAGCAGATAGCTGCAGCTTGATGCGAGACCCAGGTTCAATAACATGACTTCCTATTTTCAGAGGGGCACCGGTTACCATAACTAACCGTTACCTCGGGTTTTCGTGCTATGGGGCTTAGATTTTTTATTTTCGATAAACTCGATGATCATGTTCGCAACGTCTTTTGAAGTCGACGCCTCAATACCCTCAAGACCAGGAGATGAGTTGACTTCCATCACGACAGGACCATGGCTAGAGCGTAGTAAATCCACACCACACACGTTCAAACCCATAGCGCTTGCAGCGGCCACTGCTGTCGCCCGTTCAACCGATGTCAATTTGACTAACGTGGCACTACCACCACGATGTAGGTTTGAGCGAAACTCCCCCGGAGCCCCCTGACGTTTCATAGCAGCAACCACTTTACCGCCAATGACGAAGCAGCGAATATCTGCTCCGCCAGCTTCCTTGATATATTCCTGCACTAATATATTGGCTTTTATACCCATAAAAGCTTCGATAATACTTTCTGCCGCTTTATTGGTATCCGCTAATACAACGCCAATCCCTTGCGTACCTTCTAGTAACTTGATCACCACTGGCGCTCCGCCTACATTGCTGATCAAATCCTTGATGTCATCTGGGCTATGCGCAAAACCTGTGCGCGGTAAACCGATACCTTTGCGCGATAGCAACTGCATTGAACGCAACTTATCTCGAGAACGGCTAATAGCGACCGACTCATTCACGCTAAAGCTGCCCATCATTTCAAATTGACGCACCACAGCCGTACCATAAAAAGTCACTGATGCACCAATACGCGGGATAATCGCGTCATACTGGGGCAAAGGTTCACCATTAAAACGTACCGACGGTTTATTGCTTGAAATATCCATATAGCAATGAAGTGTATCGATGATATCGACTTCATGACCACGAGCAATAGCCGCCTCTTGTAGACGGCGAGTGGAATACAGCTTTTTGTTTCGAGATAAAATGGCGATTTTCATCATTTTTTCTTCTTTTAGTGAATGAATTTAGTAGACGTTTGGTTAAGAATAAAAGTCACAACAATATTAAAAAAAGTGTCAGGTTTTGCTGGATAAAATAAACACTCTTTTACCAACAATATTATTGTAAGCGGGTAAAATATGTTACATTTTTTTCAAATGGCCGTTTACGATATTGAATACATGAGAATCCGACTTATATCCGTTAGTAGCCTAGTGATTTGCATTTACTGGCTGCTGTCAATCAATGCTATTGCTCTAGCTGATCCTAACGGCCAAGTATCAATTGTCCCCACTACATCCTCTGACGCGTTCAAGAAACAGTTTTTAATCACATATGTAGAATATCCTCAAACTGAAAAATACTTACAACTTTTAAAAGAAATCTACACGGAGTTAGGTTTCAAAGTACATCTGATCCCAGCACCAGCATTGCGTGGATTAGCCATGTTAGACAAAGGTAAAGTCGATGCCGATGCATATCGATTCGGCCGAATTGCCACACAATATAAGAACGTAACGCTGGTAAAACCTGAGTTGATACGAGGCTCAACAGTCTTGCTCTGTCGCCAAGAAGTGAACTGTGATATTACCGTGCTCAGCAACAGCAAAAATGTCATATTAACCAACGAAAGAACGCTGCTTTATTTAGCAGATTTTGATATACGCGCCGGGCTTTTAAAAAAAGAGGTTATCTCTAACACACTAGAAATGCTGCGTAGTAAGCGCGTCAATTATGCGACATTTATGATCGATCAGCGCCAAATCATCCCCGATGACTTAAAAATGCTAAACCTTAGGCGCATCTTTCTCTACCATGTTATCAGTAACAAACATGCCAGCCTTTTACCAAAAATAGAGAAAAAATTGCGCCAAAAACAAACGTTACTTAATCGCACTGTGCTCGGTACAAAACCGCAAACTTAGTCCTGTCTATAATGTGCTTTAATAAAATCAGCCGCTCGTTCAGCAATCATGATAGTCGCAGCGTTAGTATTGCCACCAACTAAGCTAGGCATAACCGATGCATCAACCACTCTTAATCGTTCAATTCCTCTCACATTGAGTTGATTATCTACCACCGCCATTTCATCTGTATCAGTACCCATTTTGCATGTGCCTATGGGATGATAAATGGTCTGTGCGTTTTCGCGTAAAAACGTCAGTAACTGTTCGTCTGTTTGCATATCAATACCAGGTAACACTTCTTCGCCTCGATATTGTATAAAACCCTTTGATTGCAGAATTTCTCGGCCTTGACGAATACCATCGATCATGACTTTTTGGTCATCGGAATGAGATAAATATTGAGGGTCGATTACAACGGGCTGAGCAGGATCAGCCGAGGCTAGTGAAATTGTGCCACGACTTTTAGGATATAGATTACATACATGCAGTCCATATCCATAGCCAAACGCAGTTTGCCGGCCGTGGTCAAGAAGAATAGCCGGTAAAAAGTGATACTGAATATCAGGTAGCGCATCTGCAAACTGACTTTTTACAAACCCACCCGCCTCAGCAATATTAGATGAAAAAATATCGTTACGTTTATGCCAATAACGAACCGCAGCCTGTATATAGCGTGGTAATTTTCCTACAGAGACAGCATAAGTTCCCTTAGACCGACAGCGGTATTGCACGATGGCATCCAAGTGGTCTTGAAGGTTTTGCCCAACACCGGGTAAATCAATTTCTAGATGAATGCCTTTATCTGACAAATGTGCCTTAGGACCGATACCCGATAACATCAACAACTGGGGAGAGTTAACCGTTCCGCTGCTGAGTATGACTTCTTTTGCTGCGCTGAGAACATGTGCCCGACCATTAATTTGTAGAGCGACCCCGACCGCTCGCTTATCTTTAATAATAATTTTTTCGACTAATGCGCGGGAAATTAAGGTAAAATTTTCACGTCCTTGCGCCAAGGCTAAGTAACCCTTAGCCGTCGAGCAACGTTGACCATTTTTGTGAGTAACTTGATACACACCAAGACCTTCATGCTCACAGCTATTAAAGTCTGGGCTGATGGGTAATCCGACCTCATTTGCCGCCGCGACAAACGTCTTCGACATGGGGTTCACATACCGCAAATCATCGACACAAAGTGGCCCATCGACACCGTGATAAGCATCACTACCCCGTTGTTGATCCTGTGACTTCTTAAAATACGGTAGTACGGCATCCCAGCCCCAGCCTTCGGCACCTTGATTATTCCAGCGATCGTAATCTTCAGGTACGCCTCGTACGTAACACATGGCGTTTATCGCGCTAGACCCACCTAAGGTTTTCCCTCTCGGCCAGTACAATTTTCGATTATTTAACTGTGGCTGGGCAGCGGTATTGTAATTCCAATTGATATTTTTAAAGCGAGAAAGTAAAGATAAACCAAAAGGTATATGAATAAACGGATTGCTGTCTTTGCCACCTGCTTCAATTAGACAAACACGAAATGTGCTGTTTTCGGTTAAACGGGCGGCTAATGCGCAACCAGCAGAGCCTGCACCCACAATAATGAAATCGAACTGCTCAGACTGTACAGGTGACATAACAAATGCTTCCGCATTGGGTTAACACACTCCCACAAACGAAAATGTATTCATCAAGGATCGCTATTAACTTGTTGGCATTCAGACTAGAAAGGCGTCGAGGTAAAAGAGCCTTCTTATTGTGCTTTTATTACCTCGACATTTCCGCCGCTGCTTGGCTCATTACGCTCACCAAGCGCACATAATGTAAACCATTTGTTAAGTAATGTCAGTTATTTTTTAACATAAGCGTTTGTTTTATCTGATCATTACTAAAATTACTAACAGACTATAATTATTATCTATAGATGTTTTCGCTACCTATCGTGTTTCTCATCGCATACAAGAATAAGGTATTATCAACACTTAATACGCTATAAAGACGTATCTAAATTAAATAATAAACGACAATAATCAGGGTAAAAAATGAAATTAACGTTATTAGCTGTGACCGTCAGTGCCCTTGTGATGGGCTGTACGAATACCATCAACTCTTCTACTCATGTATCACTAGCAAGTGACGCCTCAATCGCGAGTAATCAATTAAAACAAATGAATATCTCTTATCCTAAAACCCGTAAAGACGATGTAACCGACACCTACTTTGGCACTCAAGTAGCAGATCCTTATCGTTGGTTAGAAGACGATACCAGCAGCGAAACCGAACAATGGGTTAAAAGCGAAAATGCAGTAACACAAGCATATCTTGCCCAAGTTCCCTCACGCGATAAGCTAAAAGAACGTTTAAAAGTGTTACTCGATTACGAAAAAATTAGCGCGCCTTTTAAAGAAGGTAAGTACACCTATTTTTTCAAAAACGACGGCTTACAAAACCAAGCCGTGCTTTATCGTCAATTAGGCGACGGTGAAGCCCAAGTATTTCTTGACCCCAACACCTTTAGTGAAGATGGCACCACCTCATTAGCCGGATTAGATTTTTCGAAAGATGGCAGTTTAGTCACCTATATGATTTCAGAAGGCGGCAGCGACTGGCGTAAGGCGATAACCATCGATGTTGAAACGATGCAAAACGCCAGTGCTACATTAAAAGACATCAAATTTAGTGGCATATCTTGGCTGGGTAATGAAGGCTTCTATTATTCCAGTTATGACAAACCACAAGGCAGCGAGTTGTCGGCGAAAACAGATCAACATAAACTTTATTTCCATCGTTTAGACCATAAGCAAGCGGATGATACGTTAGTGTTTGGTGGCACATCCGAGCAAAAAAATCGTTATGTATCTGGTGAAGTCACTGAAGATAACCGTTATTTACTGATAAGTGCGGCTGTTTCTACCTCAGGCAACAAACTCTATTTAAAAGACTTAAGTCAGCCTGATAGTCAGCTCATTACCATTTTAGATAACAATGATTCAGATACTCACCTACTCGATAACGAGGGCAGTACTTTATTATTTGTAACGAATCTAGATGCGCCAAATAAACGTGTAGTATCCGTTGATGCAAGCCAACCCCAACCTGAAAATTGGCAAGACTTTATCGCTCAAACTGACAACGTATTGGACGTATCAACCGGTGGCGGAGACATTTTTGCCAGCTACATGGTAGATGCTATTTCAAACGTCAAGCAGCTAGACAAAAACGGCAAACTGATCCGTGAAGTATCATTACCTGGTGTCGGCACGGCCAGTGGCTTCGACGGTAAAAAAGATCAACAAGTCCTATATTACAGTTTCACCAACTATAAGACCCCCAGCACCATCTTTAGCCTAGATGTAAAAAGCGGTGAGTCTTCGGTGTATCTTAAATCGAAAGCGAAGTTTGATAGTAATGCTTTCGAGTCCCAACAGGTATTTTATACCTCAAAAGATGGTACTAAAGTACCTATGATTATTACCCATAAAAAAGGACTTAAACTTGATGGCACTAACCCAACCATGCTTTACGGTTATGGTGGTTTCAACATCAGTTTGCAACCTTCCTTTAGCAGCACCAACGCTGCATGGTTAGAGCAAGGAGGAGTTTACGCCGTGCCTAATCTACGTGGTGGCGGCGAGTACGGTAAAGCATGGCACGACGCGGGTACTAAGTTGCAAAAACAAAATGTATTTGATGACTTTATCGCGGCGGCTGAGTATTTAATTGCACAAAATTACACTAGCCCTGACTATTTGGCGATTCGTGGCGGCTCTAATGGTGGCTTGTTGGTTGCTGCAACCATGTTACAGCGCCCAGACTTATTTAAAGTCGCATTGCCTGCGGTAGGGGTGTTGGATATGTTGCGTTATCACACCTTTACTGCTGGCGCGGGTTGGGCATATGACTATGGCACAGCACAAGACAGTAAAGAAATATTCGATTACTTGATGACTTATTCGCCCGTGCAAAATGTACGGAAGGGTGTGAATTATCCCGCTACACTTATCACCACTGGTGACCATGATGATCGCGTAGTACCTGCTCACTCTTTTAAATTCGCCGCTGAGTTACAAGCCAAACATACTGGGTCGAATCCGATGCTGATTCGCATAGAAACCAATGCCGGCCACGGTGCAGGTACACCGATTAGCAAGACCATAGACGAGTACGCCGATATATTTGGTTTCACTCTTTATAATATGGGGATTAAGGTTAAGTAGATTCAACTCACTTAATTTTTTTACCCTTATTTTTAATCCTGTTTTTGACAAGGTGAAGGCCACGGCAAACATGCATTATTCATGTAAGCCTTGGCCTTTTTCGTTAAGTAATGCGTTGCTGAGAATCAGCCTAATTGCCCTGCCCTTTTACTAATTGAACGCCGTTGCTAAAATCCGTACGCAAAGTGGTTCAATTCAGGTTAAAATATTGGTTAACATCCTATTTTTGCGCCACTTCATCCTCTCGGAGAACACCATGACCCAAGCCGCTTATGAACAAGCTGTAAATCTTATCGATAGCGCCAACAGTGAAGATCCTAATATTGAGCAAGCGGAAGGAAAAGATTGGCCCAAAGAGCTGTTGTATAGTCTGCGCATGTCCAACATGTTAGAACGTTATAGGAGTGATGCTGATCACGTGGTGAAATTGGCTATTCGCGGCCAACATATTCAGCGCTGGCAGTCTCCTCGCAGTGCTTACCCAATGGACCGACAGGGCTATCATAAATGGCGTAGCGATCTTTATGTGTTTCATGCTGATAAAGTCGCAAGCGTCATGGCCCAAGCAGGTTTTAATGAGCAAGAAATTGAACGAGCAAAAAATGCAGTCGCCAAGGTAGGCATTAAATCAAACCCAGATACCCAACTACTCGAAGATGTCGTTGGGTTAGTCTTCATTGAGCATTATATGCTGAATTTTGCCGCTAAACACCCCGAGTACACAGAACAGAAATGGATTGATATCATCCGTAAAACCTGGGCAAAAATGTCTCAAGACGCCCACGCATTCGTCCTCGCTGGCAAAATAACCCTGCCAGAATCATTAACCCCTGTGATTTTAAAAGCCGTGCAAGTTTAGCCTGTATATCTAAACCCATCCTAGGTAATGCAATAAAAACAGTCCAAGGGTGGTGCTAAACATTGAAAACAAGGTACTACCGGCAATGATCGCGGCGGTTAGATGATGATCGCCGCCTATTGCTCGCACCATAGGATATGCAGCCGCCGCGGTGGGCGTTGCCATCATAATATACAACACACCCAGTTCTTCATTTCTAAAACCACATAAGTAGCCAATAACCGTCGTTACCAGCGGGATAAATACTATCTTGCTAGCAATAGCGATATATAGCAGTTTTGATGCTTTAAACTCTTGTAATCGAATTGAAGCCCCCACACAAAGTAACGCTAGCGGTAAGGTCATCTGTGCTAAATAGCTACCCGATTCATACAGTAACTCTGGCAGTTGAATCGGCACAAGCGCCACAATAATGGCTAATACAATCGCAATAGCTAACGGATTTTTCAATACACTTAAAGCGACTAACTTCATTGAAGCGGTAGCCGACTGGTGGTAATAAAGCGTCAAAATTGAGTACACATTATACAAGATAACAATGGCGGCTAAATACATAGAAGCCAGCGCTTGAGCTGACTCCCCAAAGGCACTGACACACAAGGCCAAACCAATTATCGCCATATTGCCTCGACATGCGCCTTGGGCAAATGCACCTCGTGTTTCTTGCTGTTTAATGTTTAAGGCCAAAAGATTAAACAGCAAAAATATGCCAGTGGTAGCAATCGCGGCAAAAATCAATAAATAGCTAGGCGTAGTAACACTCAAATCAGTTTTAGCGATATTCACAAATAAAAGGCACGGCAAAGTAACGTTAAATACTAATCGTGAACCTACAATGGCAAATTCTTCGTTTATCCAGCGGATACGTTTAAACACAATCCCCAGTGCGATCAACAAACTAATGGGAAGCGTGACATCAATAGCAAACAGTAATGATTCAATAGGCATACTTAAAAATTTAGTCCTGATGTGGATTCACGCGAGTAAAATCGGTTCTAGTTGAAAAATACCGGCACAGAGTAAAGTCTATTTTTATATGCTGCAATGCAGCTGCGCAAAAATCACTTAGAAACCGCCCTTTATCTCTAAGCAATATGTTGGCCAGCAATGGTTTCACCACATTTGAAAATTGATCGGCTAAACCGCTATATCAGCTCAGTTTACAAGAAGTATGTACGCTCAGACATACTTGTTACAAATACTCGCAAATTAACTGACTTAATGACGACCAAGCCTTCAATTACTCACCATTGTGGGATTGTTAGTACAGTGGGAGGCTTGTTAAAGTAGTCAGGTCTTATATGCCTGTCATCTTATCCTTTATTGCCCCTTTTTGGGCTGGGTGTATCACTAATTTATGGAGTTATAATGCGTATTTCAATTATTGCCGCCGCCGTCGGTGCGACCTTTTTTTTAGGCGCCTGTTCCAGCAATGTCGTTAATCAAGAGCAAACAAATACTAAGCAAGTAAAAACTATGCAGACAGCCGCGAACAACGTGTTAATGAAGAAAAGCCCGCTAACCTACCAAGCGCCACAATTCGACAAGCTGAGTATTGACGATTATGAGCCTGCTTTTGCTGCAGGTATCGCCGAACACAATACGCAAATAGCGGTCATCACCAATAATCCGTTAGCCCCAACGTTCGATAACACCATTGTCGCCATGGAAAAATCTGGTGAATTGCTAACAAGAGTAAGTAAAACTTTTTATAACCTTGCCAGCGTGATTTCAAACGACGATTACCAACGAATTGAAGCAGACATGGGCCCTAAGTTAACCGCTCATGAAGATAATATTTATCTTAACCCCACTTTATTTGCTCGAATTCAAACGATTGACGCAAACAAAGCGTCACTAACCCCGTTAGATCAGCGTTTAGTTGAGCACTACTACAACAACTTTGTTCGCGCTGGCGCCAAGCTAAATGATGCAGATAAAGCGACTGTACGGGAAATTAATGGCCAACTTTCCTCTTTGGCCACTGAGTTTTCACAAAATATCCTAAAGTCGTTTAAGAACGATACGATTGTTGTCAACGATAAAGCACAGCTTGCTGGCTTATCTGAGAGTGAAATAACTAGCCTTGCCAGTGCAGCAAAAGAAGCGGGGAAAGACGGCTACCTAATTACATTGGTTAACACCACTCGTCAGCCGATTTTGGGTAGTTTGGAGAATAGAAACTTGCGTAAAAAAATCTGGCAGGCTTCTTCTCAGCGGGCCATGAGTACAAATGGCCCAGTGCTTATCAAACTCGCACAGTTGCGGGCCCAAAAAGCCCAGTTACTTGGTTACCCAACATGGGCGGCTTATGTAACCGCAGACCAAATGGCTAAGACCCCCGCCGCTGTTTACGACATTCTTGACGATCTAGCCCCTAAAGCCGTTGCCAAAGCCGAAGTAGAAGCACAGGCAATTCAAGAACAAATTACATCAACTGGCGAAAATTTTAGTGTTCAGCCATGGGACTGGGCTTACTATTCAGAAAAGGTGCGTAAAGCAAAATACGATCTTGATGAAAATGTAATTAAGCCTTATTTCGAGCTTGACCGGGTATTACACGATGGCTTGTTCTTTGCCATGCAAAAACTTTACGGTATTACGTTTAAAGCACGCAAAGACTTGCCTATTTATCACGATGACGTGCAAGCATTCGAAGTGTTTAATCAAGACGGCAGTAGCATTGGTTTATTCTACTTTGACCCTTATGCCCGCGAAGGCAAAGGTGGTGGTGCTTGGATGGACGAATTCGTCACACAAAGTGAACTACTTAAACAAAAACCTGTGGTATATAACGTACTGAATATTCCTAAACCAGCCGCTAGGCAGCCGACGCTGCTCACATTTGATGAAGTCACGACACTATTCCACGAATTCGGCCATGCGGCTCATGGTCTGTTCTCGCAAGTTAAGTATCCGAGTTTGGCAGGCACTGCCACGGCCCGAGATTTTGTCGAGTTCCCTTCTCAGTTCAACGAAGATTGGGATATCAACCCTGAAGTGATCGCTAACTACGCTAAGCATTATCAAACTGGTGAAGCCATCCCTAAAGCTTTACTCGATAAACTTCTTGCAGCGCATCACTTCAATCAGGGCTTCGATACCACTGAATATTTAGCAGCAGCATTGATTGATATGGAGTGGCACTCAATCACCCCAGACACCAAAATTGATGATGTTGCAGCCTTTGAGCAAAAAGCGTTGGCTAAACACGGTATCGATTTCGCGCCCGTTCCTCCTCGTTACAAGTCAGCCTATTTTAGCCATGCCTTTGCCGGTGGCTACTCAGCCGGGTATTACGCCTACTTGTGGACTGAAGTGTTTGCCGCAGATGCATTTGCGTATATGGCACAGCACGACGGGTTAAATCGTGAAAATGGTGATAAGTTCCGCAGCAGTGTTTTGTCCATGGGGAATAGCAAAGACCTAATGCAAGACTATATTGATTTTCGCGGTAGCAAGCCCACGACTGACGCGTTATTAAAACGTCGTGGTTTGGTTGACTAAAAGTCAGTAAACTAAAAAATAAAGCAAAACGAAAGAAAAAGCCCCGTGAATAATATTATTCACGGGGCTTTTCTACTTATCGCACTTAACTACTACTAGCACGTTCTAATCTCGTCAGCCGCTATTTTTTGGCCATAATGCTTAAGGTAGCAGTGGTCAACGCTTCAGTTGCTGTTTCGATCACAGCATCCGCTTGTGGGGCCCAATAAGGGCTATGCAAAGACGGCAGTGATGTGCCATTTTGCTTGGCGTCTTTCCAATCCGCTTCTTTCACCCCACCCACCCAAAAAATCAAACTCTCGATATTTTTATCTGCTCGGTAAAAACGACTGAAATCTTCCCCCCCCATAACGGCGGGAGTTTCCACTACGCGCTTTTCACCGAAGCGCTGGGTAAACACATTCGCCATCTTCTGAGTAAACTCAATAGTGTTATAGGTTGCCGGAGTGTATTCATCTTTAATCGTTACTTCAGGCATCAATTTCTCAGGTATACCAGCTGCAATCGCTTCACCTTTTGCGATACGGGCAATACCATCCAGTAACCTTTGACGAGTTTCGTCTGAGTAACTACGAACAGTAAGTAACAAGGTCGCTTGATCAGAAATAATATTATGCTTAGCGCCCGCGTGGAAGCTACCCACGGTTACCACAGCAGAATCTTGTGGATCAGTCTCACGACTGACTAACGTTTGCAGCGCACCGACAATGCGGCTTGCTAATACGATAGGATCTTTTGTGGTGTGCGGGTAAGCGCCATGGCCGCCCTCGCCTTTTACAAGAACATCGACGCTATCTACATTGGCTAGGGCGAATCCTGGTGTATAGCCAATCGTACCTGCTGGTAAACCTGCTGAGTCATGAAAAGCTAAGGCATAATTAGGTTTAGGGAAACGTTCGTATAGACCATCAGCCAACATATCACGGGCGCCTTTGCCGCGCTCTTCTGCTGGTTGCAAGATCATCACCAAGGTGCCAGACCATTTATCTTTCATTGCAGTCAAGGCTTGAGCCGTACCCACCCAACTCGTCATGTGAGTATCGTGCCCACAGGCATGCATAACGCCTGATTCAATGCCGTCTTCGGTGGTCGCCCGTACCTTTGAAGCAAATGCCAAACCTGTTTGCTCGATAACAGGCAAGCCATCCATGTCCGCGCGTATCATCACCACAGGTCCGGGACCATTTTTAAGGACAGCAACAACCCCTGTTCCGCCGACTTTTTCAGTTACGTCAAAACCCAAATCACGCGCTTTTTTGGCAAGTTTAGCTGCTGTGTTCACTTCAAAACCACTTAGCTCAGGGTGGGCATGTAAGTCTTTATACAACGCCATTAATTTGGGCATATCAGCACTGACCTTATCGCTGACACTGTCAGCATTTGCACTGGTGCTTAATAACGCACTGCTAAGTAATGCAGCACTGAGCATCGACAGACTCAATAGCGTTTTTTTCATTGTAGGACGGCTCGTATTGCAGGCATGACTGATATGACTGCGAGTCAAAATTTGAGGTAATTTCATATGCTCTCCCGTATCGTTTATTAAGGTTATTTATTATAAAGGGCTTAACATCGTGCTAAAAAAGACAACTAACTCAGCCACATAGGTAAATTAAATGGGTGTCATGAGTCACACGTTAGCATGAAATAAGCACTGCGAGCTAGCCGTGGCAAAAAGTTCAAAAGCGTCGCTCTTAAAAGAAAATTTCACGTTCGGCTATATTTAAATAAAGGAACGTTGTTGCAATATGCCGCATAGGCAACTTAACTAACGACACCGCTATTGCTTCTTTTGCAACAACTTCAGGTCTATGAATTGATGCTGTGCATTTGCAAAACAGACCGTTATTAAAAGCATTTCAGGGATTTTGCCATTTTTATGGGCGCAAATAGGCCCGTCAAAACAACGCATAACCTAAGGTTATACCCCTGCAATACTTAGTCATTTTATTTTCCCGGCTACCGCGCTAGCATATGCCATATTCAGCACGTTCTGCTAGAACGTGCATTTTATTTATATACAGCATATCTAATCACGATGCGCTCTTTTTAAAGGTAATATTCATGGTCATTCACGCTCCTTACTTACTGTTTATTGGTGATGCCACCGATGCACTTTCTATTAAAATGGCGCAAAGTGTCGCCCATTGGCGCCCAGAGTTGTGCGTAGGTGAGCTCAGTGTTGAAGGCTGCACCGTCAGTACTGGCCTAACAAAGTTGAGCATTGAAGAAGGCGCTAAACAAGGAGCAAAAAGTCTTGTTTTAGGCTTCGCTAATAGCGGTGGGATTTTAGATAAAAAGTGGCTGCCATTAATTGAACTCGCCATCAAAAAAGGCATGCATATCGTCAGTGGTCTACACCAAAAACTGACCAGCTACCCAGAGTTAGTGCACTGTGCTAAGCAATACAATGTCGAATTACTGGATATACGCCACCCAAAACCGCAATTTAATACAGGCACAGGCCGTAAACGCGTGGGCAAACGCCTATTGACTGTAGGCACCGATTGCTCTGTGGGTAAAATGTACACCTCCTTAAGCATTGACCAAGCTATGCGTGATCAAAACATAGCGGCTGATTTTCGCGCTACCGGCCAATGTGGCATATTGGTCGCTGGAGAAGGTGTGGCGATTGATTGTGTGGTTGCTGATTTTATTTCTGGTGCGGCAGAGTCACTATCGCCCGACGCGAGTGAAGATCATTGGGATATTATTGAAGGCCAAGGCTCTTTATCTCACCCGGCTTTTGCGGGTGTCAGTCTAGGTTTACTGCATGGCTCTCAACCCGATGCATTGGTGATTTGCCATGCACTGAACCGCACACACATGCGTGGTTTGCCCAACACAGCTTTTCCCAGCATTGAAACAACCATTGCACTTAATTTGCAAGCCGCACGTCTTACGAACCCTAACGTCGTTGTCGCTGGTATCAGTGTAAATACCTCTGCGGTCAGTGTAGAAGAGGGCCGAGATATTTGTCAGCAGTTAAGTGAGCAATTTTCACTACCTTGTGTGGATCCGCTTCGTGATGGTACTGCCGCTATTGTCGATGCTCTCGCAGCGCTTTAGCCGTTAATTAAGAATACTGGAGTGAACAAGATGGGTTATCAGGTCAAGGCATATCAACAAGCGTTTCCCCTTAAAAGTGTTTTTCGTATTGCTCGGGGCGCGAAAACCCAAGCCGATGTAGTGGTAGTAACCCTAAGTGACGAGGTGCATACAGGATG
>TARA_R110000744_G_scaffold46466_3_pt1 | contig 16034 bp, 16 predicted proteins | sample TARA_R110000744 | Tara Oceans TARA_R110000744 (sample SAMEA4398083) | marine metagenome | biome: Polar Biome; feature: [DCM] deep chlorophyll maximum layer (ENVO:01000326); material: water (ENVO:00002006), including particulate matter (ENVO:01000060) such as... | depth 36 m | reverse complement strand
TTACTTTGGCGGGATTAAATCATTAGCGAAGGCGCTAGATATTTGGCCTCATCCGATTTACCGTTGGAAAGAAAATCCGCCAATATTAAGACAGTATCAAATTGAGCGTTTAACTGATGGTGAATTAAAGGCGGAATAATATGGTAGATATAACAAATATTCTTGGGGATGGTTGGCAAAAATCAACAGCTAATTTTGATCCCCCTGAAGTTCAATTAGCAGATGCAATGCGACAGGCAGGAATTGAGCCGCCGCCGAATATCTCTCTTGATGGGCAGTTGCACCGATTTGGAACTAAAGGCCGCAAGAAAGATGATTCTGGTTGGTACATTGCATTTGATGATGGTATTCCTGCTGGTCGGTTTGGTTGTTGGCGTGATGGTATTGAAGTAAGTTGGAGAAGTGAAGTCGGACGCGAGCTAACAGCGTCTGAGCAAATGGCGATATCTAAACGCACGTCCGAAGCTCGCGCAGCCAGAGATGCGGAACGCAAAAAGAAAAACGAAATTGCCGCTTCAACAGTTGATAAGATTTGGACAGATGCTGGAGCAGCTTCTCCAGAACATCCATATTTAAAACGCAAAGGCATTGCTAATCACGGCGCTCGCATCACAGGTGATGGTCGATTAATAATTCCAATGTTTAATGCTGATAGTTCTCTCAGTTCGTTACAATATATTACAGCGGATGGTGATAAAAAATATCATACTGGCGGTGCGGTCAAAAGTTGTTATTGGATGATTGGCACAGAAGAACAAACAATATTCATTGCGGAAGGCTTTGCTACAGCGGCGACAATTTTAGAAGTGACAAATCAATCAGTTGCGATTGCATATAGCGCTGGCAATATTCCATCTGTGGCACAGCAAATGCGGGAAAGGTTTGGTGCAACACAGAAAATAGTAATTGTTGCCGATAACGATAAATCAGGGGTGGGGAAAAATTACGCTGAACAAGCCGCCGCAAAGATGGGGGCTAGAATAGTGATACCGCCAGAAGAGGGAGATGCAAACGACTATCGAACAAACGGTGGCGATTTACACGAATTACTCTACCCAGCTACCACCGAATATCTGGTTCGCGGCAAATCATTCTTCGCCCAGCCAGCGCCAATCAATTGGCTGGTCAAACATTGGATACAGTCTGACGCATTGGTTATGGTTCACGGGCCGTCAGGCGGCGGCAAAACATTTGTCGTTCTTGATTGGATGCTGCACATAGCCGCCGGGATTCCAGAATGGTTCGGGCATAAAGTAAAATGTGGTCGCGTTGTCTATCTGGCTGGTGAAGGCCATCACGGTTTAAAGGGTCGGCTGGCTGCATGGGCGCAAGAACATAAAGTTGATGACCCCGATATCTATCTGTCAAAACACGGCGTGGATCTGAATACGCCAGAGGGATATCAGGTGGTTCGCGAAGCAATACTTGCTTTGGATCTCCCGCCGTCCGTGATTGTAATCGACACGCTTCATCGATTTTTGCGCGGTGATGAGAACTCCGCCCAAGATGCCAAGTCAATGCTAGATGCTTGTGCGGCGCTTCAATTGGAATTTAGCTGCACGGTTATTTTGGTTCATCATACTGGCGTATCTGAAGAAGCTCAACATCGTGCGCGAGGTTCCAGCGCATGGAAAGGGGCGCTTGATATTGAAATATCTATTGTCCCATCTAAAAACGATGGCCCTATATCTATTGTACAGCGTAAATCAAAAGATGCTGAAGAGGCTGATGATGTTTATGTTGATCTACAATCAGTTGCTATTAATGGATGGATTGATGAAGATGAAGAACAAGTAACAAGTGCAGTTATCGTGTCGGCGGATGCACCGATTAAGGTTAAGAAAGATGGGCCGTTGGAAAACAACATGGGCATTTTTGAGAAAGCATGGTGGGCTACTGCCCCGAAAGATACCCCAGCAAATACTGATGTCAAAGACAATATGCCATATGTGTCGCGAGAAGCTATGAAAAAATACATTATAGAAACTATGGGAAAAGCAGAAGCAACTGCTGTAAACTGGACAAATAAAGGTGAGCCTACAAAAGGAATGGGATTGCTGGAAGCTCGCGGAGTTATATCACAAGCCTACAATGGATGGATTATAAATGATCTTTCTTGGGCTAGTGCTTTGATGATTCAGAGGGATGGAAAGTGATACCCCAATATACCCCAATCGTACCCCAAGGGTATATTAGGGCAATTGGCAGAAAACAGCCATTCTTAATACCCCAATATACCCTCTCTCCTTTAGGAGAGGGGTATGGGGTATCATGGCAGTGCAGATAATTAAGTGTTGTACCAAGGTTCAAAGAATAGTAGTATTATTTTAGATCAAATTGGAAGGGAGTAAAATAATTATTATGGATGAAATTAAATTAAAAAAAGCTATCTTGCGTAGAGATAAAGCCGACACAAAAATCATTAAAGAATCTATGGTCATGCGAAATGAAATTCGCGAAGGATTAAATGAGGGACGTGACATCTTCGGTTACACAATGGGAATGCTTAACGTGATCGATATCGTCGAGGTCGCATCAGAATGCGCTGGCGGGGAATGTGATCTTGCATTGTCAACGTGGTCAATAGCTCAAGCTGACGTGATGAAGCTTGGTGCATTAAAAGATCAAGGGCTAATCCAAAATTGTAAACTAATCATCGATCCATCTGTTGGATCTCGCCGTCCAGCCGAAGTCGAATTGCTTTATCATATGTTTGGACGAGAAGCAGTTCGATCAGTTAATACACACGCAAAATTTGTAGTATTGCAGGGCAAGAAGAAAACGCTCACGGTTCTATCAACTATGAACTTTACAAAAAATCCACGCATCGAACAGTTCCAATGTATTCATGGTGATGATATAGCTGTGACTACAATGGACATGGTCAACGATATCTGGGATAAATGTGATCCATATGAAAATTTTACTACTCAAGCAATGGATAATTTTGAAAAACTTCGGGAAAGGATGCAGGGAAATTTAGATTTAGATGATACTATGGATTTGTCTATGAATACATTTTCCGCACTATAAAGGAATGGCAGATAAAAAGAAAGAGATGGGCCGTCCAAAATACAAAGCGAATGAAGAACATCGTAAGACGGTGGCTGTAATGATTGCGGCAGGAATACCCCAAAAAAGTATTGGGCGGTGTTTGGGGTTGGATGTTAAGACAATGCGAAAATATTACGCGATTGAAATGGACAATAGCGCAGATATTGCTAACGCTAAAGTTGCTGAGAGTTTATTCAAACAAGCAACGCAAGGCAACACTGCTGCTGGGATCTGGTGGACTAAGTCTCGCATGGGTTGGAAAGAGACAAGAGAGCAAAGGATTGAATTGACAAATCATGTTGAACTTACTGAACGTATTAATGAGGGCCGCGCTCGCGTGGCAAAGTTAAAGTTGGTGGCTAATAATGAATAAATCAGAACATAAATTTGGGCCGCCGATTGCTGGAGCTGGTCGCCTTCGCATATGCACCGTTTGCGGTGATAGAGAAACGGCTGAATCAAAAGATGATAATAGTTTATCAAGCAGTTGTTCTGGTAGAGCGGTTCTTGATCCTGCTTGTGAAATAGATTATGAGCCAATTGAATGAATGAAGCAGATCCTGATATTGCATTAGCAACTGAGATTAGTAAATATTATGCAGATCCGTTGGGATTTGTAATGTTTGTTTTTCCTTGGGGTAAGGGGCCGTTAGCTGGATTTAATGGGCCTGATAAATGGGCCGTTGATTTCTTTATGGATCTAGCAAAGGATGTAGAAGAACGAGGATTTACAGGTGTTCAAGCTGTTAGGCCAATTATGTATTCGGTTAGTAGCGGACACGGCATTGGTAAATCAGCAATGGTAGCATGGTTGATATTATGGATTATGTCTACACGGCCTTTTTGCAAAGGCGTTATTTCGGCAAATAGTTATGTGCAATTGAGGACAAAGACATGGAGTGAACTTAGCAAATGGTTAAGCTTATCAATGAATTCTCATTGGTTTACTATTAATTCCAGCTCTGGTTCTATGTCTATTCATCATGTGGATTATAAAGAAACATGGAGAGCTGATGCACAATCATCTGATGAGCATAATAGTGAAGCATTTGCTGGTCTTCACGCTGCCACTTCAACTCCGTTTTATATTCTTGATGAGGCATCTGGCATTCACTCAAAGGTATATGAAGTTTCTGAAGGTGGCATGACAGATGGAGAACCCATGCATTTTTCATTTGGAAATCCAACTCGTGGTTCAGGTCGGTTCTTTGAGAATATGATGGGCAAACATAGACATCGTTATAATAGACGGTTTATTGACAGCCGTGATGTGGCTATAACAAATAAAGAAGTGTTTGATGAATGGATTGAAGCATACGGAGTTGATTCAGATTTTTGTAAGACACGCATTCTTGGTGTGTTCCCTAGTTTATCAGATATGCAGTTTATATCTACTGACGATGTTAGGGAATGCATTAATCACGAAGTTGTTGTACAGCCGCACGATCCATTAGTTATGGGCGTAGACGTTGCTCGTTTTGGATCTGATCAATCAGTGATTTGGTTGAGGCAAGGACGTGACGCTGAAAGTCAAGGTATGCATTCTTACCGTGGCGTTGATACTATGACATTAGCATCTGAGATTTCACGCATTGCCAGCGAAAAGAAACCCGACGCAATATTTGTTGACGGCGGCGGTGTTGGCGGCGGTGTTGTTGATCGTTCTAGACAAATTGGTTTAGAGATTATTGAAGTTAACTTTGGTGGCAAAGCTTCGCAATCTGGTTATGCCAATATGCGAGCGCAGATGTGGGGTAATCTTAAAGATGCAATTAAAGATGGTATTCGATTGCCTGACAATGAAGATTTAGTTAGAGATTTAACGGGTGTTGAATATAGTTATAATTTAAGAAACGATATACAGCTAGAGAAAAAAGATGACATGAGAAAGCGTGGTTTAGATTCTCCAGATTTAGCAGATGCATTGGCCTTAACGTATGCTTACCCTGTTTATCCTAGCAGAATTGGATATAGTGGGTTTAGTAATGTAGCCTCTACTGAATATGATCCTTATTCATAATCTATTAGTAAGCTAGACTGTATAAAGTATTTGTGTTAGTTATTATTCTATGAAAGCTTTATTGGTTTTTTCATCAGATAATGAGCATCCGCTTAACTTTTTATTAAACAAGAAGAGGCGGCACGTTTTTGTCTGCCTTTGCACTAAAAATGCTTGGGTTATATACGATTGGCGTATGGGTTTACCCATTGTTGAATCTATTTCTTCAAATGATTTTGATTTGGCTTCGTTTTATCGTGATGATGGATACGAGGTTTTGGAAATTGAAACAGGTACGCATACAAGTTATGGCCCAACAATGATGAATAATTGTGTTGGACACGCAAAGCTTGTTACTGGTACAAAATCTATGGCGTTGGTTCCTAATGGTTTGTATAAACATTTTACGCGAGGTTCACTAATGGAAAGAATATTAAGTTATATTAAGATGTTTACTGTTGTTCCCGGCTTTGGTGGTGGCGCTCCAGCCCCTGCTCCGCCGCCGCCGCCGCCAGCTCCAGCCCCAGTTGCAAAAAAAGCTAGTAAAGATGTGCAAACTGCTAGACGTGCAGAACAGAAAGCGGCACGTCTTGCTGCTGGTCAATCTGGGACGAATAAGACAGGAAGTTTAATTAGTACTGCTGATGCCACAACAACCAATACTTTACTAGGCTAGGTAAGGAACTTAAACATGGCGATTTTATCCACTCCTGAAAATTTGCATACTTTGTCTACATTGAAGGGCAAACGAGGCTTGGCTGTTCGTCGGTATAGGCAATTAGAGAATGATCGGTCTACATGGCGTAGCCATTGGATGGAGATTAGCGATTATATTGCACATCGACGCGGCAAGTTTTTGATTGAAGATAATCAGAATACACGGGGTAGAGTTCGCAACAACAAGATTATTGATAGCACTGGGACTCAAGCATTAAGAACAATGACTGCTGGTATGATGTCTGGGATGACAAGTCCAGCTCGTCCTTGGCATCGTCGCAAAATTAGTGGTGATCCAGATCTTATGGATAGTCCAGAAGTTAAAGAATGGATTAGCAATGTTGAAAGAGTAGAGCGCAGCATTTTAAATAAGTCTAATTTTTATAATTCTGTTAGCACAGTTTATACAGAGTTAGGAGCGTTTGGCACGGCTCCTTTATATAGGCAAAAATCTTTTGATAATGTAATACATTTTCGTCCATTTACAGCGGGTGAATATGTTATTGCTGAAAACTTTCAAGGTGAAGTTGATACTGTTGGTCGTTATTTTACTATGACAGTTAGCCAAGTTGTTGAGAAGTTTGGTCTTAAAGAAGGAAGCACAAAGATTGATTGGACGGGAATTAGTTCTACAACTAAGAAACTTTGGGAAAGCAATCAATTTGATTCATTAGTTCCTATTATTCATTTGATTGAGCCTCGCCGCAATGAGGATCGTGATTTTACTCGCATAGATCAAATGAATATGCGAATAAGGTCTGTATATTTTGAGTATGCTGGCGATGGTGAAGAGGTTCTTTTTGAAGGTGGTTTTAACAAGATGCCAATTTATGTCCCACGCTGGGATGTATTAAGTGGAGAAGTTTATGGAAGATCACCGGGCATGGATTCGCTTGGTGATATTAAACAACTACAGCACCAACAAAAACGAAAAGCACAAGCTATAGATAAGATGGTTAATCCGCCTATGGTAGCTAGTGTTAATTTGCGTGGTAAGCCATCAACTACGTTACCCGGCGGAAATACATATGTAGATCCAACACAAGGCGGAGCTGGTTTTACTCCTGCTTATCAAGTGCAGCCTCGTATCAACGAAATGATGATAGATATTCAAGAAGTTCAAGATAGGATTCAGCGCGGATTTTATGCTGATCTTTTTGCTATGATGATTAATTCAGACCGCCGACAAATGACGGCGACTGAGGTTGCAGAGCGGCACGAGGAAAAACTTGTGTTGCTAGGGCCTGTGCTTCAACGGCTGAACGTCGAGTTGCTAGATCCCTTACTTGATGACGTGTTTAACTACGCATTGGAAGCGGGACTCCTCCCTCCGATTCCAGAAGTTCTTGAAGAACAAGAGCTTGAAGTTGAATACATTTCGCTATTGGCACAGGCCCAACAAGCTGTGTCTGCATCTAGTATTGAACGAACTATGGGGTTTGCTGGGAATTTGTCTGCTGTGTTTCCTAATGTTGTAGATGTTCTTGATGCGGATTTTGCATTGAGGGAGTATAGCGAAGTTTTAGGTAATAACCCTAAACTTTTAAAGCCAACTGAAGAAGTCGAACAAGCTCGTGCTGCACAAGCAGAACAAGCGCAACAACAACAAGCTATGGAACAGGCTGGCTCAATGGCTCAAGGGGCAAAAGTTTTAAGTGAGACAGATTCTCAAAGCCCTAATGCTCTTACTGATCTTTTGGGCGCGGGAACAATCTAATGTCTATGCACGTTATTACAAATAGCAGTGATAAAGGTCAAATAGATAAGGCTGAAGATCAAGAGTTAGATCGCGAGCGCGATTTAGAATGGATATTATCTTCTATGCGTGGTCGGCGTTGGATGTATGAGATAATTCATACGAAGGCTCATGTTCGTGGTGGATCTCATGTTGCTGGTTGTTCAGATAGCACAGCATACAATGAAGGCGGAAGGTCAATTGGAGAAGCTATACTTGAAGACATCCGCATGAAACATCCAAAGCAGTTTTTAAAAATGTATGAAGAGAATCATTTTGATGGATGATATTATTAACCAACTACTTGAGGAGTAGAAATTATGGCTGAAGAAGAACAAGAGGAGTTAAGTCTTGGGGCAGAAGGGGAAGAGGCTGCACCAGAGGAGAAGGCTCTTGATGGACAAGCTGCCGCTGAAGAAAGTGGTGAGCAAGAAGAATCTAAAACCCTGCTGTCGGATGACGGGGGAGAAGGATCTGGTGATGAAGATTCAGACAAATCTGGTGTAGTGCCAGAGAAATATGAATATGAATCCCCAGAAGGCATCGATCTTAGCGAGGATGCTTTAAAGATGCTTGAGACGTTTGGTGATCGTGCTAAAGAAATTAACCTGACTCAAAAACAGTATCAGGCAATTGTAGATTACGATATGGAACGTGGTAAAGCGGCTGTTGAGTATCAATCAACGGCATTCGATGAGCGTATTGATGCTTGGGGTGAAGAAGTTAAAGCAGATAAAGAGCTTGGTGGTGAAAAACTTCAAGCTAATCTTGGTTTAGCAAAAAAAGTTTTAGATGGCTATGGAAGCGATGGTTTTCGTTCTTTGCTTGAAAAACCTTCTCCAGAAAATCCAAATGGTTTGGGTTTGGGGAATCATCCTGAGATGATACGGTTTTTGCAGCGTGTTGGTAAATCTGTTGGTGAAAGCGATTTTATTGACGGTGATGGTCATAAGTCTTCGGACGTTGACGGTCTTCAAAGGATGTATCCAACAATGACGCAGTTCAATTAACGCCAACTTAAAGGAAAAATTAAATGGCAACTTTAGGAACTGAGAACCCAACCCTCGCTGATCTTGCGAAGGTTACTGACCCCGATGGCACTATTGCTGACGTGGTTGAAATACTTAACCAGACAAATGAAATTTTAGAAGACATGACATGGATGGAAGGTAATCTTACTACTGGTCATCGAACTTCTATACGTTCTGGTTTGCCTTCCCCAACTTTCCGTAAAATGTACGGCTTTGTGCAACCAACAAAGTCTCGCGCAGTACAGGTCACCGATAATTGTGGAATGATGGAAGATTATTCTCAAGTGGATAAAGCTCTTGTTGACATGGCAGGGAATCCTGCTGCATTTCGTCTTCAAGAAGATCGTCCTCATATTGAGGGAATGAATCAAACATTGGCAACTAAAATCTTTTATGGTGATGAAAGCACATCTCCAGAAGAATTTACTGGTTTTGCTCCACGTTATAACAGCCTAAGTGCTGCTAATGGCGACAACATTATAAATGGCGGAGGATCCGGTTCAGATAATGGTAGTATATGGTTGATTTGTTGGTCACCAAATACTTGTCATGGCATTATTCCTAAAGGTTCTAAAGCTGGCATCCAGCAACGGGACTTAGGTGAAGTTACGATTCAAGATTCTGTTGGGTCAACTTCTGGTTTAATGCAGGGCTATCGTACTCATTATCGTTGGGATGTTGGGCTGTCTTTACGCGATTGGCGTTATGCGGTGCGTATTGCTAACATTGATCGTTCTGAGCTGCTTGTTGCCGCTACTGGCAATTCTGCTGATCTTAATGATCTAATGCATCAGGCTATTAGTGAAATACCTAATGGAAGTGTTGGTCGTTGTGCATGGTATATGGATAAGCAAATGCTTTCCATGCTTCGCCGTCAAACTGCTGATGCTACTTCCAATTCAACTTTGTCTATGGACATGGTTGGCGGTACGATGCAGACTTCATGGGGTGGATATCCTATTCGCCGTGTGGATGCTCTTCGCACTAATGAAGCTACTGTCGCCTAATCATACGATTAGGTTCTAACCCCTTGGCTGAGAGTATAGTTAACCCCTCTCAGCCGCTTCTCTCGAAAGGAGAATTGCTATGATTATGGATAAACTACTTGAGTTCTCAGATGCTCAAACCTGTGCAAATGCTGCGTCTACCGTTCTATCTACTAACGTAATAGACACACAAGATGCTCGTGACATTGGACAAGGTCAGCCTATCTATTTGGTTATTGCTATTGAAACAGCGGTAACATCTGATGGTGCTGCTACTGTTCAGTTCCGTTTGCGTTCTGACAGTGTTGCTGCGATTCATGCAACAACTTCAACTGCTCACGTTGATACTGGCGCTATACCAAAGGCCACTTTGGTTGCTGGCTATAGACAAGTGATTCCATTACCAATGGGCGTTGCTTATGAGCGGTTTTTAGGCGTACAGCATATTGTTGCTGCGGCTACTACTACAGCGGGAACATACAATGCGTTCATAACCCTCGATCCTACGGGATGGACGGCTTACGCTGACGCTACTAACTAAAAACTAAGGTGAGGGGGGGCATCGTGTTTCCCCTCATTACTTTTCATCTAATCGGAGGCGATGAACATGGCAAATGAGATCAAGGTAAGATTTACAGAGGCATTTTATGACGGCGAAAGATATTACATTAAAGGTGATACATATACTTTGCCTTCAGACACTGCTATACCTATTCACGGGATTGAGATCCTTGAAGGTAAAAGCACACATAACACTTTGAGGGTTACTCGTAAGATTAAAGAAGAGAATTTATTTACGAAGGAATAAACAATGGCTAGTCAAGTCCAGATTGCGAAGCTTGCGCTTCAACACATTGGTGATCGGTATGATATTGCTGACATCTCTGAAGAAAGTGTAGAGGCCGAACAAATCAATCTGGTCTTTGACGATACTCGCGACGAATTATTACGGCGTTATCCTTGGCGTTTTGCTAAGAAATATACTAAACCCGCTACTTTGACGGTTACTGTTCCGGGTTTGTGGACGTATGCATATCAATATCCAAGCGCTTGTGTAAAAGTAAGAGGCATTACTAATTCATTAGGATTTGATGCCGCCGCTTTAGAATTTGAAATTGCTTTGTTAGATGATGACACAAAGGTTATTCTAACAAATGAAGAAGATGCTGAATTATTCTATACATCACAAGTTACTGATACATCTAGATTTGATTCTGAATTTACTATGGCGTTTAGTTTTTTACTAGCTTCGAGATCTTGTATGTCATTGACGGGTAGTCTGGAAGTTAAGGCGGCACTTGATCAAGAAGTATTACGGGTAATGGGTCATGCTTCTGAAACGGATAGCAGTGAAGGTCGAACTAGGTCTGCTCCTGAAGCATCTTGGATTGACGCGAGGCAATAATGACCAAATTAATTCAACCTAGCTTTGCTGGTGGAGAAATATCAGAAGCTGTGTCTGCTCGCGTGGATGTTGATAAGTATAAATCATCACTAAGCAAGTGCGAGAATATGTATGTTAAGACATCTGGCGGCGTTGCTAATCGTCCCGGTCTTGAATATGTTTGTGAGGTTAAAAACAGCTCTCAAATATCTCGCATTATTCCATTTGAATATAACACAGAGCAAACATATACGCTTGAGCTTGGCAATTTATATATGCGGGTTATTACAGGTGGTGGCCTTGTTGTAGATAGCACTAAGTTAAAAACTATTAGTGGCGCGACACAAGCTAACCCTGTTGTTGTAACATCAACAAGTCATGGTTTGTCAAACGGCGATGAAGTATTTGTTGCACAAGTTGTTGGAATGACAGAACTGAATGGGCGACAGTTTAAGATTGCTGGAGTTACTACTCACACTTTTAATCTTCAAGGCATGGATAGTGTTAATATTAATGGGTCGGCCTATACTGCGTATGGATCTGCTGGTGTTGCTGCTTTAGTTTATGAGATAGTTACTCCATATACAGCGGCACAATTATACGATCTACAATATGTACAATCTGCTGACGTTATGACACTGACGCATCCAAGCCATCCGCCCCATGAATTAATTAGAACAGGTAATGATTCTTGGACATTATCTCAAATTGTTTTTCAGCCTGAACAGGCGTTTCCTTTAAATTTATCTTCTTCTGCTAATACAACAGGTAGTATTACAGAGCAATATGCGGTTACCGCTGTTGGGTATGATACTGCTGAAGAAAGCTTGAGGGGTACTGGCTCATCTTTTAACATATCGGCTGCTACAGCGGCTGACCCTGTTGTTATAACAGCTAGTTCTCATGGAATTAGTGAAGGTAACGAATTTCACATAGATTCTGTTGTTGGGATGACTCAGTTGAATGGTCAGCGTTTTAAAGCTAATAATGTGACAACTCACACTATTGAGCTTACAGATAGTTCTGGTGTAGATGTTGATGGTACTGGTTATACGGCTTATTCATCTGGTGGTAAGGCTTATATTACTTATACTGAACTTACTAATGGAGCGGCTACGGCGGATAATGTAATCACATGGAATAAAGTTGTTGGCGCTGAAAGCTATAATATTTATAAATATGACAATGGTACGTTTGGCTTTATAGGCAGTTCAGAAGAGCTTACTTTTACTGATGATAATATTGAAGCTGATCTAAGCGACACTCCACCGAAAACTAGAAATCCATTTGTAGCGTCTACATCTTACCCATCAACGGCGGGGTTTTATCAACAACGGCGTATTTTTGGAAATAGCACGGGATACCCTCAACGTAATTGGTTTACGCAGATTGCTAATTTTTACAATTTTTCTGTATCCGCCCCTTTAAAAGATAGTGATGCAATTACGGCAACTATTGCTGCATTAAAGGTTAATGAGATTAGGCATTACATTCCGCTTTCAGAGTTGATTGTTCTTACTTCTGGTGGCGAGTGGGTTATATCTGGTGTGGACAATAGTATAACTCCAAGCACAATACAGGTAAAGCCGCAATCATATTATGGATCTACATGGTTAAAGCCTATTGTTGCTGGAGATGTTGCTATCTTTATGCAGCCCGGACAAACAGTTAGAGATCTTGGATATAAATTTGAAACTGACGCTTATTCTGGAAACGACATTTCGATTTTAGCTCGTCATTTGTTTGATAGAAACACAATAGTAGATTGGGGTTTTGCTCCAGCCCCATATTCAATATTGTGGGGTGTGCGAGACGATGGAATTATTGTGGCTCAAACTTATTTAAGGGAGCAGGAAATATACGGATGGCATCGTCATACAACACAAGGCAGTTTTAAGTCTATCGCCAGCATTAGAGAAGATGTTGCTGATATTTCGTATTTTCTAGTTGAGCGCAGTATTAATTCTAGGTCAGTAAAATATATAGAGCGCATGGATGAAAGAAATTTTACTGACATACAATCTGCGTTTTTTGTTGATGCTGGAGTTAAAGTAGATACTCCAATAACAATATCTGGGTTTACAGCGGCTAATCCTGTAGTAGTTACGGCTGCTTCACATGGTTTAACTAATGGTGATACTGTTGATATATCTGGTGTTAGTATTATTAATCTTGAAAAAAATACAGGCCATGAATTAGCAACTTTATTAAATGGCACAGGATATACAGTTTATGATGTTGCAACCAATACATTTAAACTTAAAAACAATACGGTAGCTGTTAACGGCACGGCTTTTGGTGCATATCATAGTGGTGGAGAGGTTAGGCTTTCTTCTACTGCTGTTGGCAATCTTTGGCATTTAGAAGGATCTGAAGTTGTAGCATTGGCGAATGGCTATGTTGTTCGTGATTTAACGGTGGCAAGCGGTAAGGTTACATTGCCTAATTCTGCAAGCCGTGTTGCTATTGGTCTTCCATATACTTGTGAAATAGAGACGCTTCGGATAGATGCTGGAGCTGGCAGTGAAACTGTTCAAGGTAAAGACAAGAAAATTAGCCGTTTAACTGTTAGGGTTGAAGCTACTTTAGGGTTCTGGGCTGGCCCAGATCGTGATCATATGCGAGAAACTAAATTTGGTCTTCCAGCTCTTCTTGGTCAGCCGCCTGAAATGATTAATGGTGATAAAAATATAACTTTGTCTCCACACTGGGGTAAAGATGGAAAGTATGTTATACAACAACGTGATCCATTACCATTGACTGTATTGTCACTAATTCCAGATGCGATTATAGGCGGGAATTGATGCAAAAAAATATCCAACAGGCTAGTGTTTTTACTGGGCAAATCCCTGCTAGTAGTAATCTTGCTATTAATGCTGTTAAACGGCTAGAAGCTTCTATGCGTGAAGAATTAGATACGGTTGACATTTCTACGCATCACACGCTTCACGATGGTGTTTATTCTAGAACAATTATGATCCCTGCTGGTCATCTTGTTGTAGGGGCCAAAGTAAACGTCAGTTCTACTATTATTATAAGTGGCGATATTACTCTTTATGTTGATGGAGATCCTGTCCGTCTTATAGGTTATCATGTTATCCCTGCCGACGCTGGTCGCAAACAAGCTGCATATGCCCATCTTGACACACACGTTACAATGTTTTGTCAGACAGAGGCCGAAACAATTGAAGAAGTCGAAGCTGAATGTACTGATGAATGTGAGAAATTAATATCCCGCACTGATAGCGACAATAATATTTTTCAGGTGACAAGGGAGAGCAAACAATGACATGGGCGGTAATAGTTAGCGCGGTTGGCGTAGGGATGTCAGCGGTTTCATCGTACCAACAGGCACAATCAGCAAGGGCGCAAGCTCAATATCAACAGCAAGTTGCCTATAATAATTCTATTATTGCACAACAGAATGCTGCTGATGTTCGTGATCGTGGAGATCGTGATGCAGAAGAGCACCGTGATCGCATTGCTCAGTCTAAAGGAGCTGCAAAAGGAGACATGGCTTCTCTTGGTTTTTTAATTGATGATCCAGAATCTACTAATGTTGGATTGCTTGCGGATATTGCAGGAGCTGGCGAACTTGATATTTTGAAGATGCAAGATAATACGAGGCGTGAAGAACGCCGTGCGCTTATTCAGGGTGATCAATTTGTTGCACAGGCTGGACTGTATGGTTTGCAAGCTTCTGCTCAAAATCCGGGTGCTGCGGCGGCGGGAACATTGCTTTCTGGAGCAACATCCGTTTATAAATCTGGTAAAGGGACGCATTGGAAGTAAATAATGGCAACAAAGATAGCAACACCAGTAACTCAGGGCGGTCAGAATATTGGAGGCGTTAAGTCACAAGCTGCTGATGTCCAATACCAGAAATTTGATACAAATAAAGATATGTTTGGCGCTGTTGAAGCGGAACAGTTTGCGACAATAGGAAATGCAATTGTTAGCGGTGCGTCTGAAATACGGGACGCGGCGATTGCCGAAGATAAACGAAATTCTTTAAATGCAGAAACAATTGCGATTGAATCCGAAGCTTTTCACAAAGGCGAGTTAAACAAGCTAATAGGCCAAGAGAGAATTGACTATATTAAGACGAACAAACTTCAGTCTGGCGGAATTGGCGCTAATCCAATTCAGTATGGTGCAGAAGCCGACAAGGACATTGACAATATTTCGAATGCTATGACCCCTGTTGGAAAGGCAGGATTAGGACAGGTAATGCAAGTTCGGAAGGCTAATTTTGGCCTGACGATGAAAAATGAGGTTACTACCGCACAACTAGCTATCGATGGCAAATTGATAGCTGATCGTATTGTTGCTAATACGGAAGATGCCGTTGCCCATGTTGGTCAGACGTTGCCAATGATGCCTAACGGCTTACCTTTTGCAAGTCTCAACGCATTTCTTGTTTCCAAAGAATCTGTAATTAAAACTGCTGTTGATGATAAGGACATTGGCCTTGGTCGCGGCATGGATCGCAAGGCCAAAGATGTTTTGATTAAGAAACAGACAGCGGCTATGTACAAAGCTGTTCTTGTTGAGATGATGTCGCAGGGTGATATCTCCGGCGCTATTGATTTGCTTGACGAACAGATGACTAAAGACGGCGCTCTTAGAGGCACGGTTGAAGGCACAGAGTTGCAGGGGCAATTGCTTAAAGCTAAACAAACATTTGCTGGACAGGATAAATTTAAAGATATTATCAATGAAGCTGGGTCAACAGAAGCAAAAGATTTGATACCACTTTTGAGTAAGATTACGGATCCTACGTTGGCAGCATCGACTTGGGCTGCTTTCGCAACATTAAACAAAAAGGTTACGGCTGGGAGAACTGCGAGAAGAACAGATGCCGTTATAGGATTGATAAAGCATTTTAACAATGGCGGCACGTTGGCGGATGCAGATCCTAAAATTCTTGCCACTATTGCTCAAGAAGTCCCTCAGATGTTATCTCCTAAATCTCGTGAAGCTTTTGTAAAAGCTGGTGTTCGTGCGGCAGAATTGGAGAGGCATATTGATGCTGGCGGCTCTCAACGAGGAAGCACTCAAATTACGGCAGATTTTAAATCTATGGCTGACAAAGATCCTAAGTCTCTATCGGAATTGTTTGAGACAC
>TARA_R110000744_G_scaffold7682_2_pt1 | contig 16117 bp, 17 predicted proteins | sample TARA_R110000744 | Tara Oceans TARA_R110000744 (sample SAMEA4398083) | marine metagenome | biome: Polar Biome; feature: [DCM] deep chlorophyll maximum layer (ENVO:01000326); material: water (ENVO:00002006), including particulate matter (ENVO:01000060) such as... | depth 36 m | reverse complement strand
AAAAAGATTAATATCTACAATCAGATGGCACAGGTTCTTGTTGGCTACGATTTAACCGGATCAATCCGAGAGTTTGACCAAGACGGCAATTTAGCAGCCGGTGGAGCAAAACTACAAGAATGCTTATTTGTAAACTTCTCCAGACTACTAACAAAAGATGAAGTAAAGAAAGGCTCGTTCATTATGACGGCATTAACAGGCGGCACACCTGCTGCTCCTACTGATGCTCTGACTATTTCAGATTATGGTGCAGCTAGCACTTATTTGACAAATTCTCCTGCGGGAGAATATGCCCCTCTATATACAAGCTCGGTTGGTATTACTCCAACCTCCGGAATCGGCTTATTGTATTATCAAGCCGGCATTGCAGTTCTTACTGCCTCTGTATTTGATGGTACTTTTGGTGCTCCTGCTGCAACTTATGATACTTCATCTATCGATGCAGTTCTCACAGGTTCACAAATTTCTTCTTCTTGTGATGGTATTAGAAACAGATGGCAAGACTGTGATTTTAACAATACCACAGAGCTTAATTCTACGATTTATTTCTGCCGAGCAGCATCTAACGAGTTTAATTACAGTTCAAACCCAACTTATCTTTCAGGAAGTAAAATAAGAGTAAAGAGTGAATCAACCGATCCTCCCTCTTCTTTTATTACATCAATCGGACTCTATTCAGAAGACAACGAGCTTCTGGCAGTTGCTAAGGTGTCTGAGCCACTCAAGAAAGATCCTTCAACCGAGTTAACTTTGCGAGTCCGACTGGATTACTAATATAGTCAAAACGATAACGCATACTATTTATAGGTGTCATGACTTTTAAAAAATTCGACAGCAAAGATATTCTCTATAATGTTCTGGAAACAAATCCAGAGCAATTATTTGAGATTTATGATTCTAAGGTTTATAGAAATAAACAGACTCACATAGTGGGTCAGTTTACTAGCTCTGTTCCTAATGTTCCAACTGGATTTGTTTCTCTCTATGAATTGAACGTAGATAGAAATATAACAGATACTGGTTTAATTTATCCTTTTGTCACCAAAGACGGTAGTCTGGTGGGCACTAAAACCATATCTGCAGCAACTTTTAGTAGTGATTTTTTATATGGGGATACAATATCGGGAAGCTATCCACTATCTTCCAGCATCAAAAGAAATTATTATCAATTGGGACAATCTAGAATAGAAATCGATGCACTGAAGAATACTTTAAATAATTATGTTATCAGGAGCCCTCAATTCGCTTATAGTTCATCATTTGGGAATAAGGGCACACAGCCATTAAACCTTATCTCTATACCATCTATACTTTATGGAAGTTCTATTAAAAGCACCAGCTTTGAATTAAATTTTTATATATCAGGTACTTTAATTGGCACTCTAAAAGATGAGAGAGGCAACGGAGAGATGGTACAAACTGGCCCATCTGGTAGCACCGGTTCTGGCTCTGTCGCAGGTGTTGCCCTTTATGATGAAGGTTTTGTTGTTCTTACTGGATCTTGGGGATTAGAAGACGGAATAGCGAGAAATTATTTAAATGATCCAGGAAATCTTGCAACCGCTTCATGGCTTTATTTTGCCGTAGGAGCTAATGACGGACTTCCTTCCGGTATAATACCTTCCTCTAGTTATGCTATGGAATTCAAAGGTGTTAATAAAATACCAACCCTTACAATGTTCGCTCATGCCAATAAAGGAGAGTTTAATCACTCTAATAATCCCACGTATATAACTTATGGACAATCTACAGCCCCATCAACCGGAAGCACCGTCTATACAGAACCGGCAAATCTGTCAATTAAAAACATTGTAAGTTCTTCATACAGTGATCCAACCGGATCTTTTCAGAAAACAACATATATCTCTAAAATAGGAATTTATGACGAAGATAAAAACCTTATTGGCATAGCAACAACAGCTACCCCAATTAAAAAAGAACAAAATAGAGACTTTACTTTTAAATTAAAATTGGATATTTAATGATATTAGGATTAGATATTAGTACGAGCATCGTTGGTGTTTGTATTATGGAAGATAATAAAATTCTGCATTCAGATTATATTGATTTAAGAAAAATCAAAAACTTCTTGCAAAAAGCAGTAACAGTAGAAAATTATTTGGAGAATTTAGACTTCAAAATTGAGCACATATTTATAGAAGAGGCTTTTACATTCTTCAGGGGAGGAGGCTCAACTGCAAAAACAATGTCTCTCCTTCAAAAATTTAACGGAGTTGTTTCTTGGATATGTTATAAGAATACCGGACTAGAACCGGCTTATATCTCCCCGATTTCAGCCAGATCCAAATGTGGAATAAAAGTACCCAGAGGAAGAAAAGCAAAAGATGTAGTCATGGAGTATTTTATTAAAAGCCAAGAAATACAAATAGATTATACCCGATATAATAATGTCCAGCAATATTGTTATGATGTCGCAGATGCGGTGGTAATTTCCCGTGCAGGACACTATTTATTGCAAGAGGATAAAAAAAATGTCTGAAATGAAATTGATTATGGAGAATTGGAAAAGATTTGAGAAAGGGCCCGATGCAGGAACCCTGTGTCTCTTTGAAAATAGAAGGGTAAAGCGAGTTCCTTTTATGGAAGCCCTCAATTCTATTGGGAATACAGAAAAAGAGCTTGACCTATTTTTAGAAAAGTGGGAAAAATCTCTAAACTACGAATTTAAGAGAATAAATGAAGGCTGGGAAGAGGAAGCGAGAAATCAAGCCGCCGAGCACGGTGAGGAAGTTCCACAGGGGGCCGAGAATTCGAAATGGGGCGATTTTAAACAAGATCCTATTTTATATTTATCAAATCAAGTTTTCCTTTTTATGCAAAAAGCAAAAGAAGACATTATTAAAAATAGTGGTAAAATTTTAAGCTTTATCGATAAAATTAATTCGATGGCGAAAAGATTTGAAAAAAGTAATCCGACTTTATATAAAGTTGGAAAATCTGCGGCAACAGTGGCAATAGCTATGGTCGTCTTATATGCCCTAAGTCATATTTTAGGCACAGATCAGGCACAGGCCGGAGATCTTATCAAACAAGTGGGCACTCAAAAGACCGTAATCGCCAACGAAGCCCAGTTATTACAAATAGGTAATCATCTGGTAAATAGTACAGACCCACAAATAGTGGAAACAGGGAAAGCATTATTAAAAGTGGCAGAATCAGCACAAGATGTGGCCTCTGGCGGATATGGCTCTGAGTGGGCAACTGTTTTTAATAATTCAAAAGCCGCCGCAGATATTGCACTAGATGCGGCGGAGCAGGGTTCAAAAGTACTAAATAAACACGCAATTAATGGAAATCTAGGGGCTGAATACTCCACAATGTCCGATGAGGCTCTCCGCAGTGCGAGAAGCATTCATCGCACTCTAAAATCTGCAAGGGAATTAAGAAAATAATCCTTGACAGGTAAATTATAATATGCTATACTATAAGTATGAAAGAGAAACTTTCCATACTTTTTAATATCCTTGGCAAAAGTTATATGTCAAGTGATGAACACCTGTATGCATGTCCGTATTGCGGCCACGACAAAAACAAATTTTCTGTCAATGTCGAGAAAAATGTTTATAAATGTTGGATATGTGATGCAAGAGGCAAAAATATATATCGCATTATTAAGCGCTTCGGGTCATTTTCACAACAAGAAAAATGGAAAGAGCTTAGTGGCACTAAAGAAGACTTAAATGAATTCGAAAATCTTTTTGAGATCGAGGTTATACACGAGAAAAAAGAGGAAATAATAGAAATACCTGAAGGTTTTATAAGTTTGACCAGTAATCGTGAAGGTCGCTCATTTAAAAGAGCAATGAATTATTTACACAAGAGAGATATAAATATTTCTGATATTTTGCGTTGGAAAATAGGATATACATCAAAGGGCCCATTTAATAATCGTATCATTATTCCATCTTTTAATGAAAGAGGAGACTTAAACTATTTTATTGCCCGAACATTCTCGGATGATTATCAGAGATATAAGAATCCACCTGTTAGCCGCAACATTATTTTTAATGAACTATATGTAGATTTCGAAGAAGAGATAACAATCGTTGAAGGAGTGTTCGATGCTCTGAAAGCTCAGAATGCAGTACCGATTTTAGGGTCAACTATACGAGAAACATCAAAACTATTTAAAAAAATAGTGGAAAAAGACACACCGGTTTTATTGGCACTTGATCCAGATGCAAGAAAGAAGGCAGCTGCCATAAAAAGATTATTTTTAAGATACGGGATTGAAGTTAGGGAGATTAAATATGAAGATAACAGGGATATCGGAGACATGTCCAAAGAAGAAGTGAAAAAATTGAGTAGAGAAGCGAAATTCGTCCATGGCTATGATGGCTTATTGGGCGCAATAGCCGCTGTTTAAACAGGAGAATCTATTTTGAAGTTTGCACACATCGCAGATACACATATTAAAAATTTAAAATTCCATTATGAATACCGAGAAGTATTCAATAAGCTTTATGAGTTGCTTCGTAAAGAAAAAGTGGATTATATCGTTCATTGTGGTGATATCGCACATACTAAGACTCAAATATCACCAGAATTTGTCGAAATGTGTACTAATTTTTTTAGAAGTCTGGCAGATATCGCACCAACCTATATCATTTTGGGAAACCATGATGGTAATCTAAAAAATTCAAGCCGTCAGGATGCTCTGACACCTATCGCAGCAGCTTTATCACACCCAAACCTACATTTACTCAAGAATTCTGGTGAAACACTCCTCGACGATTCTATAGCCCTAAATGTTCTTTCTGTTTTTGATGAAGATAACTGGATGCACCCTTCAAATCCAGATAAAATTAATATTGCACTCTATCACGGATCTATTTCGGGAGTAAAAACAGATACTGGCTTTATTATGGAGCATGGTGAGCACCCAATTGATATATTTAAAGGTCATGACTATGCTTTCTTGGGAGACATACACAAAACCAATCAACAGCTTGATGATGAAGGTCGCATAAGATATTGCGGCTCAACAGTCCAGCAAAATCACGGAGAAACAAACGACAAGGGATTTTTACTATGGGATATCCAAAGTAAAGAAAACTTTACTTGCCGACATATAGAACTCAAAAATCCTAAACCATTTGTGACTATTAATTTAACACCCAAAGGAAAAATGCCGAGAGGGACAGCAGTTGATAAAAACAGTCGCCTGAGATTAGTTTCTACTAACAACCTTCCACTAGATGTAATGAGGAAAGCCCTTGATGTTGCAAAGAGAAGATTCCAGCCAGAGAGTATATCCTTCTTAAATCGTGCTTCAGGTCAACGTGGTAATGTAGAAGATATTACAATGGGCTTAGAAGTAGAAGATCTACGAGACCTAAAAATTCAAAAGTCTTTAATCGAAGAATATATTAAAGATTATGAAGTTGATAAAAATTTATTGAAAAGAATATTGGATTTAAATTTAAAATATAATAAGTTGGCGGAAGAAAATGAAGAAATTTCAAGAAATGTTAATTGGAAACTTCGATCTTTGGAATTTGACAATCTTTTTAATTACGGAGAATCAAATATTATAGATTTTGAAAACCTAGAGGGAATTGTAGGGATCTTCGGAAAGAATTACTCCGGTAAATCAAGTATTATTGATGCCTTCCTCTATACCATATTTAATTCAACATCTAAAAACGATAGAAAAAATCTCAATGTAATTAATCAAAATAGAGATAGCTGTTTCGGCAGAGCTAAAATTTCCATTGGACATTTAGATTATACAGTGGAGAGGACATCCGAAAAATATACCAAAAAATTGAAAGGAGAAACAACATTAGAGGCAAAAACCAGTACAGAATTTAATGTAAGCTGCCCAATAGAAGGAACTACCGAAAGTCTCAATGGTTTGACAAGAAATGAAACAGATAAAAACATCAGAAAGGTCTTTGGAACTAAAGATGACTTTTTATATTCATCAATGGCTAGCCAATTAGACTCACTATCTTTTATTAGAGAGGGTTCTACTAAAAGAAAGGAAATTTTTGCAAGGTTTTTAGATTTACAGTTTTTTGAAACCAAATTTAAGCTGGCAAAAGAAGATGCAGCCGCAACTCGTGGAGCCCTTAAAAAATTGTCAGGTAGAGACTTTAATCAGGAGATCTTAAACTCTAGAATGACTCTAAGCGAATCAGAAGATGATTTAAAGAAGCAAAAAGCCTCTTGTGTAAAGTATAAAGAAATTATTATTGAGTGCAGAACTAAAATCGGTGAAATACGGGAAAAAATCAGTTCGATTCCAGCTGAAATTATTGATGTTGTAAAAGTTAAAGGACAATTAAGGGACAAAAAGACACAACTCCTATCCACCAGAGATCAAATTAAGGAATTCTCACTAAAAAGAAATACTGACAAGAGCGGATATACTCAAATTTGTGATTTTCTGGAAGCTTTCGATGAAACAACTCTTTATAAGAATAGAGATAAGATCGCCGAACTGCAAAATGATATTAAAATCCTTCAAAGAAAGAAAGCAGAAGAAGAAACAGAATTACAGTCTAATAAAAAAAGGGTAAGACTCTTAGATGATATCCCTTGTGACACTTCTTTCCCAACATGTAAATTTATTAAAGATGCATACGTTTCAAAAGCTAATATTCCTGTCAATAAGGGACAAATAGACAGTATGCTGGCAGGGATTGAGGTGCTTGATGGGCAAGTGGAAGAAATCAATCCAATTTTAATCGCGACAAAGATTGAAAAATATCAAGAAGTGGTCAATACAAAAAACAATCTTTCAAACAATATTACAAATTATGATTTGAAAATTGAGAAGAACGAATCATGCATAACAAACTTATTGCATGAAATTGAAAAGTTAGAAGACAAATTATCAGAATATGAATTGAATAAAGAGGCTATTGAAAATTTAGAAGGATTAAACTCCCAATTAGCAGCATTCCAGTACGAAGAACAAAATTCTGAGATTAAAAGTGAAAAATGTAATGATAAAATTCTAGACTTGTACAAATTAGTGGGTTCATTAGAAGAAAAAACTAAGAATCTATTGGAACAGCAACAATCCTTCAAGGATCTTCAGGAAGAATTTTCTGCATTCGATCTTTATATGCGTTGTATGCATCCAAATGGAATAGCATTTGATGTCATTCGTAAAAAGCTCCCTGTTATCAACGAAGAAATAGCCAAAATTTTGGCAAATATCGTTGATTTCGAGATATTTTTTGAAGATGATGGCAGCCGCCTAGATATTTTTATTAAGCATGCACAATTTGACCCAAGACCACTAGAAATGGGATCCGGAGCCGAAAAAACAATTGGTGCAATGGCTATCCGACTTGCCCTATTAAGTGTATCTAGTTTGCCAAAGGGAGATATATTTGTATTAGATGAACCGGGTACTGCTCTTGATGAAGATAATATGCAGGGTTTTGTTGAAATTCTGTCAACAATCAAGACTTATTTCAAAACAGTTTTATTAATCTCACATTTAGACGATTTAAAAGATTGTGTAGATATGCAGATAACAATTGACAAAAAAAATGGGTTCGCTTTCGTAAATGCTTAACTAATTATAGTGAGGGAATATGACAATGACAGAAATAGCCAAAGGTGCAGTAGATAAGGTTCTGGAGAAAATAGTTTCAAGAAAACTTCTTGTTTGGGCAACAGCAACAGCATTAATGTTTACTTCTCATCTGGATAGCGGAGATTGGTTAATTTTGAGTGCTTTATATATCGGCGGCCAATCCGTAATCGATGCGATTGTCAAATTAAAAGATTCATAACCACAGAGGCGAAGCTTTCTTCCGATAAAATCGGGGAAGTTATACAACCGACATGATTAATATTAATTTTGGTGAAATATTTAAATCAATGGGATCATTTATTGGAAAAAACTGGCAAATGTTTGCCCTTATCATAGTGATAGTCTTATTTTTTGTTTCTAAAAACGATTTTGGAGCACTGAAGAAGTCTATGGAGGTTATGACAGTGAGCTATCAAGAGCAAATAGACTCGATGGAAGCCTTACATAAGAGAGAACTTAAACTACGAGAAGACTCTATTGCCAGTTACGAAAAGAAATTGGCTGAATTAACCCAGTACTATGATGAGACATTAGAAGAATTGGAGAATAGAGAGAAAAAAGATATAGAAAAATTTAAAAGAGATTTTAAAGAACAGCCTCAAGAACTAGCTAGCGAAATCGAGCAACAATTTGGGTTTAATTATGTGGAATAAGGCCCTAATATTACTCGGTGTCTGCTTTTTTAATGTTTCACAAGCCTCTGACGGACAATTTTCATTCATCCAAAGAGGAGAGGTAGCTCCATTTACTGGTACTTTGTTTGATCCAGATGCTACAGCTAAATTGTTGGCAAATCATAAGTTTTTGAAAGAAAAATATGATTTAAAGCTTGGATTTGAACTTCAAAAGCAAGAAAACAAGTTTAAACTTGATATCGAGCAGCTAAATATTTCTCTTCAAACTCAAAAAGAGAATTATGAATCAATATTCAAGACTAAAAATACAGAGATTGTACAATTGAACAAAATAATTAAGAAAAAGCCCGGTTCAAACGCATTATTATGGGGCATCGCTGGAGGATTTGCAGTAGGAGTTGTGGCAACTGTGGGAATAACTTATGCGGTGAACAAATGAGCGATAAATTAAATAATATTGCTAAGTACGAAGTCGCTATTTCTAAAAAATATGGTAAAGAAACTATTAAACATCCAAAAGCGGATTGGGATGATGAAAAAGAGAAGGATTACCAGCAACAAATTAAAGATTTATATCAAAAAGAAAAAAAACAAGAAGAAAAAAACGAAAAAATTGAAATGGATGGTTTTTTAATTTCTAAAAAACTATTTAATAAAGATAGTAACAGAAATTGCCCAGTTTGTTCTTCATATTCTTTTGATTTGAAAGACGACGTATACATGACAAAATTTGATTGCTGTTTTAAGTGCTTTATCCAATGGATAGAAGGCCGAGAAGATAGATGGAAGACGGGTTGGCGCCCAGATAAAAAGGAATAAACAATGAAAATCACAAAATCACAATTGAGAAAACTCATTAAAGAAGAAATTGATGCAGTTGTTTCTGAAAATGAAGAGGATCGCCGTGGCCCCCTTCAAAAGCTGTCGTCGATGGATCATGAGGGGTATTCAAGTCGAGCAGACATTGACGAACCCGACCTAACCGATCGCGAGCGAATGGCATCTGTCTTGGCAAATACGAGATACATCATTGACGACGAGACTATTGCAGCGCTACTGGCCATTATCGTGGCGAAGGCCCGCAAAAGGGACCAATACGGCCCAGAAGAAATGGATATTTATGGTAAGGTAACAAACGACAATTAGTCGAAAAGGAAAAATAAAACAATGGCTACAACATTAGAAATTATACAAGGTATCGGTCAAGCAGCTGCAAATGCTTATGATGGTGCCCACGATCAAAGATTCGTGGAGCCCGGAAAAGTAAAAGCAATCGGTGCATTATCAAGAGAAGAAGGATGTCCTATCATTGATAGCAGAGTGGTAGATGGATTCGGTGTTAAATTCATCGGAGACATGCTTCAGATTAATTATGAGGCGGACATCAAATTAAAAGATGTTTATGCAAATGGTTTTGAAGAAGAATGCGAAAGACGCATTGAGGCTATTTCAGTCTTTCTTAAAAAAGAATATAAATTAATCACGGGAAAAAGGTTATCTCTTACTGGACAAGGAGAAATAAAATGCCTTGTACAAAATACTTCAAGAGTAAGAACTTTTGTAATGTGCCACAAACTTTATAAGATTGGTGGAATGAAAGATGTAGAAACCTTGGGAGAAGCAATTACTGATCCCCTTGATGTCAAATTTCATAAATTCTTGAAAGAGGGTTCCTTTAAATAAAAATAAATGTCATATAAACTCTCCAAAAAAGAGATAGTAGCTGAAATATTAAAATCAGGCAAAGACCCGGTTTATTTTATTAATAACTACGCCAGAATCTCTCACCCAATTGACGGGCTAATTCCTTTTAAGACTTATCCTTATCAGGCAGATCTGCTTCAAGACTTTAACGACTATCGTTTTACTGTTATCTTAAAGGCAAGACAACTTGGTATTTCAACTATAGCCGCCGCCTATGTTGTTTGGCTAATGTTATTCCATCGCGATAAAAATATTCTTGTTATGGCCACTAAATTCAAAACTGCCTCTAACTTAGTTAAGAAAGTTAAGGCCATTATGAAAAACCTGCCTGAATGGATTATAATTTCAGAGATTTCTATCGATAATCGTTCATCTTTTGAGCTTTCAAATGGATCTCAAATTCAAGCAGCCTCTACATCCGGCGATGCTGGTCGTTCTGAGGCTCTATCCCTCTTAGTAATTGATGAGGCCGCCCATGTTGAGAACTTAGATGAGCTTTGGCCTGGCCTATATCCCACTATATCAACTGGTGGACGAGTGATTGCATTAAGTACACCTAAAGGTGTTGGTAATTGGTTTCATAAAACATATAGTGGCGCCGAAGAAGGGACAAACGACTTTCATCCGATTAATTTACCTTGGCATGCCCACCCAGACAGGGATCAAAATTGGTTTGATAAAGAAACTAGAAATATGTCTCGTCGAGAAATCGCTCAAGAGCTTGAATGCAATTTTAATACTTCCGGAGAGTCTGTAATTCACCCAGACGACATTGCTTGGGTGGAGAGTTTAGTTTGCGACCCCAAATATAGAACAGGTTTTGATCGAAATATGTGGATTTGGGAACAATATCAAGTAGATTCTTCTTATTTGTTAGTTGCAGATGTTGCACGCGGAGATGGTGCTGATTACTCTGTTTTTCACATACTCAAATTAGAAACTATGGAAATCGTGGCAGAATATCAAGGAAAACCTAGTTTAGATATGTACTCCACCATTCTTCAGCAAGCAGGAAAAGAATACGGTAATTGTCTGTTAGTAGTTGAAAATGTTGGTATCGGTATTTCAGTATTAGAGAAACTTATTGATTTACAATATCCTAATTTATATTATTCTATTAAAGGATCTCACGATTTTGTGGACAGCTATCAGGGAGAATCAAATAATTCTGCTGTACCCGGATTTACCACATCTTCCAAAACCAGACCTCTCATCGTAGCAAAATTGGAAGAATTTATCAGAAACAAACTAATTAAAATACACTCGGTTCGCTTTTCTAATGAATTACGAACTTTTATTTGGCTTAATGGTAAGCCACAAGCAATGCGCGGATATAATGATGACCTAATGATGGCACTAGCCATCGCATGCTGGGTAAAGGACACAGCACTTACAGTTAATAAACAAGATGCTGAATTTAAAAAAGCATGCCTGAACTCAATCATAAAAGTTGATACAAAAATTAACACAACAATCCCAGGAATGCAGGGATATAATAGACAAGAAGCCTTGGATGAAAAAATGTTTAAAGCAAAAGAAGAGCACATGAAATATTCATGGCTCATCAAAGGATAAATAATGGCAGATCAAAAAAAGAACCCGAATAATTCACAATCAGAGTTATATAGAAAATTAACCCGATTGTTCTCTGGCCCAATTGTAAATTGGCGCACACAGATGAATCGAAAAATTCGAAGAACATCTTTAGATAAATATGCGACTGAATTTAAATCAGCTTCCGGCCAACAATTTAAAAAATCGGAATATTCTCCATTTGATGTTATGCATTCAAAAATTATGGCTCAACAAAACAGAGCTGAGAGATATATTGATTACGAACAAATGGAATATATGCCAGAAATTGCATCGTCATTGGATATTTATGCCGATGAAATGACAACACACTCTGCTTTATCTCCTATGCTGCACATTGAATGCCCCAATGAAGAAATTAAAGAAGTACTCCGCTCTCTATACGAAAACGTCTTAAATATTAATCACAATCTGTTCGGCTGGTGTCGATCAATGTGTAAATTTGGAGATTTTATTCTCTATATGGATATCGACGATCAATTCGGAGTAAAATCAGTTATTCCCATTCCTTTACGAGAAGTTGAGAGAATGGAGGGCGAGGATCCCACAAATCCCAACTATGTACAGTATCAATGGAACTCCGCAGGGATGACTTTTGAGAATTGGCAGGTTGCCCACTTCCGTATTCTGGGAAATGATAAATATTCCCCCTATGGAACATCAGTTTTAGATGCTGGAAGAAGAATCTGGCGCCAACTAGTTCTTATGGAAGATGCTATGATGGCTTATCGTATTGTTCGCTCATCAGAGCGAAGAGTCTTTTATATCGATGTCGGAAACATCGCTCCTCAAGATGTAGAACAATTCGTTCAAAAAACGATTACATCTATGAAAAGAAATCAAGTTGTAGACGCAAATACAGGCCGTGTAGATTTGAGATATAATCCTATGTCGGTTGAAGAAGATTATTTTATTCCTATTAGGGGCGGAGAGTCATCAAAAATCGAAACACTTGCTGGTGGACAGTTTACCGGCGATATCGATGATGTTAAATATCTCAGAGATAAGATGTTCTCTGCACTCAAGATCCCAGCAGCTTATTTATCTAGCAGTGAAGAAGTGTCAGAAGACAAAACATCACTAGCTCAAAAAGATGTTCGTTTTGCCAGAACTATCCAACGTTTGCAAAGAGCCGTAATAGCAGAGCTAGAAAAAATTGGTATTGTACACTTATATACTCTCGGATTTAAAGGCGATGATCTGGTTAGTTTTAGATTAAAGCTTAATAATCCCTCTAAAATCGCCGAATTACAAGAACTTGAACACTGGAAGACAAAATTTGATATCGCTGGTGGTGCCACAGAAAACTTTTTCAGTCGTCGCTGGATTGGCGAAAACATTTTCAGCCTTTCAGAAGAAGAATTTGTCAGAAACCAACGAGAAATGTTTCATGACCGCAGATTTGAAGCGGAGCTTAATGCTGCCGGAGAAATGGCTGGAGAGCAAGCTGCAGCCGGCTTTGGTGGTTCTACTGAAGACAGCTTTGGCATGGAAGATGATGATGCCGGAATTGATCTGGGGCCAGGCGAGCCAGATGATACAGAATTAGATACAGATACAGGAACAGAAGATGCAGCAGAAGTAGAAGCAGATGAGCCCCTCCTTGCTGCCCCATCCCGCCGAAATGATGATAGAGATCATCGAAACCGCAGGATGACTAAAAATTCTCTTTCTAGATCCTCAAAAGGAAAAGAATATGTTTCTAAAGATCAGCGAGGAGGCGACAGCAGGACTGGGAGAAAGAATAGTTATATCTCAAATGCAATCCCTCCACGGACGATGAGCGGTATACCTGATGGATTAACACCCTTAAAAAGCTTTGCTCGTGGGATTTACGAAGGACAAGCACCTACTTATAGAGGTGAAGAGGAACTTATCTTCGAAGCAAGCAACGATATTAAAAAATTGATTTCAGATTTAGAAAAAGCGGAGATTCAAATAAATGAAAATGAAACATAATAAAAGACGTAATACCTCCTTCATATATGAGGTTATTATAAGAGAACTTACTAAGGCAATGTTAAATAAAGATTCTAAGAAGAAATCTGCAATTATTAAACTGATTAGAGAAACTTTTCGCGGAAATACTTTGTTAGCAAAGGATCTTGATCTATACAAAGCAATTTTAGATACAAAAGATATAGACAAATATACAGCCGAAAAGATTATTTTTCAAGCCAGAACTCAAAAAATGTCCATTAATCATAAAAAGTTGTTTCGTGAACAGACAGAGATAATTAACAAAATCAATAAAGAAATATCAGCAGATGTTTTTTCAAATTTTGTTCCGAATTATAAAGATTTAGCTACTGTCTTTCAAATTTTTCATCCCAAGACTAAAACTTCCAATCGGGTTCTTTTAGAAAGTCAGATGATCAGCCGCATGATTTCTGAAGTCGAGGCAGAAAAAGAATTGATGAAGCCTATTGATAATTTCACCTACAGAACATTTGTTAAGAAATTTAATGAGAAATACTCCAGTTCATTGTTAAGCGAGCAAAAGGATCTATTATCTAAATATGTAACTTCATTTTCTGATAATGGTATCGAACTAAAAATGTTTCTCAGCGAAGAAATCCCTAGATTATTTTTGAAAGTATCTGAATCAATTGAATCTAAAGAAATAAAATCCGATAAAAATATGCTTGAAAAGACAAGCCAAGTAATTGAAATTCTGAAAAAAACAAGCAAGAGACCGGTAGACAATAAATTCGTCCACGAAATATTAAAAATCCAAAATCTTGTACAGGAGCTTAAATAATGCCTGTATCTATTAAAATACAAGACGGAGATGGAGAAAAAACAGTAACCTTAGAATTAAAAGCTAGAAAATCTCTAGATGGAAACATCATGATATTTGATCACGAAGAAATGGATATTGTTATAATGCCTAAAACAAGCAAAGTCATTACTTTTGCAAAAAATGATTTTTCGGAAATGGTATATAGTGCTCAAAGTAGACTATTCGAATTTTTGAAGAGAAAAGGTGTTATAGATTACCAAACTATTCAGGGAGGGAGTGTATATGGCTCCCTAGAAGGAACAATTCCAGTTCCCATAGACGAAAGTCTTAATTCAATAGATTACGCAATATACGGAATTTATAAATTTCTTAAAGAAGAAAAGCCATACTACGATTATATTGATGATTATGAAGAGATGCTAGACGATCACTTTACAAAGCCCACTGACGAAGACTCTACCGAACTTGGAGAGGTTCCACAATCCTCTGAAAAAGGTTCAATTCGTCCGGGATATAATTATGCACCATATTGGATGAGCTATATGCTCGAAGGAGAAATAAAGAAATGAAAATTACAAAAAATCAATTAAAAAAAATAATTAAAGAAGAGATTTTGAGTGCTTTAAATGATGACGACAATATTTCCGAGGGTTATCCTTTGGATGATGAGAGTCCTCTAGAAAAAGCCAAAGATGATCAATTTAGATCCATACATGACCAAGCAACCGCTGCAGCCCAAAATTTTGAAGAACTCGCGAGCCAAGACGAAACACAACAAATGTACGATATTCAAAGAAAATATATTGATTTATTCAAGTCAGGCGGTAATGAATTCGGAGATCTCGGTGCTCTTGCAGTAATCGCGATCGCAAATGCTTATTCTTTGGTTAACAGATAAAAATGTCCCTTCTCTATTTTGTTCTAGCATCCTACGGATTAACTCAGCTTCTTTGTTATTCCAGAATATTTAATAAAATACGACCCAAAGGTTATTTTTGGAGCTGCCCTATGTGTATGGGCTTTTGGGTTGGTGTCTTTTTATGTGGACTTAATCCTTTCACCGAACTATTTATATTTGAGCTTAACATCGTAAACTTATTTGTTTGCGGTTGTATAAGTTCAGGAACATCATATATCTTAAATATGATTTTTGGAGATTCGGGTATTAAACTCGATATAAAGGGAGAATGATATGTTTATAAGATGGATGCTAAGAGGCGTAAGACGCTGTAAAAATGGTTGTTGACTACTTTAAAGAGGAACTAAAATGTCAAAAGTTTTATTAAGAGAATATTATGCTCTATGTGAAGGCGGTGTCTGTCAAGATTTATTGACAGAATCTGAAAAGATAGATATACAGAAGAACGGTTCTATGTATTTAACCGGTTTAATGCAGTGTGCAGCAAAACCAAACGGAAATATGAGAATATACCCAGAAGATATTTTGTCCCGCGAAGTGCAAAACTATAAAAAATTAGTTAATGAAAACCGAGCACTAGGAGAATTAGATCACCCCGATGATTCAGTCATCAATTTGAAGAATGCTTCTCATATAGTAACCAATATCTGGATGGAAGGCCCTGAAGTTAAGGGCACTATTAAAGTATTAGATACACCATCAGGAAAAATCCTTCGTTCTTTGGTTGAAGGCGGATGTCAATTAGGTATCTCATCAAGAGGTCTTGGCTCTGTCCGTGAAATGTCCGATGGATGTGTATCAGTTGAAGACGACTTCCAGCTTATTTGTTTTGATTTTGTTTCTGAACCGTCTACCCCAAATGCTTTTATGAGCTTGAGGGAAGGAAAAGAATACGATGAACCAAATATTTTTACAAAAGCAGATAGAATTAATCGAGCATTAAATAA
>TARA_R110000744_G_scaffold98075_6_pt1 | contig 16121 bp, 13 predicted proteins | sample TARA_R110000744 | Tara Oceans TARA_R110000744 (sample SAMEA4398083) | marine metagenome | biome: Polar Biome; feature: [DCM] deep chlorophyll maximum layer (ENVO:01000326); material: water (ENVO:00002006), including particulate matter (ENVO:01000060) such as... | depth 36 m | reverse complement strand
AGTTAGCCTCTGCTTCTCCGGCGGCTTCTGCCGCAGCATTAAGCTGAGCGTCGTACTTGCGGTCATAGAACATCTCACGTTGATTTCTCAAAAACTCTTCCTCAGACATACTAAAGAGGTGTTCTGCGACCCAGCGCCGACTAAAGAATCCTTCTGTTGCCGATCCTGCGATGTCAAACTTGGTTTTCCAATGTTCGAGTTCTTGAAGCTCAGCCAATTTCGAGGGGTTGTTGAGGTATAAGTTGAACCCGAGCAGATCATCGCCGCGAAAGCCTAAAGTATAAAGGTGAATAATCCCGACCTTTTCTAGCTCTGTAATCACTGCTCGCTGAAGCCGCTGAATGGTTCTTGCAAACCGAATGTCTTTTTGGGCAAGCGTGGTCTTGTCTTCGCTGCCCTCCTCGCCTTGCGTGAGGTAAGACGCCGGAACCTTGAGAGCGGAGAACAACTTATCTCGAAGATATTTAACATCCTCAATATCTGCTGTATTTTGACCTCCTGCCAAGTTCTCTACTTTCGATGAGGTATCTCCACGAACAGGTATAAAATAATCTTCCTCAACACTCATTGGGTTGTATCGAAGGTCAACCCGACCAGACTCAGCATCGAGAAGCTGGTTGCGTTTCATTGATGTCATGACCTTCTGCATATATTGTTCAACATCTGAGGGTGGGATGTTACCTACGTCGACATAAAACACTCGTCGCTCAGGTGCTCGCACGATGCGGTATGCCATCATCGCGTCTTCCATGAGAATCAACTGTCTCCAGATTCTACGAGCCGACTCTAAAACCGATGTCCCGTATGGAGCATACTTATCGTTGCCTAAGATACGAAAATGAGCCATTTGCCAATTTTCAAATGTCATCCCTGCGGAGTTCCATTGATATTGAACATAGTTTGGATTTGTTTTGTCCTCGCCCTCAAGCCGCTCAACCTCTGGTGACGGAAGACCTATCGTGGTCTTTATCCCTATATGATCGTCAATATCCAGATATAAGAAAAAGTCGCCGTACTTACACATGGTACGGCTCCATCCAAACAAATTATACTCAACATTCATGATGTTCTGATACAAGTTTGCCAGTACAGCTTTAATCTCTTCGTTGGTGCACTTGATATTTAGCATCGGCTGCAAAGAGGAGTGCGTGGTCATTTCATCTGCGTAAATATCTAGGGCAGATGCGATCTCTGGCGTGTACTCCATCTGGTCAAAGTCGGTATACCTTTCCGACCTTCTTTGGTTAGCCATAGCAGAACTATTAATTTGGGCAAAAGGATTATACCCACTGCGCTTAAACTGTTGACCGCTGGCACTTTTAAACCTAGAGGCAAAATAATCTAATTGAGTACGCTTATAATTTCTTGTCATCTGGGAACGATAGTTGGTAATCGGTCCAGAAAACAGTCTTGTCAACCTTCGAAATAAAGTTGAATCTGAGTTGCGTGGGTTTTTGTTTTGGTCAGCCATTTATCTATCCCTTTAAGAGCCATGAGTATTCTTGATATTCTCTTACTTGCTCGGCAGTTTTTTGAACGTAGTCTTTATCATAACCTATTTGTCCCGGTATTTGGGTATTTTGTCGTGTAGTAGTAAAAAACATAGAATCTAAACAAGCCTGCTTGTACTCTACGTTTCTTTGGTTAACTGTCAAAGCTGTATCCCTCACCCAACAAGCAATTGCCAAAGACATTACTAAGTCATCATGATAACTGCGCATTGCCTGTGGTTTTCCATTGTTCCAAATAAAAGTTTTAAATTCGTTAAATAATCTTCCAGAATATAGATTAATTAGTTTGTTTCTAATGAATTCTTCTAACTTGGCTACAATTAGTGGACGAGTCTTAGAGGAGGTGGTAAAGCCAGCGACTACGCCGCTCGATGCTTCGGCAACCGTTGACTCGACGTATTCGTGTGTCCCCTTGATCGAATAATAAATATTAGGATATTGCAGGTCTTGAAGTTTTTCCAAGACTGATATTCCAATTCCTACATTCTCGACAACCAGCAGGGCGTCTCCGTACTCTCGTCCGGCTTGGTTAAGAATGTTTGCATACATATCTAAGCTTGGTTTTCCCTGATATTCTGCTACCTGCTCCATTGTTTCGAGCTTGATTACGTGGAATACTGAATAGTCCGCTCCGTCTCCCCTTGCTACGTCGGCTGATAGTAAATATGTATATTCAGGCTGGTGTTCTTCCCAGATCCAATAGTTGCGGTCAAAGCCTGTACGATGCTTGGGGTCACTCACTGACTTATGAATTCTCTCTATATCATCGGGATGAATAACCGTTTCTCCTGATGTATTAAAGTTACACTCCAGTTCTTGAGCAATTTGTCGGCGAGACATGTTTTTAGTTTCTTTTTCGAACCACTCTTGATCTCTTTCTGGGTGGACATCCCATTTCAAATCGATAGGTTTAAAGTCGTTGTCTTCCAGTTCTGCCTCGACATAAGTCTTGTGAAACCAGTTACCAACTCCGTTTGGAGTTGAAAGTGCGATACAACGACCGCCCGTTGAAAGCGTAGGATACAGCCCTGTCCATAGTTCGCTCAAGCCCTCAACATGGGCAGCCTCATCAATGACCAGAAGCGATAGCGCTTCAGAACGACCAGCGTCACCAGAGGTCGAAGTGGCTTTAATTTGGGATCCGTTGGAGAGTTCAAAGCTTGTGCGGTTGTCAACCGAGATATCTGCAATGCGAATCCACGGAGGCAAATTTCTCATTACTGCCTTTACTTTTTTAACAAGGTTAGCGGCTGTGCTAAACTTAGTTGCCATGACAAGAATGTTCTTATCACGGTGAAACAACATGAGCCACACAACATAAGCTGCAACGATTGTTGAAATACCTAGCTGACGAGCTTTTAGAATGATTGTAAAGCGATGATCGTTAAAATCTTGCAACAAGCCATCTTGGTATCCATATGTCCTAAAAGGGATTAGCCCCTTCATTGGGTGAGAAATACGACAGTAGTTATTTATAAAATAGACAGGTTCTTTGCCCGATTTAACTATCTGTTTGACAATTTCTTTTTTTGATAACTCATGAGGCATTAGGCACTTTTGCGAGAATCGTTGTCAGGACGCTTGCCATCCCACCCTCCTTGGTCCAAAAACTTTTGAAAGCCATCTTGGAGATCATCACTGCTTGGCTCTAATATTTTTTCGGTGCCCTTGACATTTACAATAGTATACGCACGGTGCGCTTGAACCCAAGTTCTAACACGACTGGTGTTCTGGACGATAGCTTGTACTTCACCATCGGCTTTCAGGGTCACGCTTTCGCCAGTTATCTTTTTATATTCTTTCTTAAGAAAAGCTGCAATATCTTCGATACGCTGTGCTACCTCTCCTTCGAAATCTCCCTTATATACTTCTTTAAGGCGCACCTCTCCTTGATAATTAATTATCATGGTGGGACCACTAAACTTAACCTTGAAGCCGTCAAGCGTGCGAGAGTCGTTAACATAGTGTCCGTCTTCTCTTTTGAGACCAATCTCAAGAGGGTCGCCGTCGTCGTTATACGCTCCGTCATAAGCATTAGCGGCAGCTTGTGCAAGCCCTTGAAAGATTTTTAATGATTCTGCTGACATTTATTTTTTCTCCTTGGTGGGTCGCCATCCCGACTCCCAGCGTTCCTCTCTTTCCTCGACCCACTGAACGTAGCAATTTCTGCAACATTCATATTTGGTCATGTATACATTATCTTGTATACTAAAGGAAAAAACTTCACAAACTGGGCATATTCTCTTATGTTCTCTATTAAGTAGTTTTTTGCTGACAAAAACGCCATCGACTTCAATCTTCTCGTCTTTTTCTTTAAATAGATCTTCTTTCTCAGTCATCTTTTGCAACTGCTTTTTATATTCTTCTTCTTTTTCATCCGTCCATTCACTGCGAGGGTTCTGTATAGTTTCGTAGCCATACTTCTTCGCTATTGCCTTTTCAATCTTCGCGACGTAATTTGGATCTTTATATTTCTTCATTAGTCCACAATCTGGTTAATGGCATAAGCCGAGCCCAGCCCAATTATAATTCCCGCCCCTATGCTACCAGCGATAATAGCAGGAATATTCTTTTTTCTGTCTTTGGCAATAATCTGTCGTAGATCCTCTAATTCAATATTTTTTGCAGCCGACTCTTCACTAAAGCGGATCTGGCTTTCTTCCAAAGAGATTTTCAAATTTGTAATATCAAGCTGACACGTTTCTTTCCACTTGGCGTGTTCAAACGCTATGCGCTTTTCAAACTCTATTTGAGTGAATTGTTTCCAAGTTAGAATTTCTGCCGTAGCTACATCATTAAAGCACGTTGCCTCGAAGGGGACAAAGCCGCCTTGTGGTACCAAAGTAAATTGCGCGGTGTCACCTGCTATGGCTGGTGCGCTCAGGCACATAAGTAAAAAAATCCTACTCAACATGCTCAAACCCAAAAGAGGTTTCTATTTCTTTGATCAGAGCATCGGGGTTGCTATGGCGAATTTCTGTTAATTCGACCACTCTATCCGCTTTTTGTTCCTCGACGTTTTCTCGAAAATCTAAATACTCTTTTTCTATCTCTTCCATCTTCGCTTGGTATTCTTGAAGAGCTTCCTCTTTCCTTTCAAGTTCTCTTTGGTGGCTTTGGTTTAAAGCTTCTATTTGAGTCTCATAACTCTTCACTGTACTATCATAAGCCTTGATTAGTGATTTGTGGTCTTGCGACCAAGCGACGGAGATGCCGACCGCCATTGAGACGATCAGCACCTCACGCCAATGCTTGGACAAAAATTGCACAAGCATTATGCGCTTTTCAATTTAACTACTGCATCAATAATGGCTTGACCGCCCAGATACAGTGCCGAGATGGTTACCCAATCTCCGCTGGTGAGAAACCCGCCTGCTGCCAGACCAGTAGCTGTAGCCCACACAAGTAGCTTGCGTGATACTGCTTTCTCCAAAGTTTTATCAATTGCACCTTTAATAGCCATTTTCATCATACCTCCTATTTTCAAATATTTTGAATTAGCTTTTCTTCTTTTTCTCAGACTTCTCTACGGGCTCTTCTGGCGCTGGGGCAGATGCCGTAAACACCGCGACAGCACTGTGTACTGCACTTGCCTCTTCCAGACTATAAGCACCTCGCTGCTGAGCCACCTTAACAGCATTTATGAGGGCTTGTAAAGCTTCCTGTTGTGTCATTCAATTCTCCTACTATAATTAGTTTACTGCTTTATAAAAGCATATCCATCCACCTTGTCAATGGTAATTTGGGTGTCTACGCAATCTTTAAGTGAATCAAGGTGTGTAATGAGTAAGACTGTCTTGAAATACGATTTTACAACGTCCAAAATCCGAACAAAGCCTTCCATATTGTCTGCATCAAGAGCCGTGCCCGGCTCATCAAGGATAAAGATGTCTCCCTTCGGCAAACTTGAGACCGAAAGAAGCGCAAGACGTATTGCCATTGCCGCTATTGTCTTCTCGGCACCGGAACCCATCTCCAGAGGGCGAGGGTCGTAGCTTGGGTGTTTAATAAAAATATTTAATCTCTTACCATCATCTTCAAAGAAGACCTCAAAGTCGACTATATTGGTAAGTACCTTCGCGACTTCATCATTGATTGTCGGAAGCCTTTTCTTGATAACATCGTAAGCAATTCCATTACTATGCATACACCGCATAAATAAATCATAAGCTGAATATTCCTGTCTTAGCTCATCGAGTTCGTCTTGCAAAATCGTGAGGGTGTCTAGTTTCTCTTCGTAAGAACCGTGAATTTTATAAAGGTTCATGATAGCCTCTTGGCACTTGTCAAAACGATCCTGACTAAGGCTAAGGTCTGCTTCTTTCTTTTTCTTCTCGGCAAGAAAGCCTTCTAGATTTTCTATAGCCTCTTTGTTCTCTTGGTACTCTTCCTTTTGGTCGTGAAGGTCCTGTAACTCTCTTTTAAGATTTTCAATGCTGTTTTTATCTTTCTCGATAAATAGATTTAGCTTTAGTATTCGCTCTGACAGAGTTGACTTTCTTTCGTTTAATTTGCTATACTTTTCAATATGTTCATCGACCTCTTCGGGCTTAAGTCCTTCAACCTCTTGCTCCGCACCTTCTAGGGCGCTTAATTTAGAGGGCTTTTCGCGCTGGGCTTCTTCGGCTTCATTGAGACACTTGCACCCTTTAAGAAAGCCGGGATCCTCTAGAGTAGATGCTTTCTTCTCGATCTGCCTCAAGTCTCGATCAAGAACTCTCATTTCATCTCTAAGGGTTGAAATTTTATCTTTTCTTTCTAAGACCTCATCGATATCAAACTCGCTAAGAAACCTATCAACTTTACTATGAATGGCTATCTTTTTATGTAACTCGCTTTCATGCTCAAAAAGGGACGATGTAACGGCTACATGATCTTTTGTTCTTTTGTCTATCTGTTCGATCACATTAGCAATATCGACCACCTCTATGGGCATTGATTCGATCTTCTTAGTGATCTCGCTCATCTCATCAAGGACTTCGCCGATATCCCCTTTAAGGGATGTACACAATACTTGCTGCTCTTCTAGTTGTTTTTCGCTGTCGTTAAAAGCTTCTTGAGCTTCGTCTATTTCTTCGTTAAAGTCGCGATCTTCTAGTCTCTTAATCGCGCCACGCAAATCTGCCGCATCGTTTTTGGCAAACCTAAATTTCTTCTCAAAGATCTCAAGGTCTAAGAATTTAGCAAATATTTCTTTACGCTTGGTCGAGCCTTCCTTCAGGAAAGATAAGGCATCAAGCTGAGAAGACATCGATGAGATTAAAAAATCATCCAAGGACCCGAATACCTTGCGGATGTTCTTGTCTGTTTCGTTTCTCGTTAAGCCGTTTAAACTTGTGGTCTCTTGAGTAATTTCATCAAAGCAAGAAAACTCAATATCTGTTTTCGCCTCAATAGTTTCATTACCTTGGTATTTTTTAATATATTTTTCTGAAGTTCTAGTGACTGAGTATGTCTTATTTCCTACTGCAATCTTTACCGTGCCAGAACCGTCTTCTTTATTTTGGTTAATGATGTTAAGATTTTTTCTTTCGTTCTTCGAAGTTGAATTAAAAATGGTATATAGAACACTGTCAATCACTGATGATTTTCCAGAGTAGTTCTTACCGAAGATGCCCACAATACCATTGAGCTTTGCAAAATCAATAGAGTTTCCCTCTCCATAATTGAAAAGGTTGTCCCACTTAGCCTCCTTAAGATTCCAATTAATGTTACGAGTTACCTCTTCTTTTTCCTCGGCAACCTTGTTGTACTTAAGATTAAGCTCATAGACCTTCTGTATGACCTCCTCAGACGCTTCAAAGTCTTTTAGGTACTCAGCTATTAGTTTTTCTTGAACCGTAATATCGCGCAAGTTTTCCTGTTTAATATCGGCAGTTAAACTGCTAACATCCCCTCGCTGACCAGCGGCACGATTTAGGAAAGTAATTGCTTCTGGCTTAAAGCGATGCTTTGCTGCTTCTAGCGCTCGACGCATTTTTACCAGCGGTAAGTTGCTGTTTGATACAATTCGCAAACGTGCACCAACAGGAACTAATGCGTCATTGGGGATTTTACCCGCTTTCGTAAGTTCAATAGTTACAAATGGTTTTGGGTTTAAAAGCTTGTGGTGCTTGCAGGTAAACTTATCTTTATCTTGGATATCCCAAATCAAGAATCCTTTATCGTTAGTTTCGCCATGATTCTGTTGAACCGTAGAGCCGGGATATCTCACTCGCCCTTCTGTATCAACAATCTGGTTGGTCTTGTGGATGTCGCCAAGAAAGGCAAAATCGTGGCTTTTAAAGATCTCTGGGGCGTGATCGCCGTAGTCCATAATCCAGCCAGTGTCCGTCTCGACGCCTGCGATAGACCCATGATATACTGCAATATTTACTGCCTCATCATTAGTGGGGTCAACCCAGTTATCCTCATCAAACACTGAAAGTACATTTAGGCAGAAGCCGTCTTTCAAATTGACTTCTCCTGCCTTCTTGAGAAGGTGAAGATTTGGAAGATTTAGTGCTTCGACAATTGGAGTCAGCGCGTCTTGCCGATTACTATTTCTAAGGTTACCGTCGTGGTTGCCTAGAATAATATAAGTCGGAGCAATGGACTCCAAGTTACGGAAAAAGTCGGAACACAATTCCACGAACTCTGGAGAGATCTGTGTCTTGGTATGGGCTATATCACCACAATGGACGATGTAGTCAACTTTTTCTTTTCTTAATATGTCGTACAGTTTCCCAAACACTGCACGATATTCTTTCTGATACTTTAGGTTTCGGATATGAGTATCCGCAATATGAGCAAACTTCAAACGCACCTCTCTCAGTGTTTCATTAAACATAACACATTAATTTTATAAGTCAAGTATAAATCTGTCTTAAATCGACGCCAGCCTTTCAAGCAAGTGATTGTCAGAGGTCATAAAGGTTGCCCCCTCTTTTCTTTCCTTAAATTTATCCATAGGCATCTCCGCTATGTCTTCGTACCCTGACGTATCGATCTTAGACACCTCGACTCCATAAGACATGAGACTCTGGATTATTCTATCTGCCTTATCGTTTGCGTCTTCGTCAAGAGCCAAGAAAATTCTAGCTCCACTGCCAACAATGGCTTTAAAAAGTTTTCCGCCGTCTCGCAAAGTTGATCCGAGAATAGGGATGCCATTGCCAGCCTTTATCGCATCGAAGATTCCCTCCACGACAATGAGGTCTTCGTGCCAATCAACATAAAGCTCATTAAAAATAATATCCTTGCTTGCGGGAGGGTTCTTGTACTTCTGCCAATCATCTACGATTGAGCGAGCCACATAATAGTTTACAAACCCATCTTTGTTGAAGGATGGAATAATCACTCGGTTTTTATAATCCCCTTCTATGCAATATCCAATTTTCCATTTAACAATTTCTTTTCGGCTGACTCCTCTTCGAGAAAGATAGCTCAGAAATGGTCTTGCCGACCTTGGCAAATCTTTGTTGGTGAGGGACACAAACTCATCAGGCAACTTTAAAATTGCTTCTGTTTCTTCCTCGACCTTAGAGCCAAACAGATCATCAAAGTCGCTGAGGTCTACCTTGCCCACAAGCTCCTGCCATTCGCGGAAGTGAGTCAGAGAGCCAAAGCTACGAATCACACGACCAACGTTTCTTCCGCGCTTGTCACATATCCAGCACTTATAATAGCTCTTCTCGATGTTCACCGAAAACTTATGTTTGTGATGGCGGCAATAAGGACAACTAAAAAGAAGTTCGTTACCACGGTCGTAAGACGACCCTAGAACGCTTCTGAGTATCCTAACTTTTTCGCTTCGCATATAGCCCCCGCTTTTGCGATTATAATTGAATCAGCCATATCATATGATTCTGGCTTTGGATTTCCGTAACGAGTATACTCTATCACGAAACCCGGTTGGTTGTCAAGTAAAAACTTTAAAACAACTTGTTTGGCTTTTTCTCCTCTAGGGATTTTAATGCCGCAGAGCTTTCTAGCACTCGTTGCCGCGAGGTACTCTGGTTTAATTTGAAATAGAGAGTAAGCAAGCCAAGACACAATCCCGTTAAAGCGAGACAAGCTTGAAAGAGTCTTTGCAGATGAAAAACCTGAACGGAACGATTGTAGCGACTGTTCAATATAAATGTGTTTAATCTCTCCACCGTATTTTGTGTGTATTTCTGTAACACCTTTTTTTACCGCCTCTGCTTTATCAAAAAAGTCTTTGTATTTTCTTGTGTCCCAAGCCCCGTATTCAACAACGTCGCCTTGGTATTTTGTAACAGTGTAACCTGTAATGCTTGTGGATATATCTAGACCGAGAATCATACTATAGTATAACCAATCTATATCTAGAAGTCAACTTTTAATTTGAATGTCAAGTCTCTTTCTTCAGTTTTCTTAACTGGTGTTGCAACATTGGCAATGCCAATTAGATTCCTATCTTCGTCATACAACCCAATGCGAGTTACATATGTTTCCTTTTGGAAGCTGGCTGTTGGTGCAGCAAAAGAAGAACTAACCATGTTTCGAATAGTTAACTCATTTTCAATATAGTGGGTCGAGCCTGTATTTGGATTGGTCATAGCCCCACTCTGCTCGTACTCAAGGTAGGTAGGATTGGCAGAGTAGTTTAAATCTCCCTTCCTTGCGTGAGCCAACATTGTTACTGTAGGGACCTCTTGTGTCCCTTCGAAACTAAGAACATAACTAGAAGATGGGATAATAGCATTTGCGGGAGTTGATACGCTGTCGTTTGCTCCAACTCCGAAATAAAGCCATGAAGGTTTTTTCTTGTTCGATGCATCGTTAATGTAGTCGCGAGTAACAGTCGAGAAGTCCCAACTTCCTGTTAGGACTAGAAAACCTTCCTTATAAAGAACTACGCCAGCCACAGAACCAGACCCATTATTTTGGGCGTGTGTCGACCCACTTACCTGAATCAGTTCTCCGTTGTGTGCCTTGTCTTGAGCTTCGGCAACAAGCGTTCCTGAAATATAAAATTGTAATTTAACAGAGCCTCTTTTAATCTCGGACCCGTAGAAGATGGAAGGTATAGAAACAAGGTTCAAAGGCTGAGTCCCCTTGTCCCAATGACTAGTGCCTACGGCAGAGCTATAAGCATAATGTTGACTCATAAATTTATAACTATTAAGAGTATTTTTAAGAGCTACTATTTCTGCTCTAGTGGCGTTTTCTATAGAACTGGATCTTATAATGCTTGACGAGAGTGGATAACTGCCACTCAGAATATCGCCATAGGAAAAGTCAGAGTTGTAGGCAGTAGTAGAAATTGTTTTAAATGCAGTAGTGCTTCCTTGCTTGGTAATGTACGGATAGATAAGATTTTTATCTTCTACTTCATCAAGACCAATCGTTCTACCAGTCGCTTCTGGGTAGCGATCCACATTCAGTTCGTAAAGGCTTACCATGCCGGGTGCCACATTTGGAACCCATTTGTAAAAACTACCAGACTGTTCTGATCTATTGTTTAAGAATACTTGCCCGTCATATACGACAAACTCTGTCTTAGGGTGAGTCTTTAAAACGTTGAAAAACTTGTCAGATTCTTCGAACTTGTGCAGAGGCATTTGACACCTCCTTAATAGTCAAGACGGACGCGTAAAGTCAACTCATTTGTCGGGGTTTTCTTTAATGGCTCTGAGAGCTTAGCAACAGCCAGTAGCTCATTATCTGCCGAGTATAGACCTACAGAGGTAATGTAAGATACAGGCATATCAGTGCTTGCATTTTTTACGACGAGCTTACTCGCATTCAAGTAAGTGGGATTAGATGAATAGTTATATTCATTATGGGCTGCGCGACAGAAATAAATGGTTGAGTTTAATTCAGTTGTATTGTTAAACGAAAGAGACTTAATGGCGTTTCTGACACCATCACAAGCCCCTGAGATAGATCCTGCTGCGCCAGTCATGTAAGAGCTAAAACTAGCAGAGTTCATGTTGACTTCAGCCGTAGCAGAGGTAGTATAAGAACCAGATCCCGGTGGTCCGAAAAGACCAACATTAGCTGTCCCGCCAAGGTTGGCAGGGTCCCCGCCGAATACTGATCCAGTTATAACAGCAACTCCTGCTTGGTAATAAAGCAAGCCAACGGCTGAACCAGTGGTAGAATAAATAAACCCATATTCACCTGCTGGGGAGTTGGTTCGATATTCCGACAAAGAACCTGTGTCGTTAAACGCAGTAGCGCCGCCTACAGTGAAGTTCCTCAATGGGATGGTAGCGCCAGTCATAAGACTTAAGCTGAAAGAACCTTTCTTGATTTCATCTTTATTTAGCAAGCGAGCAAAGTTAATAAAGAAAACTTCTTCCATTTTCTCGTTAGTGTCAGAGAACGAACCTTCCTTATCGAACTTTCGAATAGAGCCCGTGTCATCGTATCCCACAAGCATCTGTGCCATCTGGTTGTAGATATTAATCTTTTTAGACTGTTGGGCTTCTGTGTTGGGAGCAGACTTCGACAAAGGAGAGTCTGCTGAAAATCCAACCGTGAGATCGAATATGTGGTTTGCCGAAGAACTTAAATACGGATAGTCGTAAACACTCTGAAACATGCCATGGGCATAATTCTTGATGTTAGCTTCCGCAGTGTAAGTCCCCGAGGGGATTGTACCTGTTACTGGAACCGCTTCGTGTAAAAGCGTTCGCGTAGTCGCGACATCGTTGTTTAAAAAATTCTTAAATATTGTAGCCATTTTTATCCTTTCCTAAAATTAGCATGAAGCGCTTTTGTATTTAACATATCGAACAGGAATATCTATTCTATAACCTGTTGTTGCACCCGTGACACGAATTGTAGAATCGATATAGTAATAGCAAAGTGTACCGCCGCCGAGAGTGGTGGTGCTTCCTAGTTCTGTAAAGAAAAACGTGCTTGACTCTAGATCCACAGAAGCGTCGACCATGAGTTTTAATGTTGTGCCTCGTGGTCCATCAATCACCTCGTCAGTATCACTGGCGGTTGAAGTGTTGTTGCTCACGAATGTAGGGTCAGTTCCCAAGGATAGATAATAACTTGCGATGTTATCATCATCGATGTAGGAAATTGTAGCCCCCTCGCCCATCTCGTTTGTTAGGGTTCCAAGTCGGTTATCCATTTCAACAATGTACTGGGTCTCTACTAAGTCTGCGTCCAAATTATTATTAGCTGAAATTTCTGACGTGTCCAAGCCTTGATCGCACCTAATGGCGGTTGCAGTGGTTAGAGAGGCTCCGTTTATAAAACCTTCAAGATTCTGAAATCCTGATGTCACTAGATCGTTGCCGCTGGCGACATACCCCTCTGTTGTCGCATCAACTGCGATACCGTAATAGCCACCGTTAGTTCCAGTGAATTTCTTATAGCCGCTCACTAAAGTGTTAAGTTCAATAACAGGAAGGTAAAGAAGGTTGGTCCTAGAGATCGACATAAGTTTAGACTTCATTGATGAAGCATTATTTGTAAACGCCTCCATTACTGGAGTCTGTAATATTTCTAAATCGTAATAAGCGGAGCCGCTGGCGTGATTCTTATCATACTCGCCATAGTTAATCTCATCGTCTCCGAATGCAAATTTTGCGATCTTGAAACTTCCATCACCTCGTGCGAGCCTCATACGACCAGTGTCTGTCAGAACTGCGTCTAAAATGATATCGCCGGAATTGTCTAAAAAAGCCATTGTGTTTCCCTACTCCTATAAATAGTATTTAATATAATTAGTTTCTTTTTTTTTAACTTCACTAACTTCCTGAGTCATAATTATAAGCCATCCCCATCATGTGGCAAATCCGTCCCAGTCGGTTGCGCCCGCCGTGGTTGATGTCGTACTTGACAAGTCTTGTTCCGTTGATGTAGTTATGTGCCCTTTATCATAAGTAATGTTTAAATCTATTTTTCTTCCTGTAGACTTAGAAATAAATCTTACTTTGTACTTCTTTCCCCAAATACTTTCGTCTTCTACCCCGAGAACATAATTTCCAGAACCCAAGGCAGATTCAGCCCCTTCAAGGCTAGATAGTTCTGCATTAAAAATACCTTGCGTAATCCGAGGGACAATTTGAATATACCGCTTAGCCTCCTTCGAGACATCGTATGGATCTGGCTCAATTTCGAGCGGGACGATATTCATTAACATAAATACTGCACCATCATTATCTACTATCTCAATCTCAAACACTTGTGTTGGATTTGAATTATTTCCGTGTTGGTCAATCGCCCTAAATGTATAATAATATTTTTGATTGGGCACCACACTATCGAGATAAGAAACGGCTGAACTACTCTTTCTTCCCTGTATTTGGGTTCCTAGGAACGCTCTTTGATTGTCCATGAAATCAGAATAGTTTTCCGGCTTCTCACTAAGACGTAAAATTTCAAAAGCTGCTGCCTTGTCGTCTGAGCGGTAAGTAATTGGATCTGTCGATCTTAAATCCTTAGCCGCTCTTAGTGCTGCGATGTGATCTTCGTCTTCGGGGTAAATTGTTACAGGATATAGTTCTTGCTCTCCTATTGTAGAATTTAACCATATTAAAACCTTATCATTCTTGCCCTTATATTGAATGATATTAACATCAGGCGCAAGAGGAGGAGAGTCGACCATCCACCCAGTTTGAGAGAAGTATGGGACCTCTACAAGCTTAACGCATGGCTCCGAGGTTACTTGAAACCCAGCTACATATTCGGCATCAATTGTCGTTTCCACGACTTCGGTGCTCGGCGGGTATTCAACGGATTCAATTTCGCCAGCAGAATAACTGAGCATTGCAAGATCTAACGCCTCGACCATATATACCACAGGATAAGAGCCTTCATCAAAGGGAATTAATTCGCTAAGCCTAGCGAGAAACTCCTGCTTATACATTTCGACACCAAGAGCCGGTAATGCACCTCCGAAAACAAAACACAGCAAAACATTACTGCAAATATCATTAAGGTCACCGAAGTTGGTCCCCATAGATTGTAGGGTACCATTAACTGTCGCAGCGTCTATTCCAACACAGTCTCCGTCTACGATTGTTATCGTCTCGATGCCTGCATCGCCCATATCAATTGTGCCCTCCCCGATACAGCTTACCCCGTTCAAGGTGGGAAAATCTAAATCAGGGCAAGTAGTAAATGTTTCAGTATTTATTTGAGGTGGGGTCAAGGTCAGTGACCCATATGTATATTTTGAACCTATAGTTGCTTGATATGCAAATACGGCGTAAGTATACTCTGAGCCATACTTAACTTGACTATCCACAAGATTAATAATGTCGATGTTATTTGAATTTGGAAACCAGTAATTTTGGATAGGTTGCTTGCCTTGGGTATTTTTTCCTTTATATTTGGCTACTCGATAAATCACTGTTTCGGAATGGCACGCGTCCCCTTCCACGATTTCTTTAAAAGATCGATTGTTATTTTTAATTATTGTCTTAAGCTTTCCAGAGAATATTAAAAGGCTCAGTGCTTGTGCTAAGTTGTTTTCTTGCACTCCCGAACTTATATAAGCAGAATAAGTTTGAGGACCAATAAAAGATTGATCTCCGAATGTCGAAGGCAGTTGACCGCCCATATACTTACCCCACCAATTAAGAAGATCTATGGTCTTATAGGCTTGGGATCCTATCGTTGGTGTTGAAAAAGAATCGGCTGAATTTAGCATGTTCTGACGGCTGTAAATATACATAGGGGCTGAGCCCCCCATAGCCCGCAAGATCGTGCTGTTGGTGCCTCCACAGGCAGCAGCGACGGACCTTTGTAAGGAGGTAGACAAATTAGACTCCTCCAGAATCTGTGCTATCTCTGTTACGCTGTCTGTGGAAAATTCTATCTCCGTAAACATCGGGAAAGCCTCTTTGATTGTGAGATCCGATACCAAGGAGAGGTTTTCAAAAGGCACAATAAAGTTGCGAAATCTTGATTCATATTGTAATAAATCACCTTGTGTTAAGTTCTGATAGGCAGACCCTAAGTAATTCCAGTATAATCCGCTTCCTTCTAGCCCTCTAATTTCTGTCAATGTTGAATTAATATAACCATTAAGAGTCCTAAGATAATACATGTTTCGTGAAAGATCGTCGGTCAGGAACGAGTAAATATTTGGAAGAGCCTGCTCTATGATAGGGTGCGTTCCCTCCTCGTACCTTTGATTATAATAGTTATATTTAAAATTAACATCAACATAGCCTAAGCCAGAAATGTCTCCTATTTGTTTTCTCTCTGTTTGGGTAAACGGAGTATCTATCCTAAAAGAGTGGTCTGTAAATTGCTGACCGACTAGATTTGCGATTCCGCCCATCTCAGCTTCCCACTCTTCCCATGTCCCAGTTGGAAGTTCTCCAACCGCAGTTTCCGCCCCCCAATAACTTTCATCCCCCACCATATACACTTGTTGTGTTTTTGAACAGTAGGGAGGGCTTACATGTGCACTTGTCGCGACCGCGCCATAAGATATTTGCATATGAGATTGAGTTTCAAAAAGATCTTGTTGTATAGGATCCCCGTATTGTAGGTCTTCGGCGATGCCCCCGGCAGCATGAGAATCCCGAGTAGCAGAGGTGTACCAATATTTTCCTATTGCTTCGCGGAATGTATCAAGAACCCTTGCCTCGGGTCCTTGCTTGACGTTCTCAGCTAAGACATATATGT
>TARA_R110000744_G_scaffold370084_1_pt1 | contig 16187 bp, 12 predicted proteins | sample TARA_R110000744 | Tara Oceans TARA_R110000744 (sample SAMEA4398083) | marine metagenome | biome: Polar Biome; feature: [DCM] deep chlorophyll maximum layer (ENVO:01000326); material: water (ENVO:00002006), including particulate matter (ENVO:01000060) such as... | depth 36 m | reverse complement strand
TTGTCATATAATTGAAATACAATCTGGTGAGAAATGCACCGAAGACGATATAGAAAGAAAATAATGAGTGATATAACATTTTTAGGAGTTGGAAAACTTGGAAAAGATTGCGCAGAAGTATTTGCATCCAAGGGACATAATGTTATTGGATACGATATTAATAATTTCGTCAGTGATTGTATTACACGCAAAGAAACTATGAAAGAAGCAATCAATGGTGCAGAGATAATATTTGTTGCTCTACCAACTCCTCACCATGAAGACTACGATGGTCGTTACCCTACATCAGACTTAAAACCTCTAGACTTTGATTATAGTATATTAAAGAAAGTAGTAGCGGAGGCAAATCAATACTGTACTAAGGAACAGTTGATGGTTATTATTAGTACTACAATGCCTGGCACCATTCGTGAGCAAATCGCACCACTTGCATCTAATGTTCGTTTAGTATATAATCCATATCTTATAGCACTGGGCACTATTAGAGATGATGTTGTTAATCCAGAAATGGTTATGATCGGAACAGAGAATGGTAATATCGACAAAGATGCACATGAACTAATCGGTTTCTATAATAGTGTAATGGAAAATAAGCCTCGTATTGAAATATTTACATGGGAAGAATGTGAATTAACGAAAATCTTTTATAATACATTCATTAGTGCAAAAGTTGTATTAGTTAATTTAGTACAAGACTTAGCTAATAAAGTAGGCAACAGTAACGTAGATAATATCACGGGTGCATTAGCAAGATGTGATAGTGTTATCATGGGACCTAAATATATGAAAGCCGGAATGGGTGACGGTGGTCCGTGTCATCCCAGGGATATGATCACAGTACGATGGATTGCAGAAAAATACAATTTAGGGTATGATCTGTTTGGTTCTATAATGACTGCAAGAGAACGACAAGCATTGCTTATGGCTGAATTCTTAATGACTATTTCAAACGCATTGCCTGTATGTGTAGTGGGTACTACATACAAGAAAGGAGTACCATTTGAATTTGGTAGCAGTAGTATCATGGTTGGACATTATCTAAAAGAGATTGGATGCGAAGTAAGTTACTACGATCCTGCTATGTCTAATACAATCGATGAACACATAGACAGAGTATATCTACTAGCACATGGAGTTGATTATGGTATGGAATTTACAGATAATAGTATTGTTGTTGATCCGTGGCGAACATATACATCAGAAACAAATATAAAAATAATTCATTACGGAGACACAACTCGGTTGACATGCTGATTAAATATGTTATAATAGTTAACTATGAAAAATAAAACGACGAACTACGATGATGATGCACGAGATGCGCGTCAAAAATTAAATTCATTATCACCATCTATGTGCATGGCCAAGTGGTTGCAAGTAAGTTTGCACCTGCCACAGGGTCGTACACATAGTTGTTATCACCCACCTACACATCCTATTCCACTAGATGAACTTAAAGCGAACCCAAATGCGTTACATAATACAAAGTTCAAGCTAGAAGAACGTAAACAAATGAAGAACGGCGAACGTCCATCAGGTTGTGACTACTGCTGGAATGTAGAAGATGCACCTACTGCACCGAAAGAAGGTGCGCTAAGTGACAGACATTATCGTTCAAGTGAGTGGTGGGTCAAAGATGCATGGGAAGAAGTTGTAACGCAACCTTGGGATCACGACATCAAACCACGTTACGTTGAAGTAAACTTTAACCAAGCGTGTAATCTAAAATGTTCGTATTGCTCTCCTCATCTTAGTACAGCATGGGAAGATGATATCAAAGAACATGGTGGATTCCGTTTCTCTAATGGTACTGGACATAATGATATTGATTACTTGCGCAGAGCAGGAATGATGCCATTGGAAGTAGCACAAAAAGACAATCCATATGTTGAAGCATTTTGGAAATGGTTCCCTGATACATACAAGAATCTGAAAGTATTTCGTATGACAGGCGGTGAACCGTTGATGGATAAGAACACATTCAAAGTTATGGATTATGTTGTAAAAAATCCTAACCCCGATTTAGAACTTAGTATCACAACTAACATGTCACCTCCTAGTCAAGCATTGTTTGACAAATTCATTAGTAAGTTAAAAGAATTAGAAACGCCAATAAGTTCAGAAGTAATGCAGGACTGGACTGATAGAGGTCTAATAAAGAATATCAAATATTATGCACACAATGTAACACGTGAATTTATTAATAATAAGAATCATTGGAAGGAATGGCCACGATATATCGTGGTAGATGAACACGATGACGTAAAAGAGATTACATATATTGACGGTGGTACACCGACTATCAACGCCCATGATATCACATCAGAATTTGATAACACCGGAGTAGATAAATCCACTGGAGATTTTATATACGAACTAGTCTGGTTTAAATCAACTGAACACAAGTGGCAATGCTTAGGATCATTCGAACAAGATCGAGAAGGCAATCAAGGCGTATTCAAAAAAATACCAAGAATTAAAAACTTTATGTTGTTTGTCAGTGTTGATAGTATTGGCAGGCAAGCAGAGTACTTACGTGACGGACTCGACTTTGACAATATGAAGAAAAATATTGAGCAAGTGTTAGATGAAACAGAAAATGTATCTATCACATTGATCAATACGTTCAATCTTCTTAGCATCCCAAATCTAAATGGATTTTTAAAAATGATTTTAGAATTACGAGAAAAGTATGGATATGATCATCAAAAAAATGTCGCTGCATCAAAATATGGACAACGTATTTGGTTTGATATTCCCTACTTACGGTATCCCGATTGGATGACTATTCAGTTAGCAGATACATCCATGTTAGATATTATTCAACAGAACATTGATTTTATGAAATCAAATGTATTACCAAATGATGAGTATCGTCTTACCTATAATGGGTTTAAAAACTATGAAGTCTTGAAACTTGAACGCGATCTAGCATGGGCAAAGGAGGGACTAAATAGAAGTGACGAAGAATTAAGTACCGACTTAATTAGATTCTATGATTACTTTACTGAGTACGATAGACGTAGAGGATTAAATTTCCTAGAAACATTCCCAGAGATGACAGACTTCTGGAATAACGCAAAAAAAGAGACTGAGGCAAAATATGGGACGTAATCATGTAGAGGGAGAAACCCTTCACCAATATAAAGAGCGTATGATCGACACACAAAGTAAAAGCTACTGTGCGGCTAAATGGTACAACGCTACTATATGGTTAGGTCACGGACAAACCACTAGTTGTCATCACCCACCTGGACATTGGATTCCTCTTGAAGAACTGAAAGATAATCCATCAGCTATTCACAATACTCCACACAAGAAAAAGATGCGTAAGATGATGCAAGAGGGTGATCGTCCTAGTGAGTGTGAGTACTGCTGGAAAGTGGAAGATATGGGAAAGGATAATATATCTGATCGTGTATTCAAAACTGAAATATTTAAAGATGAAGATATCGTAAAGAGTATGGATATGCCATGGGATGATAATGTAAACTTAAAGACACTTGAGATATCTTTTGATAGAGCATGTAATTTTAAATGCTCATACTGTAATCCTGCGTTTAGTACAGCATGGGTTAAAGACATCAATGACTATGGAGCGTATCAAAACATTCAGTCTGATGGTCGTGGACATTTCTCGGACACGGCACCTTGGGCAGAATCTGCAACTAAGAAACAAGAAGATAACCCATACATTCAAGCATTTCATAAGTGGTGGGAAAGTGATTTAGCAGATTGTTTAGAAGAAATTCGCATAACTGGTGGCGAACCAATTATGCACAAAGGTACATGGAAGTTATTCCAATGGTTCAAAGAAAATCCCGATAGAGGACGTGATATGCGATTTGCTATTAACTCAAATCTATGCCCAGAAACTCCGAAAGTACTTGACAAACTTGTCAAGGAATCTTGGCATATTCCTCAACTCGAAATATACACAAGCATGGAAGCAATAGGTGTACAAGGTGAATATATTAGAGATGGATTAGATTATAACTTATGGATGAACAATATTCATCGTATATTAAAAGAAGGAAATATATCAAAATTACACATGATGATGACCATAAACTCTCTTTGTCTAAATTCTATTACAGAGTTTATGGACGAGATGCTAGATTTGCGTGAACAATATAAAGAACGTGCACCTACTATGACTCTAAACATTCTAAGATTTCCATCTTTTCAAAGTGCAGCAATACTTCCAGAAGATATAAAAACTCACTACAAAGACACAATTAATGATTGGTATACCAGTGAGCGCCCACAGAAAATGCTATCGGAAGGTGAGAAAGAAAGTGTTCGTAGATTGATTGACTACTTAGATATTGTAAAAACTCCACATAAGAATACTGCCGAGACTCCTAAGTTGTACAATGATTTCAAGTCTTTCTTTGCACAATATGATATACGTAGAGGTAAAGATTTCATATCTACATTCCCTGGTCCATTAGCAGACTGGTTTACGTCATTGGAAGCAGAAGTGCCTAGTGAAGATGCCATAAAGTCAAATAGAATAGAACTCATTTCAATAGATAGAAATGGGGATCCTGCGACCACTGAAAAATATGATGGTGGAGATGATGCACATGAGACAGTAGGCGGCTGGGATGTCGAGACTGATGCTCTCGGAGGAATAGTAGTTGGCAAATAAACATTTAGTGATATTTTATGGTAGAACAGGTAGTACATTAGTACAGAACCATGTATCGAAGCATAAATGTTTACCTGAATTTAAGTTTAATGAATACGACTTACCATCGTCAGAAATTCATAGTGACGAGCATCTTATGTATTACCATAGTCTCAATAAGTTGAATGAGTCTGAAGTTTCAGATTGGTGTATGAAGTATCACGTTATGTCAGGTATGACAACACTAGGAACTGATCCAATGACTGATGGTACATATAACATAAAATTAACTGGAAGTGATATCTTTTTTAAAGGGGTGGGGGTCACTGATCTTCACTTTAGTTTTAGGATAGATATGATAGATACTATCCTAAGTTATATAATTGCAGATAATAGTAACACGTGGGTAATGACTAATGGCAAGGTCGGGACCCATATTAGACGCGAGTATGATAGAAATTATTTATTACGTATTTTTCACGCACAGATTAAAAATTACCAAGCATACAATGAATATGTTAAAAGATATTCACAAGAGTATAACTGTTCATTTTATCCATATGAAACTATACAAGATATCATTGATATTGATAATGATACAAAAGGTATGGTAAAGCAGTTAACAAAAGAACAAAAAATAGATTTAGTTATTAACTATGATGATGTGTTATCTATCGCACATGAACTTTCATGGTTTCATGGTGAAATAAATGCAAAAACTGGAGTATTAGAAACGTGACAAAAAAAATTATTCCAATATGGAAAGATGATGCAAGTTGTGCAGAAGAAAGTGAAAACAAAACTTTCTGCATGGCACCTTGGTCACACACTTATATCTCCCCACAGGGTGAGCGTAGAATGTGCTGTGCGTCACGTGAAGAGCATACTTTTCAGAAACAATATATTGATTCAACAAACGACCCCAAATACGGAAATGTAAAAGATTCTAAGACTGACGCTGATGATTTCAATCCTTCAACTCTAGAGGAACACTGGAACTCTGCATACATGAAAGACATTCGTAAGAAACTTATGGCCGGAGAACGTATTTCACAATGCGATGTATGCAACGATGATACTCTATCACTCAGTTCGTATCGCAAGTGGTTCACAGGTGTCCTATTTAAAGATAAGATACAAGAAGCATTCGACAAGACAGACGATGATGGACATACAGAGATGCCAGTAATTTCATTTGACTATCGTTACTCTAATCTATGTAACTTTAAGTGTCGTATGTGTGGTGAACAATTGTCTAGTGCATGGGAAGCTGAAAAGAAAAAACATGACATGTGGACTGTTGAACATCAACCTTTTATGCAACCAACTGTTAAGCAAAAGATGCAGAAGTTTCAGAAAGATGTTGCTGAACCTGAGTTCAAGAAAGCTATCTCTGATGGACTTGTTGAAGAAATTTATTGGGTAGGTGGCGAACCACTTATGTATGATATGCACTGGTGGGCACTAGAAGAAATGGTCAACAATGGTTCTGCAAAGAATTGTTACTTGCGTTATAATTCCAACTTGTCGCGTGTTGATTTTAAAGGCAAGAACTTATTTGACTATCTACCACAGTTCAAAGACTGGCTGATGTGCGCATCAATTGATGGAACTGGTGACATTGTAGAGTTTATTCGAAAAGGTATCGTATGGGAAGAGTGGCTAAATAATTTTAAGCAAGGACTTGCAGCACCGGGAGGACAACACAAGATGATGTTCGACCTGACCATTACTGGTCCAGGCATGTTCTCACTCAAAGACTTATTTGATTTGTCATTAGAGTTAGATGTACGCATTGAAACAAAGATCATGTTTGCATTTCATGCTGATATTGTTATGTCACCATTCGCATGGCCTCGTCATATATTAGATAGAAAGATCGATGAACTACTTGATTACATGATACCACTTAAAACTAACAAGCAAGATCCGCTAATAAATACTCTTATAGAGATGAAGAAACGTCCCACATTCGCTGAACAGTTCCCAGATACCCATGAACATGAGTTTAAGAATGGCAAAGGGTATCAAGATCGACTAGATGAAATTAGACAAGAACAGTATCGGTTAGAAGATATCTATAAATTAGATACAGAATTATATAATTGGTGGAAAAGATTTGATGGTTAGATATATGGACAAAAAGATTAAGATCACATATGGTAAAAATCCAGAGATAGAAACTACAGTATTAGCAAGTCATACACTGGCAGACGCACTTAATGATTTCAATACAGTGTCACTATATTATGCAATAATAGATACGCCTCACGCCAGACAGTTTATGACGAATCTAGGTAAATGCAATACACATATTGATACAAATAGATATGCATTTGACTGGAATATGTATCCTACATACGGACATGATGAATATCTTGAACTAAAACAGTATATGAATGATACTATTTGTATACTACAAGACATGCCAATTCAGTATACTATTAGTGATGAGATGAAATTAGACTCATCTAGTACTGATACCGAAATAGATAAATTAAACGCATTGCATTTAATGTTTGAGACTGTATCTGTTGAGTTACGTAAGATTGACTTTTTCGCATTTGAGACAGCGTATCCATACTTAGAAATGATTAATCAATTAGTGCATACGATAGAACGTGGAATACAAAGTGAGACATCGTTGTTTAACGTAATTAGAATAGAAGATAGTCACATACACCGAACTCTGCTCACTGATACTGAATACGAGACATTTGATGCAACAAAGAAAAGTGGTGACCTAGTTATAGATTACGGCACAGTTGGCAAAGATATGTCAGCCGCCAGGAGTACTAACGATATTGGCTTAATAATCAATCAAGAACTAAAACAGCAAGAATATAATCATGCTATGTTCGCAACATACTTTGGACCTACCCACGTAAATGAAAATGCTATTGTCAAACAAAACGAATGGTGCGAAGAAAACAATGTTGATATACAGTATCCAGATTATAAAGATCCTAAGTATCGTCCTGGTAGAATGCGAATAGGTAGATTGGTGGATATAACTTGTGAAGATGCACTAGAATTATTACTAGATTGTAATTGTATATGCGCCGTAGAAATTATAGATGGGTGATAAAATGAAACAAGGCTCATCTAATTCAGATACCAAATGTCCATTGCCCTGGATTCATACTAGTATACAGACTACTGGAAGGGTAAGAAGTTGCTGTATCGCCAAAGAAGAAATTGAAAACAATGGTAAACCACTTGATGTCGTCAATAATAGCTTCGGTGAAATAATAAGCAGTTCAAGTATGAGAAGACTCAGAGATAATATGAGAGCGGGCAAAAAAGCCCCTAATTGTAATACCTGTTGGGTAGATGAAAAAAACAACAAAATCAGCAAGCGCATGTATGAGACTAAACTCGCCAATGAAATACATAGCAAAATAGACTATGATATAGAACCTACAATGTTTAAAGATATTCAGTTGGGTGTCGGTAATATATGTAACTTAAAATGTAGAACATGTAGTCCTTTTTGTAGTACAAAATGGATTAAAGAACACAAAGATAGGATCGGCGAAGATTCGATTACTTTTAATAATTTGACAACGAGCAAACATACTATAAATAGCAAGTTTTGGGAGGAATTTGACGAATGGAGTGCTGTCGTTGGTAGATTAGAAATCATGGGCGGTGAGCCGTTTTACATGAAAGAATTTGAAATTCTAATTGATAGATTAATCGAAAACGGAAGTAGTAAGCATATTACTATAGCAATGAGTTCAAATGGAACTATATACAAAGAAGAACTGGTAAATAAAATACTAGAAAATTTTAAATTTCTTGGAATACAGTTCAGCATTGACGGCTTCGGTGATCACTTTGATTATCTGCGTCACGGCAATAGTTGGTTTAATGTAGCAGATAATTTAGATAAGTTTCATCATCTATTTGCAACTCACCCCAATTTTTTCATGGGGATAACCATTACACTAAGTCAGATCAACATGTTCTATATTAGAGAAATGCATCAGATGATTGAAGAAACTTATCCGACGGCCTCATCTTGTGACGCTTTTTTTACAAAAAAGTCGTTTCAGATATTCAACAATATAGTTCATTACCCTAGATATTATAGTAGTAACTGTATTCCTGAATCTATAAAAGAGCAATATTTGGATAAGATAATAAATCCTGAAAATTATGGATTACCCAAATGGGACATTGATATATACAATTCACAAATTGCACCATTGGTCAATCATGTCCGCACACCATCAACGGATGAAGATTGGAATGCATTTGTTAAAGAAACTACGCAAGCAGATGCATATAGACATGAGATATTTAGTGAAACCTTTCCAGAGTTATGGGAACTCTTTAAGTACAATTGGAGTGAAAAATGATAAATGAAAAGAATAAAGATGTAATGTGCGCCGCCCCTTGGTCACATTTATATATCGACACACTCGGCATAGTGCGTCCGTGTAGTACTTCAAGTGAAATATATGGTGATACTCATAATATGACTATTAACGAAGCATGGAACAGTAATGCAACCCAAGCATTTAGAAAAAATTTACTTGATGGAGTGAAGCAAGATGGGTGCAAGTTCTGTTATCAACAAGAACAATATACAGGTAACAGTTTACGTACAGGTTTAAATTCAATGTATGGTCATCTAGTATCAGAAAATATTACACCTGAACTGGCAGTTAAATCATTGCATCCTGGTTGGAGCAACTTATGTAACATGGCGTGTATAATGTGTGGGTCAGACTATAGCAGTCTTTGGTATGTAGACGAAGATAAATTGGGATATGATATGACTGATAAGACAAAATTCTTAGATATAACGCCCGAAGTAGAAAAAGATATTATTGATAGTCTAATTACTACATCTCTTGATAGAGTTTATTTTGCCGGAGGCGAACCCCTAATAACACCGTATCATTATCGTGTAATTGACAAAATTATATCTACGGGAATAGCAAAAGACATATCATTGCGATATAGTACAAATTTAAGTCTATTAAAATATAAATCAGTTGATCTAACGGAACGTTGGTCACATTTTAAAACAGTTGAAGTATCTGCAAGCATAGATATGATAGGTGATCATGCAGAATATCATCGTTACGGAACGGTCTGGAAGCAAATATCTAAAAATTTACATACAGTGCGTTATGATGTGCCTAATGTCAAGTTGGCTCCTACAATCACCGTTACCGCATTGAGTATAGGATATTTACCAGAGTTGTTAACATATTTGATAGATGAATTAGATTTTGGAAAAAGAAATGGAGATTGGATTCATTCTAATCTGGCAATGTGGCCAGAGCAGTTGAACCCACATTTACTGCCAAAATCTATTAAAGAATTTTATACTAGTAAATTACAAAGTTTTTTACTGCACGTAGATAGTAATTATAGTCAAGAGCAAACAAATTTATGTACATCAGTTATCGTGCCGTGTTTAGACCATATGAATGAAATAGACAGAGAAAAAGATTTTCATACAATGACATCTTATCTAGAAAAACTCGATAAGATACGCGGACATGATTGGAGATCGTTATGGCCAGAAATCGCAAGTCATGCGCCAACCAACAACTTAAAAATTGAGTTAATTGATATAGGTACAACATATGAGTAATACATTCTGTCCGTTACTATTCCAACATTTAGCAACACATCCACATGGTGGCGTAACGCATTGCTGTATTGCAGATCATCGACAATCACTTAGTAGTGCGAAAGACGGTCCCGGACAATATTACAATCTAAACAGAGATACAGTATTCGAAACGATGAACAGTGAGTCATTTAGAAAGGCAAGAGTACAAGTACTAGACGGCATAAAACCTAAAGCGTGTATGCGATGTTTCTCAGAAGAAGCAAAAGGAATGCATAGCAAACGATTAGAAGAGATCAAGAACTATCCTGACTACACTGCGGAAGTCGCTAGAGAAGCAACCGATGATAATGGATATATGAAAGACGTACAATTAGACTTTGTTGAATTGCGATTAGGTAATGTATGTAATGTTGCATGTCGTACTTGCAATCCCGCATCTAGTAGTAAATGGCGCAATGATTATGACAAACTACAGAGCAGTACTACATTTAAATTAACAAGTTATGACACAATGGAAGGCTTTAGATGGCCCGAACGTGAAGAGTTTTGGGATGACTTACTGCAACATTGTGATACTGTAAAGACATTCTATATCAATGGTGGTGAACCTATGCTGATAAAACAACACTTTAAGTTTCTAGAACGTTTGGTTGCTATGGGCAAGACAGATATTAAACTTTGGTACAATATCAATATGACACTAATGACAGAAGAAGCTATAGAGTTATGGAGAAAGTTCGACCATGTGAAAATAAGTTGTAGCATTGATGATTTAGGAGATAGAAACCATTACATAAGATACCCCACTAAATGGGACGTTGTAATGAAGAATTTCCTACGACTAAAAGAAGAAGACTTTGAGATAGATGTAACACAAACAGTATCATGGATGAACTACTCTAATCTAGGGCACTTCTACAATTTCTTTCATGTAGAACATGGGGTATGGGTTCATCACAACTATGTATACGATCCTCATATTTTATCTCCGGCAGCCCTTCCGAAATATATAAGAGATGGTATACATGAAACGTTTAGTGACGTATTTGATGAATATAAATTAAAAGAATTTAAGAAAATGTTTAGTGGCCCTGATAACTCAGAGAAATGGGAACAAGCAAAAGAGTACACTCGTAATCTAGATACTATTCGTAATCATGCTATAGGTGATTACCTAATGGAATTTAAAGATGTATAATGTAAAATCAACAGTATCAAGCGGTAGAATTATTAATGAAGATGCATTTATTGATATTTCTCATTATGATTATATAATAAGTTCATTATCATCTAATGATCTTAGTAGATATTTTATAATCAGTCCAGAACTTTTCTTTGCAGATGCCAATTCGCATCATGCGGGCATGCTTGATATTGAGAATATAATACCACCACATGTACTATCTGATCTAAAAGATAGGAAATGTAAACTTATAATCGATTTAAGTTTTGAAGCAACTGGTCTCGCCACTCCATATACTGATAGCGTAGAGAATGGAAAAAATAGTCACCGCATTGACGTATATTCTGTTATTAATAAATTTTGTGATTTACATGGGATAATCGATAATACTATATTTATAAGTATGATGGAAGATGCAGATAGTTATGTTAATCAGTATTATGCTGACAGTAACTTGCACATACGGACATGTCCTAGTGTTCCTATGCGTTATAGACAGTTCAGATATGATGACCATGTACATTTACTTAAAACACATGGACCTGCAAATAATGCATTATGGTTGAATAGGCGAATCAGAGATCACCGAGTTAATCTAATAGCAAAATGCGTTGACAATGCTATCGATTTTAATAAATTTAATTTCAGTTTTATAGGTAGCAGGTTTGAGATATATGAGACAATAAGCGCAGATCATGACATGAAATCTATATCAAATTGTAAGCATGTTACTGATATAAATTTCCAAGAAATTATAAGTCACTATGGCAAGATAGTGGGACTTGATGATACTAACAAGTCAGTAGACGAAATGGACAGATGGTTAGGAACAAGTAGTATCGGTAGAGTTATTGAGATGTTAAAAATTAGAAGCAATTCTGCATACGAAATTGTTAGCGAATTTACACACAATGACATAGGTATACACTTTAGTGAAAAATTTACATTGCCTATATTAAGCAAGAAGCCATTCTTGATATCTGGTGATAGGGGTATTATGCACAAGCTTAAAACAATGGGATTTAAAACATTCGAAGACTTCTGGTCCGAATCATATGATGATTATCATGAACATAAGTCAGACACAAAAGTAACCAGAACAGAAGCATTGTCAAACACTATTGCACATATAGAAGATAATTTTCATACTGATAGCAACTACACTAGAGATGAATATGGTAATGTAATCTATTGTGAAAAAATGCAAAAGATACTAGAACATAATTATAATCATTTCATAAATGTATATTGTCCACATTTATTAAACAATTGGCAATCTGTATTTGCTAATCAAAGTACATACACTAAACTTAAAGGTTTGCACCCCTGTGAAGTAAAAGAACAAGTTGTAAAAAATGAGACATGGGAAGATGCTGCTTGGTATCACGAAGCAACGAATCATTTCTTTATTCCAATTTGGAGGAATGCAAATACATTCTTTATGAATAGAATTGCAGAAAACTGCGGATACCGACTAGTTAAGAATTATGATGTTGCTGATTGGCAAACTGTCCCAGCGTATGCATTCATTCGTCGTCCAGATAAAAGAATTGCGGGTCAGTACTGGAGAGCACACGTCAATAGTGGTATAGAGTTCAATGACCTCAAAGAGACTGATGATTGGGGTAGTCTAGATATGCATTTAGTACCACAACACACGTTTATCGAACAGTATAACATTGTACATTGTGTTGATTTAGACAATGTACTGAATGTACATGCAATCACCGAAGTGTCCGAAGAAGTTGTACGCACCATTAATGATGTAATACATATCATGAACACAGATCAACAAGAACGTAATATGGTAGATACCAATTTTAAAAAAGAAACTGAATCTGTGTTGAGTAGTGATTGGTTCATTAAAAAACATACGTCCTATTATAGAAATGATTATAAGTTATACTTTGACAAGGCTGATTGGAAATTTAAAAATCATGTACATCTTATAAATCAAATTTGTCCTTATCTGGATTCATTCTTTAATACGCAAGATAATATAGATATGGTAAGTAGTATAAAGACGATGGTCGATGAAAAACATCATGAATACGTAGATTCCAATTTAGACGACTATTGGATTACGCATGGACAAATGCTAGAAGCAGCAGGAGTTACTGGTGCACCAAAAGATAGTAGCATATTAGATTTTGGTACTCAATTCGGATTTCTTCCAATGATGTTAGAACGTTATGGCTTTACTAATGTACAATCGTGCAATAGTATGTCTGAATCTGGTGGACATGAAGAATTAGAAAAAGTATGGGATTTTATTAATATTAATAAACCATTTGATCTTACTGTACGGGTTAATGATGAGTTTACTTTACCTCAGAAATATGATATAATAATCATAGCACGAACAAATATGTTTTGGCTAATGGATGATGTTTTTTGTTATAAGGGAGGAGAGATTACCACACATTGGCAAGTAACTGATCATGAAGGAAAACCCAACACATTCTTTTCAGTATATAACAAATCACAGTATGAAAAGTTTGAAGAAAATATTAAGAAGTTTTTGAACCCTGGAGGATTTGTAATCGTACAACCAGAGCCGTTTGTGTATAGACAATACCCTGACAAGTATCATGAAGAGTTGACATGGTTCGAAGATCGTCAACAACGGGGCTACACACGAATAACCCCCAATAAGCATTACCATAATGCAGAATTACAAGACTATTTTATTATTAGTAACGACAAGGATTACACTGAATGAAGTATTACATAGCTGGTAACAGAGGACTAGTAGGCAGAAACTACATGCAGTTCTGTGCAGATAATGACATCGAAGTAGTCGGTGGAAACACTAGTACGATTGACTACAGTGACAAAGAACAAACAATTGCAGAATTAGAAAAACATCAGCCAACGCATGTTGTTATTAATGCTGCTACAAATGGCGGCTTGCAAGAAGATATGGATCGTGGCTTTGAGTTAATGTCATTGAATTTGATTATTCAGAATAATCTATTCAATGCAGCACATCACTGTGGGGTAGAGCGTTTACTGTTACAAGGTAGCACATGTAGTTTCCCATTACATAACGACATCATTCCATACACAGAAGAAACATTAATGATGGGCGAACCACACCCGATATACTTACCTACCGCCATGCCTAAGTTAATGGGTATGTATCAGTGTAGAGCGAGTAATGAGCGTAATGGTTCCTCATGGCGTACTGCAATCGATTGTAACATGTTCGGTCCAGGTGATCGAACTGGAGAACATGCGCATGTTATCGGGGCATTAATGAGTAAGTTTGTACATGCAGTACGTAACAATGAATCTACAGTTGAGATATGGGGCGATGGTACACAAAGTAGAGACTTCATGTATATCGAAGATGCTGTTGCAGCACAAGACATTATATTAAATAATGATGTACATGACACCGTCAATGTAGCAAGCGGAACAGAAATTACAATTGCAGAGATTGCTGAACTAATGATTAGAGTTAGTGGCTTTAAAGGTTCGCTCTGGTATAATACAGATAGACCTTCTGGTATTAAAAATAGACCAGTATCTAATGATAGATTAAAAGAACTAGGCTGGAAGCCTAAGTTTAGTATCGAAGATGCTTTTGCAAAAACATACGAGTGGTATAATGATAACACCTAATAGTCATATGAATCCAGTATACGGACACGATGAAGTAGATAGTGTAAACAAGTACTTGAGCAGTGGCGCCTGGATTATGGAACATACTAAAACTCGTAAAATGGAACAGATGTTAAGCGAGTATACCAATGCAAAATACACACATATGGTCCCAAGTGCAACCATGGGTCTTCTACTATCTTCAATGGTAGCAGGGATAAAACATGGTGAACACTTTGCAGTAAGTGCATATACTCAAGCTGCCACTGCAAACGGTGCAATACTAATGGGTGGTGTACCTACTATCGTAGACGTTGATCCCATTCATCATACGATTGACTTTGATAAGATACCTGACAACTGTAGAGTTATCTTTGTCAGTGCTATTAACGGACGTTATCCTGATGACATCTCTTCACGCATTGCCACACTACGCAATCAAGGTAAAATTGTTATTGAAGATAGTGCACAGGCTTTAGGTAGTTTTGCACGTACTGGTGAGCATTGCGGTACTATGGGAGACATGGGCATCTTTAGTTTTGGTGCACCTAAGATGATTACTACTGGTCAGGGTGGCGCGATATTTACCAATGATAAAACTATTAGTGATCGTATACATTCAATAAAGAACTTTGGTAGAACTGTATCCGTCGGAGAGATTTATAATACGATGGGTATGAACTTTAAATTCACTGATCTACAAGCGACATTTGGCGTAGAGCAAATGAAGAAGTTGCCTGTTATCGTTGAACACAAGAAAGAAATATTTGATGCGTATAAAGAAGGACTATATGACGTGTGTGACTTTGTTTATACTGATTTAGAAACTACTACTCCCACATATCCAGAAATATTAGTTGACAATAGAGATGCGTTAGCACATTATCTTAAACAAAATGGTATAGGATGCAGAGCAGTATACTATAGTTTATGTGATCAACCATACCATAGTCAATGGAAAACACCAACACCTAATACTAATTACATAGCAGAACGAGGAATACATCTACCTGGACAATCAAACTTGACCAGAGAAGATGTATTATCTATATGTGAAATTGTGAGAACTGGCCTTGTACAATGTAACAAGATTTAGTATACCAGAGTCTAATGTTTCAGTTGCTACAAATCCAGTGCGTTCTTTTATTTTAGAATAATCAACGAAGTAG
>TARA_R110000744_G_scaffold8858_2_pt1 | contig 16217 bp, 9 predicted proteins | sample TARA_R110000744 | Tara Oceans TARA_R110000744 (sample SAMEA4398083) | marine metagenome | biome: Polar Biome; feature: [DCM] deep chlorophyll maximum layer (ENVO:01000326); material: water (ENVO:00002006), including particulate matter (ENVO:01000060) such as... | depth 36 m | reverse complement strand
ATTCCTAATCCCTTAGCTTTAAATTTATATACTTTAGGATATGATGCAGAAAAAAAACTAACTACTTTAAACCAAGCCACAAAAACAAATTTAGCAACTTATTTAGAACAATTTAGAATGCTAACAGATGCTATTAATATTAAAGATGCATTTGTAATTAATTTAGGTCTTGAATTTGAAATAACAGCTTTTAAGAATTACAATAACCAAGAAGTACTTTTAAAATGCATAACTGAATTAAAAGATTATTTCTTAATAGATAAATGGCAAGTAAATCAACCAATTATAATATCAGAAGTAGAAAATTTACTAGCAGGGGTACAAGGAGTACAAACATTAGAATCCTTAACCTTTGCAAATAAATCAGGAACTTCATTAGGGTATTCTCAATACAAATATGATTTTAAAGGGGCAACTAAAAAGAAAGTTATCTATCCCTCATTAGATCCAAGTGTATTTGAATTAAAATACCCAGACATAGATATTAAAGGACGTATAATAACATATTAAAATGGCATATTATTTTTTATTCCCAGAAATAGACACAACACTATACAGTCATCCTGATAGACTACACTTAAATACAGGAAGAGATGAAATATTAGAGATTGTAAAAGAAATAGGAAGCACAGATAGCAAACACTATCCTTCAAGGATCCTTATAAAATTTCCAACAAAGGATGTTACAAATATAATTAGGGATACTATAGGATCTGAAAAATTTAATGCTGGAGCCTCATGTAGTATACAATTATATTCTACTGAACAGAAAAATTTAACACAAATATTAAATGTTCAAGCCTACCCTTTATCTCAATCATGGGATGAAGGATCAGGAAGATATTCAAATCTACCTACAGGTTCAGATGGGGCTAGTTGGATACACAGACATGATAGTGATTTTGGAAATAAATGGATAAATTTCCAAGCAGGAGGAGTAGATTATTCAGAAATATATTATCCTGGTGTAGATCCAGCAAATGGAGTTAATGGAACAAATGGGGGTTTTATAATAGATGGTTATAATACATATTCACACTTATTAGGGGGAACAGCAAATTACACAACATTTGCAAATAACACTACAGGATCTGTAAGTAGTTCAGCTATATCTCACGGTGGGGGAACATGGTATGAGAATGAGGGAGTAACACAACAGTTTTTACAAGGAAATAGTTTAGATATAGATTTAAATATAACACCTCAATTAAAATTACAAAGTGCAAGTTTTTTTGAGGGGAAGAATTATCCCTTAGGACTGCCAAATTATGGTTTTGTATTAAAACAACCAGATTCAGTCGAAGCTGATACAACAAGCAGTTTTGGTGAATTACAGTATTTTTCAGTAGATACTAAAACAATATATCCCCCAAGATTAACTTTTAGATGGGATGATAGTGTACATAATAAACAAGGATCAGCTAAACAAGGTGGAGAATTAAATTTAAATTTATACGGAAATAAAGAGGAATATAATCAAAATGATGAAACTACTTTTAGAATACACGTAAGAGATAAATACCCAACAAGAGAATTTTCAACTACTTCAAATTATTTAAATGTAGGATACCTTACAACATCCTCCTACTATAGTATAAGAGATGCCCATTCAGAACAAGAAATTATTCCTTTTGATGATAATTTTACTAAAATAAGTGCCGATAAGGATGGGATGTATTTTAAATTTTATATGAAGGGATTACAACCAGAAAGATATTATCGTATATTATTTAAACATAAAAATAATGAGGGTATTACTATATATGATAATGATTATTATTTTAAGGTAATTAGATAATGTCTTCAAATAATCAAAAATTAAGTAAAAAAGTATACAATAATAAAGAATTCACAGATATTATTGATAGGGATTTTTCTAGTCTTATAAAAACACAAAATCCTATTAATGTAAAAAGATTTTTTGGATTATATAGAGAATTATTTTATAAAATAGATAAATATGAAACATCAAAATCACATTATAAACTTATATTAGAAAGTCAAGATTATCTTAATAACTATATTGATTGGAGAGATCAAGTAATAAGTGATTTAATAGATAAAATAGGAGAATTACAACAAATTCTAATAGACAAACAAACAAGGGAACATCAATCTCACCCAATGTATCCAGAGGGTACATTTTTGAGATCCCCAGCTAGGAATTCAAATGGTCTACCTCTTTGGATTATGCAAAAAGGAGTTAAAAGAGAGATAAAAAACTACAATACTTATCAATCTTTAAAAAGAGCAGCAGGAAATCAATATGAAGACAATGATGATGATGTTTGTAGAAAATTAGAAATATCAGCACTAGATGATATATTAGATGGACCCCCAATACTTGATGATAATGATATTAATTCAAAAAATTGGGAATCAACAGATTTAGATATAACACTTCAAGGAATAACAGATTATGTTGAAGCTGAATTAACTTGTTTTGAAGGATCAGACGATCCAAACAATATGGCTCCTTTTAATACAACCCAATATCAATCAAGATATAGTTCTTGTAAAGTAGAATATGAATCTTTAGATATAAATGCACCTGGATCTACAAAATATATAACAGAAAATATTTTTCCTGGAGACTCAAAAACAATAAAATATAGAAATAATAATATAACATTTCAAAGTTCATTAAACGTAATAGAAGGATTTACTCAAGAAAAAATAATAAAAGACACAGGAATAGCTATAGGAGCCCCTACTAGTCAAGATCCTTATGGAAATTGGAAAGATGAGAATGGAAACTTCGCATATAGATATTATGATCTTCCGGGTGTTCCTTATAGTTTTAAAAAATATAGAGATTCTTCTTATGGTACTAAACAAATCCAACCAAACTCAAGAAACACAGATGCTTCTTGGTGGTTACCTTATAAAGACCATGCATGGATGGATGCTGATGAACAAATGATACAAGATAGATTATGGGAAGAAGTATTTAATGATCCTACTAATGTTTATTATAATACTAGTGCAACTTGGAACGGGTGGTCAGGCCCACTAGGGGGATTATATGGAGAACCTATATATTACCTTTCAAGCCCTTTAGGAGAATTAGAGGGACATAATAATATGTTCGTAGTAAAAGCAGGAACTAATCTTGAATCACTTGATGATACCTTTAACGGAAATTTATTATACCAGACTCAATATTACGTTATATTAAATAAAGATTTTGAACCTTTTAATCAATTAAATAGAATAAAATCTTCATTAGATTATCAATTTGGTAGTAGCTTACAAAATTTAGTTGGAAATGCTGAGTATCTTAGCACACTATCAACACCTGAATACAACCAAATAGCTACAAACTATCAACTTCCTATCTCAATCTTTACAAATAATTGGTGGTTAACTATGAGTAACCCTACCAGAAGTAATCAAAAAGAAGCATATCCTGGATTTAATAGATTATAATGAGAAAGATAAAATTAAATAAAAAGGTATTTGGAACTAAAGAAGCTCGTGATTATTTAGAGGAAGAATTCACTGAATTAAAAATAAAAAACTACACCCCAGCAGAATTTTTTACTTTATATGATGAATTATTTTATGATATAGAAAAAGAGGGAAAATTCTCCCATTCTACTATAGTATATAAAAGCACAGAATATGTTGGAACTCCTTATAACCCAAAAGACCAAGAAATATTAGATTTCCAAGAACAAGTAATAGACACCCAGTATGAAATAGATTCTATAGAACAAGAACATCCTTTCTTACCTAATTTATCTGTCCTTCAAGTTAGAAGTGAACCTTCACTTAAATATTATATGCAATCAGGAAGAAGAAGACAAATTAAAAGCGATAATATTCTTCAATTAATAAAACAACAAACAAGAACAGAAGACGGAACCCCCGATGAAGTTTTTTGTGTATTATTAAACGCAGAGGCTATATTAAGTATATTACCAGGACCAGATATAGAAGTAGAATCAGATTTAACTACGGATACAGCACTAATTAATAGATATAACCAAGGAGGAAGTTTAAATGATCCATTAGCTGATATAAAAGTAAAAATTGCAAAACCAGATCTAAAAAACACAACAATAGTACCCGAAATAGGTACGTATAACCCTATGGCTAATATAGAAGAACCCCCAATGCCTCCAGATGGTTTAATTTTCTTCTCAACTAATACAGATTCATTTAACAATAATCAATTATCATTGAATAATTGGAGAAACCAAAACACAGATTTTAATACTAGAGGAGAAGGAACAGATTCAGTGATTTAATAACAAAAAAATGGCATCAAAAATAATAAATATAGAAAAGGATATTTTATTTAATCCTAAACAAGGATCTATAGATTCCCAAAACATATCAAAAACCTTTGGTAGAGGAGAAGACCATATAGAAGTTCATATTTATGATCTTAAGAATAATTTACTTCAATCTATTCTTAATTATGATGGTTATACTTTTTCAAATCCTTTTACACCTCCCTCAACACCCCTTTCCCCTACAGATGTAGAACCCCTAATGATTGAAGGATTAGAGGGGGCAGGAGAAAGAGACCATATAACACCCGGACCAAATGAAGCAAAATCAGGATATTGGTTTAATACAGGACAAGAAAAAATATGGATATCTAACATACCTCTTAGCGCAAATACGGATTCAAAATTATCAAACGAAATAAATTTAGATCCAGAATCTATATTAAAAAAACAAGGATATACCACAGGAAAATATAAAGTAAAGGTTAATATAAAAAGAAAAAAAATCTTTAATACAAATGGATCTCCTTTTAATATTAAAGAAATATCTCCTAATCGTAGAGAAATAAGAGTAACCACCCCTAAAATACCAAATAATACCCTTAGTGCTGGGGTTGGGGCTTTTATATCTGAAATAGAAAGTTCAATTTATTTTAAAGATTTTCATTTATCTTTTGGAGAAGATATAAACATTTTAGGAATAAATATCTTATTAAATAAAAATACTTCTAAATATGAGGTATTTATAAAAACATTAGATCCCCTACCTACTTTTATATCTAATCAAAATAGTTTCTCAATATGTGAGTATATAGTAGACCCTGTAAAATACACAGTTGATTTAGGATATCCTGAAACTGAAGATAATTCTATACCTTTAAGGGGCCCAAATACAAAAATAGATATAAGATTACATAATAGTATACCATCAAAACTTAAAAACCATAACCAAATATTAGAATATGGAGTATCTTCATCACATTACCATTTAATAAATAAATTAGAAAACGAAGAAATACCAGAAGTAGATTATGATTTTATTCCTATGGTATCTGAAAGTAGATATGAATCTTCTTATCACTTTGAAAATTTTATTCATTTTGGGAGTGCAACGGAGCGTTTAAAAAACTTTGAATATAAAATAGATTTAATAGAAACATATAATTCCCAATCAGGTAATTTAGATAAAGTACCTTTAAGTACATCTTCTTCTATTCGTATTAAAAATAATAAAGGGGAAATAGAAGCTAAAAAAGGAAAAATACTAAAAGGATTTGATGGGTATGAACAATTTTTATATTATAATTCGGGATCATTTGCTTCTTGGCCAAAATCTAACGTAGATAAACCTTATAAACTACACTCAGTAACTTCATCAGCAGTTAAAACATGGTTAGGACATGAAGTAGATACCTATGGGGACTATGGGGGACAATTATTATCTGCTTCTTTATTTGACAGTCAAAATAATAATGCTTTAAAACAACTAATACCTAACCATATTTTAACAAATTCTGATAATAATTTTTATCTTAAATTTGTTAATATGGTGGGTCAACATTTTGATCAAATATGGCTTCATATAAAACATCTTACAAAAATACATGATACTCACCATACAAGAGGTATATCAAAAGACTTAGTTTATTTTACTTTAAAAAGTTTAGGTTTAGAAACTTTTGATCAATTTGAAAATGCTAATTTAATAGAATATATTTTAGGAGAGGGAACACAAGACCATAGAGTAGGTGAATTAATAGTAGGAGATTATTTAGTGGGGGGGACAACAAATCAATTTTTTGACACACAAGAAGGAATAAAACATTATGTATCAGCTTCAAATGAAGGATCTCTTCCTAAGGGACAAATAACAAGAGAAATATGGAAACGTTTATACCACAATGCACCTTATCTTTTAAAAACAAAAGGAACAGAAAGAGGTTTAAGAGCATTAATGAATTGTTATGGGGTTCCATCTTCAATGTTAAATGTTAAAGAATATGGAGGACCTACAAAAGACAAATCTACGTACAAAACTTTTACATATGATAAGTCCTCTTTAGCTTTAAAGGGGGACTCAGGAACAGAAGGATATTTCTTAAAAACAGATTGGAGTTCAAACTTAACAAACGCTCTATCTTCATCAGCTAAAACAGTAGAATTTAGAATTAAACCTAAAAGGTCAGATTCTACATACCATCTATTTAGTTTATCAGGCAGTAATGCAGCAACAGATCCTCACTTAGTATTATCCCCCTATGGAGGAAATGATATATCCTCATCAGGAGATTCTCCCCAGTATGGAAAATTAGACTTATATATAAACGGTGCTATAACAGCATCTACTAATAATTTCCCTATTTATAATGGTAGTTTTTGGAATATCCATATAGGAACAAACGGAACCTCAGGATCAGGAGGAGATATACATTTTGGGGCTTACCAATCAAATTGGTTAAAAAACACATCATACTATAAAGCATCCGTTGGTATAGAAACAGAATTTATAAGAGCTTCAGTTTGGGGGGATCCTCATTATGGGGGTATAGGGAATTCATCAATATATGATGGTACTAATAATGATGATGGTGTAGTAGGAGGATTTCAAATAGAATCATATTCAGGATCGCAGGGGGGAGCAGCAAATATTTATATTGGGGGGATAGAACCTAATATAAATTCAGAATATAACCTAATAGATGGTTTACGCTATTCAGGTTCCCTTCAAGAAGTAAGATACCATTTTGGGGAATTACTTACACATGATACTCTTGTAAAACACTCACTAGGACCTTTTATTTATGGAGGAAATCAAATATCATCTTCTTACGAAACAGTAGTAGCAAGGTTTCCTTTAGGAAGTAATTTACATAAAGATAGTTCAAGTTTTCACCCTAATATAGAACAAAATTATTTAAAAACAAATAAGGGTCCCGAACAAATAACAAATCCCACTTTTAATAATCTCCAACAGAATGGTACAACCTACACTGCCCCTGGGTGGAATGTTCAAGATTATTTAGGAGGTAATCACTTTTCCTCAATACCTAATGGTATTAGGTTGCACAGAAATATAAATACAGGAGCTAGTTGGCAATTAAGGATATTTCAAGATCTTCAAAAAGTACTAAAAATAGGAAATACATATACTTTATCTTTTGAAGCTAGAAGTACTTCAGCGATAGCAGGATTTATAGGAAAAGGCTCAAGTACCTTTGTACAAACAGGAGGGACTACTGGGGGAACCATGTGGAGTGGCTATAATTCCCATACTTTTACTACCTTCACCTCTACTTTTTTATGTAAATATAATGATTCAGATCAAAAACTTTGGTTTTGGATAAATAGTGTAAATCCCGGAGATTTTTTAGAAATTAGAAACGTTTCCTTATTTGAATCTATAACATCTAAAAGTAGCATGACTACTCAATTATGGGAAGAATTAGATGAAATACATCATCTACCTACCCCAGACACAGGAATAGCAACTACAAGTGAAAAGGTTAGAATAGATACAGGAATAATAGATGATGACATATTATCTCATAATGTAAGATCTGAAACTTCTACCCTAGATAGACAACCTCAAGATTTTGAAGACTTGGGAGTATTTTTCTCACCTTCAACTGAAATAAACGAAGATATAATATATACATTAGGTCCCTTTAGATTAGATGATTACATAGGTAATCCATTACCTTCGGCACAAACCTCTTCTATATATAATGAATTAAAAGAATTAAAAGAATATTATTTCAAAAAAATAGATAATAAATTTAATTTTTGGGATTATTTAAAAATGATCCAATACACAGATCATACTTTATTTAAGTTAATAGAACAATGGGTTCCTTTCAAAACAAACTTAAAAACGGGACTAGTAATTGAACCTCATTATTTAGAAAGAAGCAAAGTAAAAAGAGTACTACCTGTTTTTGATGATGCCCAAACGGCGGTTCCAGGATCTTATAATACTTTTGATTTAGAATTTACAACACATTCAGGATCAACAGACAAATTTAAAGGTTCTAAATTATTTAAAATAGATTCTGATGTAGGAGGAGGGAGTATGGTAACTACAATGGATTTTAAAAGAACATTAGATGGTTTCGGAAGTGGAAGTAAAGAAGTACAAAATAATAAAGGACGAAGAGTAGAACAAGGAACTAATGCCACCTTAGATATAACTTCTTTATATGGTTTTGATGATGATATCGCACAAGCCCCTATCAAACCCTACTCAGGTTCTCAACCCCAAGGATATAAAAAACATACTTCAAACACTTTAATGGGGAATGTACAAAAAGGAAGAAAATCAAATAGGTATTACTATAGTTTAGCAATTGGAAACCAAAACGATATATTATAAAAAATAAGTTATGCCAGCACCAATCATAAGAAATATACCAGGATTAGAAAAAAGACATGTTGGACTAATTTCAGGTACAAGTACCCCCACGGGATTTGGTTGGGGGAATGCAGTACAAAACATTACTAAAAATCTACCAGAGGGTGTAGGAGTTCTACAAGTAGGACATGATTTTAAAGTTTCTACATCTAATTTAGGTGGAAAACAAAATCTACAAAAACTATTCGATGGTAATAGTGCAACAAGTATAACAATAAAACATAACCACCCTGCATCCGGTCCTGCAAACATGAAAAACTGGATAGTATTTGATTTAGGAAAACAAAGAAAATTAGATAGAACTACCATAACAAATGCAGCAGGTAATAGTGGAACTAATCCTAACGTAAGTACTAAATGGTATTTTTGGACAAAAGACCAAAACCCACAAACAGACATAGCTACAGCTTATAGTGATTTAGGTAACATAAACCATTCATCTGTTGTAAAAACAACAGACAATTTAGCACCTTATGATCTAACTACTAGTAAAGGTCTTCAATATGTGTCTGATGATAGTGCTTATCCACTTACAAGTTTCCAATATGTTGCTCTTAAATTAGAACCAGAAGCTAATTTTAATAATGGTGGGCATCTTATTTATGATAACATTGAAATATATGAATCTTTTGACACTAGAGATTATAGTGTTGAATTTAATGATTCTGTTTTAGATATGCAAAGTTGGGCAGGTCCTAGATATAAAGGATGTAAAACAACAGGTAAAAAAATAAATGAATATCATCCGTCATCTTCAATTTATTCAGGAGATGTGACTTTTGGTAAATCCCCAAATGTAGAAAATAAAACAACGGCTCTTTACATTACACATACAATAATAGGAGGTACTGAAGAAGAGGACACATATGCAAGAATAAAAAACCATTCATACATTGGTATAGATACAATATTAATAATAAACTTAAATGATGATACTGTTAAAATCTTAAATAAAGAAACATCAGATTTTACTCCTTACCACAGATTTATAACATCAGATTTCCCCACAGGAGGAAAATTTACTTTAAAAGTTTTAGATAATGCTATTGAAAGTACTGTAAAAAATGAATATAACGTAAAAATGAATAAAGGATGGCTATTAAGGTCTTTTTCATATAATGCAACAGATGGTCCTCTACCAGGAATGGATGAAGATAATACAGAATTATCTGGTTTTGGTGAGAATAATCAGGATTCTAATATAAATTTTACTATAGCAAACCCTTTATCATTATATGATGCTGTTTCAGGTTCAATTCAATACCCAACTCAAATATATGGATACAATGAACAATTAGAAGAAGATAATGGTGTGGGTTTATATGGATGTACAGATGATCCAGGAGGGACGTTTAATGATGGATTGACTGATAAACCATGTACTGGAGTAGACTCAGCCAGTGTTGCCGCTGCTATAACTGACCTTTATAAGGTTTTTTCATATGGCCCCTTATATGGTTCTATAAATAATTCAAACTTAGCCGCAACAGGACCTCGTAAAGAAGGAAATGAAATTTATGATTCAACTTACACCCAACATGCGGGAGGAAGTCTTAATTTTAGATTTGGTGTAACTGAAAAAATAGACAATCAATCTCCTGCCACAGGACCTAGAGCTAGTTTTTACCCTTTTTACTCAGGAGACAATACAACATTTACAGATAATAAATTTACTAGACAATTTATAAATCAAGATAATAATTCACAAACGGCAGTAAAGAATTTTAATTTTCCTACAATACAAAATATAAAAAATACTGCAGTAGGTCTTACTTATGGGGGATCTAATGGAATATTAAAATCAAACACATTAAACCCTTCAGTAACAGCAAGTATATTTATTGGTCAATGTGTTCAATATTTAAATAATAATACTCAAGACACAGATGATAAATTAGGAACAGAATTACATTTAACCTTATTTGAAGGGACTAAAGACTTTTCGGGAAAAAATGATGAATTAAGTATAAGTACCTTTGAGGTAGATAGAAACGTAAATCCAGGATACTTAGATTTTGCAGATAATGAAGGAAAATTATACAACACTGTGGGTCCAAGAGCTAAATATTTAAAATTAAAAAACTCTCCACAATTTAAACCTTCAATACCTATACCTAGTAAAGGCGAAAATAGATATGTGTTTGATCTTATAGAAACATCTGATTATCAAACTCTAACAGAAGAAAGACAAAACTCATTTGTATTTGGTCCAGGAACCCCACATACAGATTTACATCTTAATGGGGCAAGAAGTTGGACTCCTGCGGCTAACCAAGTAGTAAATCGTTATGATAATTCCCCTCTTAATTCAGATAATTTCTCAGGATCCTTCCAATATGAACTTTCTTTTTTAGACAAAGATCATACACTTATAGCTGACATAGATAAAAATTCTGAATTATCAAATGGTATAGGAATATTAGGGGCAGTACTTATACCTGAACATACTCATAGGGCGGTAAAAGCAAACCTACTTTACTACTTAGAAAAAGCAGGTGTAGGAAATAGAACAACTAAAAAGAAAATAATTGACCCTAGTTAATATTTTTAAAACAATTTATATTTATAACAAACAACAACAACAATGGGATATTTAGACAATACAAGCATCACAGTAGATGCAATTTTAACAAAAAAAGGAAGAGAACTATTAGCACAAGGAGGCATAGGAGCTTTTAATATAACTCAATTTGCTTTAGCTGATGATGAAATAGATTATACTATGTTTAATGAAAACCATCCAAATGGTTCTCAATATTCAGGTGAAGCTATAGAGAACATGGCTATAACAGAAGCTATTCCTGATGAAAACAATATTATGCGTTATAAATTAGTAACGTTAGCAGAAGGAACATCAGTTATTCCATTTATTTCTATTGGAATGAGTAAAATAACATTATCTGTAGGGGCTACTAAAACCTTTACTCCACAAACACATAATTATAATGGAGTAGTAGGTGGTTTACCAGAACCAGGAGGATATAGATATACAATAGCAGATAATAGATTATTACAATTAGTTGAAGGATCAGGACCATCATCAGTAGCTACAAATTCTAACTTAACAACTTCTGTAGCTAATACAACAGCACAAAGTGTAACAGTAGTAGGTAATAGTCTTAATATTACAGCTAAAACAGCAACATCGTTATTTGGAACTCATAGTGAATTAACTACCACATTAACAATTGAAGGTATGACAACTTCCGCTAGAATAACAATTCCAATTACATTAACTAAAAACGTAACAAACTTTAAAACATCTGGAGACAGTACAGATACTTCTGTAAACCCATCATCAGGTATTTAATAAATAAAAAATAAAAAATGAGCTTAGTAAGATTCGACAAATCAGATGTCCGTGTTCAAACAAATAAATTGACAACCTCAACATGGTCTGACAATACAAATAATTTACAATCAGTATTTACATCATCACAACAAACATTTTCTTCACCAACAAGTTCTAAATGGAATTATTTAAATGTCTATCATAAATCACCAGACCCTTTAGATTTCTCTAACACAACTATAGATTCATCAGATGATGCCGAAATACAATTCGCATGTAGTTATGGTAATAGATTAGGATCAGGTTCTCCTGATTTTACAAATGACACAGGTTCTTTTGGTTTTGGGGCTTCAAGAGCAGTATATGGTCAATATCGTCAATTAATTTATGGACAAGAAAGCCAAAATTTCACATTTGGTACTCATACCCCAGAAGATATTTATGTAATTAATGTAAATAGATCTAGATACAAAAATAATTTATCTTTAAGTACTTTATCTTTATATTTATCAGGTTCAAGTCCTGCAGGAGTAAATAATGAAAAAAGAATAACAGAACTTACAGATGATAGTATTACATCAAATGGTCAAGCTATATTAACAAATATAGGAAGGCAATTTAACATAGTATCAGGTTCTAACGGAGTAGCTGTAGGTGGTGTTATTAAACAAGTAGGTGGAAGTGCTTCTTTTGGGTTATATTACCCAGATGCAGGACTTATATTATTAAACCCTGATGCTTTTGATTCAGGATCAGATGATGGAACTGAAGATGTTTATCCTCAACTTTACCCCGGGAGGAACCAAGGATTAAGTACAAATACAGATAATAATCCAGAAAGACTTTTTCACGCAATTTCAGGAGGGGGTCATTTTATTATTGATAGTGAAGAAGTAATAACTTCCCAATACTATTTTGTTAGAGCTAAAAATTTTGAATTTAATTATACTACTAATCCTACTTTCCAAGATGATAAAGGTAATGTACAATTTACTAGTATGATAAATAACCCAAGAACCTATATTACAACTGTAGGAATGTATAATGATAATAATGATTTATTAGCTGTTGCCAAAATGAGCCAACCAATAGCTAAAGATCCAACAAAAGAAGCATTATTCAGAATAAAATTAGATTTTTAAAAATGTTATTTGAATGTCTGTATATAAAAAATTCACAGCCCAAGATTACTCAATAGTACCCTTTAATGCCCATAAACAATATTCTTATGGTTCTTCTTCGGCTGCTTCAAATAGAGTAACACACTATAATTCCCAATGGACTTCTGAGTCTATTTCTTTATATAGTAGCTCAAGTGCATATTATGGGGGTGATACTAAAAATGTAATTAAATACAACCAAATAGATCATCTTTTTTATAGAGATTTTCTAACAAACCATGCTAATTTATTTGGAAATTTTAATTATTTAAAACACAAAAGAAACCTATACGAAAAAGCCAACATAATCTCAATACCAACAGGATTATATGGACAAGAAATAAAACCAGGATCCTTTTATCTATCATCAAGTAATCAAGAAATAGTAGATGATACTTATGGTAATCTTATAATTAGTGGTACTAATGTAAATAACTACCCTACAGATGTTCGTTCAAACGTTTTTAGATTAGATCCTATAAAAGGTTTTAAAAATTATGACTTAAGTATTTTTGAAGATTATGCTCTTAAATTAGTAGACCCCCAACACCCCGAAGCGGGAACATATAAAGTTTTTTGGAAAAAAGGAAAAGTTAATCCTAATTCTTCTAAAACATATTCTACTCATAAAGACCTCCAAGAAATAGATGATAGTTATTTTCTTAATACTTTTAAATATCATAATGTAAATTTTCAAACATCCTCTTTGGGATCATCACACCATAAATTTCCCTCCATAACTTTCAACAGTGCAACAGGATCAAGAGTGTTGGCACACCATGATGAAAGGTTTAATTTTGATAATAAAGATAATTTTGCGGTCTCTTTTTATATGGAACCTAGAACATTATTTCACACTCCCCCAGATGATGGTATAGTTAATATAGATGTAAAAAAGAAACTTCAAGGAGGTTATATATTCAATATAACGGATGATTATGCTTATATAGTTCATCCTAAAATGCAAATATCCCCCTCATTATATTGGGGAAAAAATAGTGATTCAGTAACAAATTCAGCAACAATAGGGGGAGGAGAAACAACAACAGTTAATATGGCCTCGTCTTCAGCTGGTGTACCTTTAAGTAATGAACATTTAGGCCATTATCTTCAATCTACAGTACCAACGGTATCTGGATTTAATGATTGGTGGTTACCTAATGAAACAGAATTAAATGAAATAATTACACAATTAACTCCTTTTTCAAATTCTAATTTTACAGGTAAAAATGGTAATCAAAATACAGCATCCCTACATTCAGATAATTTATTAGTAGTAAGTAATCAAGAAACTAATACTGAATATCAAGAATATAATTCATCAACTTTAGCTTATGATGCCTCACCTAAAAACGCAGCTACAATATTCCAATATTTACTTGTTAGAAAAGTAAACTTAAAAAAATTAGACTCATATAGAAGAGATATAATAGGAAAAAGCACAACAAAAACTATTATCCCTTCAGCAATGGAAGGAAGATCTGAAATCTTAAATCCAAATATATCTGGTAACATGCAACCCTTAGATATTGCTGCTGAATCTCAATTTCCATTTGAAATTTATATGAAAAGTGGATCTATATATTTTGATAGAGCAGACTCCTTTAGAAAACTTTCAATAAATTGTGATATAACAGGTTCAGATGGACATGTTTCAGGATCCACGCATATTATGTGTCAAAAAAGTGCATCTAGAATGGAAATATATGTTAATGGAGAATTAAAAGCAGAAGGAGAAGATATATTAAAATTATCAACACGAAATAGAGCTAATCTTTATATAGGTTCAAAAGGAAATACAAGTATATTAGATGAATCTCCAACAAATTCTTCATTTAGACATTTTAATGGAAAATTAAATAATATAAACATATGGGAAACTCCTTTTACAACAACTGAGATAACAAATATATCAGAAAGTATAAACACTTCTCCTTATATAGGAAATATATTTTACCAAAATGGTTTTGCAACCATAACCCACCCAAAATATCATTCTATTTTAGGGGGATTAGGAATTGGAGAAATGGCAGTAGAAGAGGAAGGTTCGGAAGTAGATGATGGTGCTTTTGTTGTAGATTCAGAACTTTATCATGGAATTAATAAAATCAAATTTCAAGGAACCCATAAAGTAACAGAACACGAATATCAATGTACAGTAGAAGAACAAGAATTTAATAGTACAATGAATATTTCAGCTAGAAAAACCATATCTGATAATGCCTATGAATTAGCTAATTTTACTACAGGTTCAATGTTTAAACCTTATGTTACTACAATAGGATTATATAATGAACATAACGAATTATTAGTAATAGGGAAATTAAACCAACCAATAAAAACATCCAACGAAACCGATACAACCTTTATTGTAAGATGGGACACCTAAATGTGTGTTTTTTTAGGGGAATGTATATGTATGGACAAATAAATAAGTTTTAATAAAAAATAAAAAAAGAAAAAAATGGCATCAACTTCAGGAAGAACAACACTAAAATCACACTTTGATACAGGAGACAAACCAACTGCATCAAATTTCGTAGACTTTATAGATAGTACAGTAAACGTAACAGACGATACAGTAATAACAGGAGCAGTATCATTAAATACAACAGCTCGAATGACTGCAGGAACAGGTATTTCATCAGTAGCAGCAGCTATTTATAAAACATCTGTTGTTACCATAGGTAGTATTATCTATACAGATATTATGATAGATTTAACAGGCCTTAATAGTGGTCAAGCTGTAAATGATATAATTGGAAAAGCAGCTACTGCTAACTGTCACATTGGACAAATTACAGCAGCAGTAAATGGAACAATTTTTGGTGGTAAGATGACATGTCTTGAAGTTCCAGCTGGTGGAGATCCAAATGTAGTTCTTTGGTATGCAAGTGAAGGAACTGGAGTAGAAGATACTTTAATCACAGCTTTAACTCAAGTACAACTTACTGTTGCGGGTGACCAAACAATTGGAGAGGTTTCAGCATTCATTGATACAGTAATACCAACAGCAAATAAATATTTATATTTAGCTTGTGGTGCGGCAACTGATGCTACTTATACTTCAGGTAAATTTTTAATACAACTTGTAGGATACGCAGCTTAATATTATAATA
>TARA_R110000744_G_scaffold147612_8_pt1 | contig 16248 bp, 12 predicted proteins | sample TARA_R110000744 | Tara Oceans TARA_R110000744 (sample SAMEA4398083) | marine metagenome | biome: Polar Biome; feature: [DCM] deep chlorophyll maximum layer (ENVO:01000326); material: water (ENVO:00002006), including particulate matter (ENVO:01000060) such as... | depth 36 m | reverse complement strand
CATAATCTGAAACTTCCCCATTTCCTAGTGCAGCAGATAGTGTCTGAAAAGCAGTTTTGATGTTATCTGGTGTACTAGTACTACCACCAGAACTATCATTTAAAGAATCTTCTACGGATTTTCTTACAACTCTCTTTGTTAGTTTAAGGTTAGGGTTTGCTTTTACGAAGTCTTCTAGTCTTGTAACTACGCCTTCGTATGCTTTTTCTCCGGCAGAAACCTGTTCAGGTGAAGAAGACTTGATTATGTATTTAGTGACGTTAAGTTCATCCAAATCATCTAAAAGAGTCGCTACATTTTTCTCATTTATGCCTTCGTTAAGAACAGCATTTTGTACACTACTTAAAAGTGAGCCGTAGGCTACTTTAGCTGCTTTTACTTCATCCACTGAAACTTTACTAATCTGCTCAGTTGTTGGAATGGGTGTAGGAGCACCGTCCCTCTTTTCAAGCAAACTTTCACTCATTCCAGAAACCTTGCCAAGAGTCTCCTTAGCAAGTGAGGATACTCCTGATATCTGAACGCCTGAAGCAATACCTGCTACTGTACCTGTCAATATATCAGCACTTGCTTCAGATAAAATTTCAGATGCTGTTTTACCTTCCCAGTCAGAAGACCCAAGTTTTTGGTTAAGCTGTTCTACGATACTATCTACAGTTTCCTGTACACCTTCAGTAGCACCACCTTTAAGTGTTTTACCAATAACTTTACCGGCAGATACTATAACACCATCTTTTACTGCCTTCTTAACAGCATCTGCAGGAGCATTCTTTAGCCCTAACAAAGACTTTAGTGAGATAACTTCGGCAGTAGATACCATTCTGTTTAATGCAGCCATTTCAAATAGTTTAAAGTTATCTGGTGAATCTCCATTATTATTTTCTTTAAACGCTGTGATGTCATTGTTCATACGAACAGCCATGTCAGCATTAGTGAATACACTACCTCTTAGAAGATCTCCGGCTTTTTTACCGAATGTGTAACTCTTTTCTAGTTCTTTAATTTTTGAAAGATCTTTGGATTTACTGGCAGCTTCTAGAGCGGTTTTTATCTTAGAAGAGTTACTTTCAAAGGCTTCGAAAAGTTTTGGTGCTAATTTTGAACCTATCTTTGTTGCTGCACCTAGACCTAAACCAGAGCCAAATACTTCAGTTATCATGCTCATAGTGAGTGACGGATCAGAAAGTATTGTAAGAGCAGCATCCCCTAAAAGTTCACGTTTTTTAGGATCGGCAAAACCTTCAACAATACTATCAAGGCTTGTTATATCAATACCTGCAGCCTTTATTTGGTTGTGTGCTTCTTCTATTACAGCAGTATCTTTTGCCCTATCGTATCCGGTGAGATCATCAACGTACTCTATAACCGATTCTTTTAACCCATCGTTAAATAGGTCTATGTCATAATTACTGTCACCTGTAGTCATCCTGACAGCTAGCTGAGGCAGGTACGTTAAACCTTCCTGTGCAGCATCTACTAATTCAATAGCACCTTTAGCGATACCTGCAGGAAGTGCAGATACAGTCTGTGCAAGTTCATCAAATATGGTATGGCTCCTGTCTGAGTCCTTATCACCACGTTTTCTATACCTTTCAGGCAATTTATCCATATACTCTTGGAATAGTTTGCTGCCCATACCTTCGTCTATTTCTGCGAGTTCACCTAACGCACCTGCCCTACTTGTATAGTATTCGGAAGAACCACCACCGTACAGATTAGTCAGCTCTGGGTCAGCATATCGGTCTTTTACTGCTCTGTTTTCTAAAGCACCTTTACGTCCATGAATAGCTGCTTCTAACATAACAGCTATATTATTCGGCAGTAATGTGTCACTGTTAAGTCTAGCTGTATCAACACCAAGTTCTCCAGAATCCCATCCGTAACCTGTTTCTAAACGGTCTTTTATATATCGTGCTGTAGAATCTTCTGCATCACCTCTGGCAAGGCCAAATTTAACTGCATCGCTTGTTTGTGCCTTGGTACCAAAATCATATAATCTTCGGGTTTTGCCACCATAAAAATTACCTTTAGCGTCAACAAGGTCACCTTGCTCATTTCTGTTTAACGCATAATTTTTAATCGAGTGGTTTAGCAGACTTTGAATTTCTTGGCCTGACATGTCGTTCCATAATTTGTTGCTATTACTTTCTAACCAGCCATTACCCATGTCAGTGAATGAGTCATCTAATGAGGCTTTGTTGTCTAACTTTGAAAGTGCTTTAAGTTTTCTTTCTTTAGCACTTGTAAGTAAGTCTGTCTTACCTGGCTGCTGGCGGTCTACGGCAAAAGGGTTTACTAAATCACTATAACCTTCCGAAGACTGATTTTCATCACGTTCAAACGGGTTAACACTTTCTTCAGAAGAGTTTGCACGATTAACTTCAAACGGATTAGATGGAGCGTTTTCTTCTTCGAACATTGGATTATCCCTGAAAAGGTTATAGGTATTTTTACTTGCTAATATTTTAGCTTAAATGGTGCTAATGTTAAAGCTGTTTGAAAAGTAATAAAAAAAGGAGCCTAAGCCCCCTCTTTCAAATAATAGCAAGAAGAATAGTTATTTAACATTGGCTAACCAGTATTTATCCCATGCATCAGTTACTTGTTTTTCTACTACTTCATTATTCCAGTTTTTCTTTGCAGCAGCGTTCACCCGCATATCTGATTTATCTTTTACAGCTTTAACTGCAGCAGTACTTCTTTTAGGGTTTAAGGCAGCAGTCTTTTTTGCCACATAAGCAGCGTAATCCTCATCAGAAAGCAGCTTTTTAACAGCAGCCCTTGAAGCTTTACTATTCTTTGTGATTGCAGGAACTAGAGCGCTAGTTCCTGTACTTACACCTTTAAGTAGGGCAAGTCCTGGAACAATAACTGGAGGTAGAGTTGAAATACCTTGCAGTAAATCCCTGCCCAACCTTTTAGACTTAGACCCAAAACTATCAAATTCTTCCCGTCGCTGTTGGTCGTAAGCTTTTTCTTCCTCTGACATTACAAAGCCATCACCTTCCGGTACACCTTGGCTGTAGAAGTTTGGGTTGTGTCCTTCAAACTGTCTACTACCTGAAAGTATAGTAGGACGAACGTTATTTGCAGCACCATACAAACTATCTTCAGTTGGAAGTAGTGACTGGTCTAGTTTTGTCTGCCTATCAACTTTCGGTAAGTAGTCACCTAACCGTCCAGCTTGACGATTTTGGTACATACCAGAACGTATTTGCTCTACAGTCCTATCAACAGAAGGGTTAAACCTTCCTTGAGAAGACGACCCACCGGTATTGCCTTTAAGACGGTTAGAAGTGCTCAAAGAACGTCTAATCATCTTACTATACGCATCCTTATCCCCATCTTTAGTTATGAAACTTTTTCCTATAAAGTTTTCATCTATGTTTCCAAATATAGCGCTAACTATTGCTTCCGGGTGGTGTCCTTGGTCAAGCATATCATTGGCAGCTGCAAGAACATCTTTGTTGTCTGAGTAGCCGATGTCTATGTTACTAAGATGCTCTGTTAAATTTTTAAGGTCAGAAGACTTAAACTCGCCTGACTTACTAACAGAGGCGCTAGAACGTCTACCAGCTTGAGATAGTCCTGAATTATTGTAATCACCAGTAGCTTGGCGTTCACGAGAGATTAGTTCATCACGAGACATACCACTTACACCATTACCGAATTCATCAAGTACAGTTTTACGGTCTAGGTACTGCATAACTGCAGGTGGCAATTTTCTGATTATACTATTTTGCTTTTCACCTTTTAGCAGGTACTTGCCTGTATCAATATCATTTTGTATTTGTGCTAAAGGAGCGTCATATACTTTACCCGACATCTTTTTCACTAAACGTTCACGCTCTTTAGGGTCTTTAACGAACCTTAGTTGGTTAGAAAACTCGGCGTAGTCTGTTTGTCTTCGGTTACGGGCGTCTAGTCTATTGGCTGCATTATTGCTGCCAGTATAGTTAGTATCAAATGCAGCCATTGCTGTTTTTTGTGTTTCAGGCGAGTTGTCACCTAAAAGGTAGCTTTCAAACGCTTTTCTTCCTTCTTTAAGTTTACCTATTGTATCAGCAATGCGGCCTTGAATTTGGGTGCTGTTATCACCAAGTTCGTATATATGACTGTTAATACCACCAGAGGTTACGAAATCTCCTAAACGTTTTTTAGCTTCACGAGTATTCGTTTTGTAGTTAGCTTCATTTTGTTTGCGATCATCATCTAGTTTAAATCTACGGGTACTCTCTCTTTCATTCGCATCTAACCTATCTTGTCCTATATCAAACCTGCTCCTGCTTTCAGCATTAGATGCTATTAAGTTGTCCTGTTGAATACCAAATCTTCTGTCACTTTCAGCAGCAGAAGCGTCAGCCCTTTCTTGTGCCTGTTTTGCAGAAGCTTGTCTGCCGTACATAGCAGATAAATCCGTTAACGAACGGCTAACACCATCTGCAGGGTTTATCATAGTACCTACGTTTAAATATCCTACATTTCCTTTAGCCATTAGCTATTAACCTCCAGTATTGTACACAGGTGCATTAAGGTTGCTTCTGGCAGTAGCCTGTAAAGCACTATCCGCTTTAGCTTGTGCCAAATTTTGCTCTAAACCTTTTCTTTGAAGTTTTGCATAGCGCATTTGTTCAGGTAGTTGGGCTGCTTGCATCAGAGTTCCTGCCAAACCTGCGTAACCTTGCATGGCATTGCCATCTTTATACCATGGAGTAGTATTAGTAACATTTAGGTCAACAGCATTTTTTAGCGTGGTGCCACTGCTATCATGAAGAAGTGCTGATTGTGGACCTGCAAAAGCACTGTACTTTGGTTTAGGAAGCCCATAATCATAAGGCATTGCCGGTGTTTGTTTAGTACTCGTAGGTGAAAGTTTTTTCTGTATTGATTCCCATGCAGTATTAGGCATATTTATTTCCTTTATTATTGAGTAATATTTAACTGTTGTACGGATTATACTATACCAATATTATACCATCAAACATTGGTTCTTCGTAATCGGCTTTACGTAATGCCTGTTTAGTGGTTTTCTGTATATTGCCTATGGATAACATACCTCCACCTCTTTCGTAAGGCATATCGAATGTAGAAGCGTATATAGACCAGTCTGCAGTTGCAGGTTTGGAATATATATTCATGTAACTTTTTACAACATCTGACTCCATGGAAGTTTCCTCTATCAGCTTGGTATGTTGAGCTTTTAAGTCTACATTTCTGCTGTTTATAGATTCTATCTTATTAATTCTATTTTTGCTGTAGGCGTCTATTGTCTTTGTCAGGACGCTTACTGACTGGGATGATATCGTTCCTGTCATCACATCGCCTAAACCGGTAACAAAATCTGCAGCCATATCACTAATCACATTACCAACAACTTCAGTAAGACCTAATTTCTGTATGCTTTGAATAGCTTGACCTACTACGTCTATAATCATGATGACTGATGCAATAAATACCAAAGGTTCAATTTCTTTACTTACCCATGCAAAAGCCATGGCCCATTCGTTCATACCGAATGCACCAAATATAGCAGAAGTCAGTGCTACAACAAAAGCACCTACTAATATTGCGTATGCTGCTGTAAACAGGTAGCTAGAGGACTGGCCAGAATAGTCAAAAAAGGCAAGAACAACAGCTACAATAAATAGTATAACTGCCACTATTTTTTTCCACAGAGGTACTTTCTTTTTCTTATACCCTGTGTCAAGTAAGCTAAAGACGTAGGCATTTAATTTAGGGTGTGTAGTGCCATAAAGTTTAGGATTATCTATTACGTCTGCTTTAAAGTACCATTTGTCTCCATCCTGTACCCAAAAGTTTTCATATATGCTTGCCTGTATAGTTGAGTCTTCCCACTGAAGATACTGCCTACTCAAAACAGTTACATCTATATCATCTACGGTTTCGTAATAGTTTACTTGTTTAGCGAGTGTTTGGGTTACCTGCTCGTTATTCGCCATAAGACCATTAAAGATGTCTAACTTTACTGTTGTGTAGTCTTTAGGGAACACTTCAGTATCTAGATCATCTAACACTCTTTGGACTAGAGTATCTGAAGATATGAACTGGTAATAGGGTATTTCTATAGTGACAACTACTGTGTTATATACTACTTCTTTAGCGTTCCCTAGTCCTATCTCCACATTTTTTATTGTGCAAGGTACTCCAGATTCCCTAAGAGCATACCTTGATAATATAGCCATCCATGGATCATCAGGCGATAGATCATCTTCATCCTGAACTTCAGCATTGAGGGCTTCATCAAAAGAAGAACCCTTATTTATGACACCAACACCTTCTTGTACTATTTTTTTAGTTCCCCAAAGAGTTTCATAGTTTAATTTTATATACTCTGCAATCTCTTCCTCAGTAGTTCCCCAGGTAGAGAAATCTAGATTGCTGTAGTTATCAAAACTTTCAGATATTACTATTGAAGTTGTTAGCGTCAGATCTTCAGGCATTAAACCATCACTATCGTCCCACCACATTCTGTTTAAATTATCTACGATATAACTGGATGATACATCAAGATTCTCAGGTCCGTTACTCTTGTTTAGTGTAAACCAAGCACTCTTTATTCCTTGACCTTTGTAGTCTTCAACATCTTTAAATACCCTTAAAAACTTAAACAACTGTTCGTAGTTTTCAGGTCTGTCATCAGGTTTGTGGTAATGCCTTCTGGCATTAAGAACCTCTACAGGTAACCCATCAATAACCACCGTAGATGTACCCCACAACCTTTTAAGCTTACGATTAGCCCCTGTCTTAGCTACGAAAGCATCCATTAGTCTTTTACTTATGTCAGGTTGTGGTCTTTTCATACTTCTTATCTGCTCCTTTACGTAGGTATTGCTTCTGCAGTAGTGGAGTTAGCAATTCTCAGGTTACTTGCACAACCTATTACAGTTTGCATTAAAGTATCACCCGAACTACCAGGACTGAAGTCGAAGTCTCCAGACGCTAGAGCTGTACCTAGTATAGATGCAGATCCTGTTAATGCATTGGCCCAAGCATTGTACGTATATCCTTTACCTTGCTCTACAGCTATTTGCTGTTGGGTATCACTAAGCGTAACGTTAGCAGGGTCCAAACGAGCAATAGTAGTTATTGCACCATCAATACCAAAAGTGAAACCGAAAGTACCAAAATTGGTGTAGGTATCAGCAACAACTTTATGAATTGCTACAGTAGATTCCTTTATCTTAGACTCTAGTAAAGTTTCTTCAATACCAGCATTAGTAATTTGCTGTGTTGTAAGTAGCATGTCATTCCATACTTTACCCTCTTCAGTCAAATTAAGAAGAGCACCAGAACTAACATCAAAAGTACCTATACCAAACATACGTCTAGACTCTACTTGAGTGCTTTTACGCTGTACTTCTATTTGCAGTATTTGTGCATCTTTCAATTCTGCTTCTTTATCTAAGATAAGTAGTTGTCGGTCTATCTCTAATTTTTTTAGTGCTAACTCTTTTTCATACTTGGCCCACTCAAGTGCAGTGGACATGGAAGCACTTGTAACACTATTCAGTGCACTGCTTAGTATATTACTTAAAGTTGCTGCTTTAGTTGCGTCGTCTATAGAACCTTTAGCAACCAGCTCCTCTACTGTTTCTTTAGCTCTTATGTACGCAGAGTCAGAACCTAGCGATTCTTTAACTAGTGCATTGTATTTGGACATTACATCTAGTGGTATTGTTACTGTACTCGTGATTGACATTATATAACCTCTACGTATTGTGGTTCGTATACAAAGTTTTCATTCAAGTTTCTTGAATTTTCTGCGACTTTCATTACGTTATCTAATCCTAGCTTAGCAGCTTGTTTATCTTTTAGTACTCTATCTGTGTACATGCCTTTTAACTGCTCTTTTTTCAGCTCTATATCTTTTAGTGTACTACCTATTTGGGCTTCAGAAACCTGCTCTTGTAGTACAAACTGAATGCTTTGGGCGAGAACACTTTGAAGACTTCCAAGATATACTGTTGCATAATCTGTACTGTTTATTCTTCCTTCATTAAACTGTTCTAAAATATTGTTGTTCACAGACAGCATTAACTTATCAAATACACCTGTTCCCAGTGTATTAGTTATAGCCTCTACGTCAATACTGCTAAGAACCATATTGTCTATATCTAGCGTACTCATTAAACTCTACCTTTTATTTCAAACACTGTTAATTATTATAAAGTAAATCTACAAGATTTGTTGGTAATTTACTCTGTAGATATAACAGATAATGTCTGGTGTGTTACAAAAGAGTCATTATGATACCTACTATACGAGTTGGATATTACTCTGTACATCACATCGCCTGCACCGGCAGCAGTATCTACGTAAGTAGAACTACCAGAGCAATCTTCCTGTATGATGAATTCACTAGGCTCTTGAGTACAGTCTGTACTTCCTGTAAACGTACCGGTGTTTATTGTGCTCCATGTGCCACTAACATTTTTCTGTAGTGACCAAGTAACAGATGGTTGCTGCATACTTACAGGACATGTACCTGCAGATTGCGATACTGCACTTAACGAAAATGATACAACAACAGTTTTATTATTGCCATTAGTTGAGAAAGGTCCAATTCTTACAATCTCAGTACCATTAACGTAGTTTATTTTAGTAGTAGCTTGTGCAGCATTACGAAGTAGACCGGCAGATAGGGTACCGCCAAAATAGGCATCACCATTCGATTTAAGGTACGTAATAGCATTAGCTTCTGTTAGTGCAGCATAGTTAACATTACTTCCTGTCAACTGATTCACACCAAACCATTCTATGAACTGGTTTGAAGAACCAAAACCGGTAGCTGAGCTTATTCTCATATGAGTAGATCCCACAAATTCTATTCTAGGAGATCTCATAGTTGTGTTGGATATTATCGCATTAGCATTTAATGTCCCTGTTACAACTTGGTTACCGTTAACTATAAATGTGTTTGATGCAGTCCATACAGATCCTGTGTACTCATATATGTGAGTCCAGCCAGATGCTATATTAGTATTTGTTACTAATAGCGTATCACCAGCTATTTCTGAGGCGTAAGCAGCTGTTGCAGAAGCATCCCAGTATGCAGGGCAGTTAGCAGTTGCTTGTGCAGGAGTTATAGCCCCCAAGTCTCCGGTATATATGAGTACAGCACTTCCTCTAGGACCTGAAGGACCTGGAGTAGTACTTTGTGCTCCTGTATCACCTTTAGCAGCTATTAATGTTATTATCACAACGTCTGCACTTAACGTATAAGATACTGTTGTTCTATTCCACATATAAGGTACAGATTCTGAAACAGCTCCAGCACCGGAAAATGTAGAACTCCACGTACCGGTAGGTGCTACTGTGGCACTAGTGCCTAGTTGGTACTCTTCAACAATTCCTGATATACCATTTCCAGGCGCACCGTCTTCTACATACTGAGTTATAAGACTTACTGTACTATTGGTAAAAGAGCCATCAGACTTAGTATTTTTATTGTAGTTCCACAAGTACCTGTTGGTAGATGTTGGTGTTTGCACACCGGTGATCCAAGAACCAGAAGCAACAGTAGGTGCTGTGGCACTGTTTGTAAGCTTGTAGTACTCAGTAGTTCCTGTGTAACTTATACCATCAGCACCTTTCTCTGAGAGAAGTGTCCAATAAGTAGTATTAGTAATGACTACTCCAGAAGGTACATTTATATTTGCTATGTAGCTTGAACCTAAAGAAAGTACAATATCACCTTTTAAGTACGGTTGGTTTTGTACGTGATCACCTTTAGGCTCATTTCTTGTAGCTTCTGTCTGATCAAGGGAAAGAAGAAGTCCTGTACCAGTAATATTTAAAGTTGCTTCAACACCTGGGTATGTAGGACTAGTAAGTATAAATCTTTCTGCATTAATTCTAAAAGTACTATCAAATACAGGTTGGCCAGTTACACCATCAGTACCTATAGGAACAGTTCCTAAAGCATCTAATCCAAAACCTGCACTGTATAACTTACCACCAAGTATTATTGTACTATCATAAGCAAACTTGCTTTCAACACCTAGAGCTGCGGAATTAGCGTAAGCCTCACTGGTAACTTTAAGAGTGCTTATAGACTTGGCTACTTGTCCATGTGGACTAGTTACTGCATTGTCTAAATCAACAAAAAATTTACTTTTTGATATTATACCGGCAGGACCGTTTGTAACCCAAACACCGCTGTTGTACCAGTAAGTAGTTATATCGCCTTCTATAGGGTCAAAAACAGTAAGTAAATCGCCTTCTGCTATAAACGATCCGTTACCAGAATCTGTGGGTACCGGTGTTTTATCAGTCCAAGAAGTGCCTTTTCTGTAAAGTACACCTGCTGTAAACCACAATATAACGTTAGCAGCTGATACAGTTTCAACCTCTTCTGGTATAAGCTCTACGTATTCTGCAGGTACTGTTGTGATGTTACCTATACTGTCAAGGTAGTTACCATCAGAGTCAATAAGGTACTCTGCCTCTTTTACAACTACATCATAAGTTGTAGGTTCTATACCTCCGTCACCGTCTGACCATGCGTAGAAGTTCGAAATCTTACCATCAGCCATATCAAAAGCTTGTAAAGCTTTAACGTATATTGCTTGAGAATCTGTGTCAGTAACTAATGACCAACCATACCCGTCACTATCATTAGAGAATGGTGGAGTGGTATCAGCAATAGTTTTTATAAACTTATACGATCTTAGATAATTTCTTGTACCGGCAACACTACTATACTGAATATATACATCACCTATATGAGCTTTTCTTATATGTTCTTTTGACGATAGGTAATCAGCTTCTGTTACAGCCGTCCAAGTACCACTAAGAAGTTTATAGTATTTATCTACGTTAACATCAGTAAAGTCTGATCTTACGTACAGCGTACTGTCAAGTATAGGTACTTGAGATGTGACAGGGGTTTCTTGCGAATAATCTGTGTAGACTCTTGTTCCTGCAGTAGGAATTCCTGTACCTGCCAGATTAGTCCATTGGACGTATGGAAGAGCATCAACTACGAGTTCATCGTTTGAGGTGTCTGTATTAGGATCTTCAATGCCTAACATCACATCATAAGTGTTAGATAAAAATTCTACTACTCCGTCAGACTGCTTTTCCAGAAGCTCTACTCTGGACAACATACCTAAACCGTTAGGGTTTGATGATGAAAAATCTAATCCTACGTATGTCTGAAGACCTGAAACAGCTTCAGCAATACCGGTTAACTCCGTAGATTGATCAGCAAACACAGTTGTAAGTGCTGTAATACTATCAGCGTTAGCCTGATCACCACTAGCAAAAGCTGAGTTGACTATAGTAATTCTTGAGTTTATGTCTTCTGTAAATTGAGCACGTAAGTCTGTAATGCTTAACGCTAGAGCTTCTGTTGTAGAAGCTGCTACAAGGTCCAGATTTACTATCGTTGCAAATTTTCCATCATACGTAGCATTAAGAGTTTGTAGGCGTGTACCTATGATACCTTTTACATCTTCAGAAAAATTTATCTGCTCCACATAAGTATTTTTTGCAACATCTATAGAATCTATAGCACTTCTTACATCCTGTACAAGAAGGTCATAATTTGTAAGACCATTTGTAACAGAGTTAAGTACTAAGTTATCTACCAAATCCGTTAGCCAAGTAGGTGCAACATCATCACTAAAACCTGCATAGAATCTGTCACCAACTATAGAGTATTCTTTTCTTACAGCAACGACTTCTTGGAGAGGTGTGGAGCACACATCATGAGAACCTGAATCTGCTATAACCTCTCTGGAAGGAGATACTACAAGTGCAGTAGAGTCTAGTGTAACCTCTGTTGTTGCGGTGGTTTTAATCGACATATACTTCTTGTACCTTAGCTATAAAATCACCGTTATTTACAGTACTACATTCGATTAGCATTTTATATACCGGTCTATTGTAGTATCTGTCTGTTTTGCTACCTCTATCGGTAACAAGGTTGTCAGTATCAAGTTTAGGTATAACCAAAGAAACTCTACCTCCGGCAGCATTGTCTACTGTCAGAGCTTTATTTGTAACTTCTGCATACGGAGTATTATTCTCTAGCTCTATTAGACTGGCAAAGAATGTATCACCAACTTCTATAGTTAGGGGCAGCGTTGAATTGTCTTGTTTTATAGTAAATATAAAGGTGTTTTTAGAACCCTTTGATATTACAAACTTAGTATCATCACAGCTCATAAAGAGTCCTTAGATAAGGTAAATAGGGCCATATGGCCCTATATTTTTGCTTATACTTTCTGTTAAACCTCTTCAAAACTCACAGAGTAACGCTGCCGTGTTTTTGTAAGGGATAGACCTGTTTTAGGATCACGAGTATGTAAAGGAATGTACACTTCTTTCAAGACATTAATATGTCCTTGTGCAACTTCAATTTTTTCACCTAAAGGTAAAATACGAGTGCCTAAGTCAAAAAACTCATTTGAGCAATTAACTACGCAGGTTGTAGTGTGTGCATTTGTTCGCTGATCATTGTCTACTATAACAACAATACGTGTTTTACGTGCATTTTTCTCATTCAGTAATCTCTTAGAGATTTTTGTGTCTACGGCTTTAGACGTCTGCACTTTGCCATCTTTTTTTGCCTTCTCTGCTTTTTCTTTAACTTGTTCCTGTAAAGCAGGGCCTGAATTTTCTTGTGCACTGTAGTGCTCTTCAATTTTTTCTTTTAACTTTTCTGCGCCAATACTTGCGTTGTGTTTAATACCAAGCTCTGCGGCTTCACTTTTTAAGTCTTCTAATTCTTGCATTAGTCTAATTCCTATTAGGTTGTTTAGATGGTGTATTTTTATTTATTATAAAGAACTGTGTATTTTTTGTAAAGCTATACTAAGAAACCTTCCCTATCTTATAGGGAAGGTTTTATCTAGTTGTTAGTACTATGCGTTAGCAGATACTAGAATCTTCAATAACTTCTCTTCTTGCAAGATGATGCCTGCGTAGAAGAAGTTATAAGAGAAGAAGCCTGTAGTACCGTAAGGGTTAGCATTTTCAACTTTGTCAGGAGACTTAGAGTTGAATTTGATCTTACCTTGACCTTTAAGACCAACAGTGGCAAAAGAGCCTTCAGTCGGGAAAAGGATAGGAAATGCGTCAAAGTTACCACGGTCAGCAGGAGTAACTGAAGTTAAGTCAGTAGCACCTGTGATAGACAAAGTACCGGCATAGTTCTGTGGAGGAACAGCACCTTCACCTGCGTATACTACAGCAGACTCTGATTCAATGAATCGTACTTCATGCATTGCACCAACTTCGCCATCAGCTAGTGTAGCTGCTGATGCGTACTTATGAGCTGCAATGTATGCGTACTCTTCAGTAGAACCTGCACCACGAGTGATTGTCTCTAAATCACCTTTAACGTTAGCACCGATAACTGCGTAGTATGCCTTAGCGATAGTACGTGTATCAATCTTAACGTCACCAGATACTAATGATGTATTCTTCTTGGCACGGTTACGAACCAGTTTACGAACACCTTTACGAATAAGGTCATAAGTAATTTGAGAATCTTCATCAATAGTTGCTTTAGATACTGCAGAACCACCGTACATTACTGTACCGGTAGCTAACATATCACGCTGTAACAAATCTTCGTGTCGAGAGTTAGCCAATTCACCCAACTCTTCACGGTAACGTACTTGCATAGAATCTTCAGAGAACATCTCCACTTCATCTGTGTAGTCAAGCATCTCACCGTAACGGGCTAGTGATGTTTCCATAGTTACTTTTTTCAAAACAACTTTGTTTACTGCACCAGCACCTTCAGCTAAACCTGCATTTGTTTCAAGGTCAGTAGTGATAGCTGCAATAGAGCGAGCACTTAAGAAGCCTTTAGCACCAAATTCTGCGTCATCAAGAGCACGATCATATAAGTGCAAAAACTTAGAGATCTTAAAAGTTTTACCCATTTTTTTAGGCATAGACTTACGATCAGAAAACTGAGCGTAAAGATTTACACGGTTGGCAGCTTTAACGCCTGCACGGTCATAAAAATGTGTAACTGTGTTGGCACCTGCAGTAGCAGTATTTGTACCGTTGCCGTAATTATTTTCTGTAGCCATTTTATTTATTCCTGTTTAATTCAAACTGATGCGGTATTTCTACTGCGTTATTTTACATTGAGTCCTGCACCTGCTTATACCAGTCATCAAAACTTTCGTCAGATTCATCTAGATAATCAGTTACACGGGCAGCTGCTGTAGTTTTAGTAGTGGCGGCTGCTTTTCGTTTTGCTGCTGCACTCTCAGTTGTTGCACGCTTTTGGGATTGCACTTTAGCTTGTTCTACTTTAGCTTGTTTCTTTTCAGAAATTTGCTTTGCAGCATCAGCTTCTTGCATCTTACTAGCAGCTTTTTCTTTGAATGCTTTCTGTTCAGCTGTTTTTGTAAAGTGTTGTTGAGCAGCTGCTTTATAATAATCTAAATCAGGTTTATTTCCTCCATCATAGACTTTAAGCTTTTCAGCTATAGGTTGTAGGGTTTTGTACATCCCACTTTTAACGTCTGTATGAAGTAATTTAATCATTTCAGGGTTTTTAGAAATGGTTTCCCATGACCGTTCATCCCACTCTTTAGATAGAATATTATGTGTCGTAGCGTATTCAACGTCCTGGTGTATTTCATCTACAATGTCAGAAATAGCCAAAGCACTTTCATCTCGACCATAATCCTTAGCAATATAGTTACTATCTTCTTCAGTATTTAATTCGAGGGTATCTGTACCGGTTCGTTTCAATACTTCAGTAATAGCTTCTTTATCGCCCTTCAATACGTCAATCATCAGACTAACATCATTGTGAGAAATTTTAGCTTCTTCAATAGCATCGATAGTTTTACGCCAAGGTTTGATGGCTTGCATCTTTTTGGTGTAATCCATAGCTTTGCCGAATATCTTCGGAAACTGGTCTACAATTTCTTCACTAGAAAACTCGTAGTCTTTTCCGTTTGCACGAAATGAGTATTCACGTTTTGGTTGCATTTCATCTTTAGTTTCATCAGTTTCATCAGAACTTTCTTCCGCATCTGTTTCAGCATCCCCGTCAGGATTTTCTTCTTCAGTTTTGGCAGTGTCGTCTTCATCTACTTCTGTAGCTTCAGGGTCATTGCTAGCATCATGGTCGGATTCCTCAAGTAAAACTTCAGGTTGATCGGAACCATCTTCAATCTCTTCACCAGGTTCTTCTGATGAATCAAATTCTTCTTCTTCAGCAGTATCTGTACCATCTTCTACTACTGAATTTTCAATTTCTGTTTCAGGTGAGTTTTCTTCTGCTGAAGCATTTTTAAAAGCTGCTTCTAAATCTTCATCAGACATATCCCATAAGTCATCTTCATGTGTACTCATAGTTATTCTCCTGATTCGTCTTCATCGATCATTGATGGAGCACCTAAGTTTTCTATGACCATAAAATGATCCTGTAAACTTGAAATACCTACCAAATCTTCGATGACAGCAGGACGATGGCCTGAATTAATTACTGCATCTTGCGCTAATAGACTGACACCATCTACGGCTTTATCTACGAAGTATCCTTTTAATATTACCTTCTGAAAGTCTGCGTTCTTTTTAAGTCTTTCTAAGGCATACCACATATCTGCAGCATCTTTATTGTCTACTTCTAAAATATTATCTTCATTAAGGTTATTCATTGTTTGAATCCTATAGCCGTTGGTTGATCAGTAACGTACATTATGTATTTGTTACTCTAAAATCTTATTGTATACCAGTTTTATTAAGGTTTACAACTTTTTACGTGCTTTATGCAGTTTTTTGCACTTTTTCCGTTTTTTATTCGGATTACTACCTGCATACTTGTGTTTAATGGTCTGGTCTTCACCAGTACCATACACCACTTGATGTGCTAGTCCGTTTTCCATATCTACTGTGCCATCATTTGTTGAGCTAGTCCACCACCCATCTGCTGTGGCTGTTCTTGCTGCTGCTGTGCCGCTAGCTGTTGTTCCAGTATGGTTATAGCTTCCATTATAAGTTCAGGAGGTATGCCCATCTTTTCTAATTCTTCAGGTGGTGTACCTTCCATAAGAAGTGCAATAACTTCTTCAACTGTAGGCATTTGGCCTGCTTGTTGTGGTTGTACTGGAGCCTGTTGTGCCATGCTTGATGCTAAACCTTCCATAATATATTCCTATTGCTGTTGTTTATTTAAAAGTTGCTCTAGTTCTGCTAGACCGGCTTGTTCTGACTCATACCGCATTTGCTCAGACTCTTGAGACTTTT
>TARA_R110000744_G_scaffold98835_2_pt1 | contig 16324 bp, 8 predicted proteins | sample TARA_R110000744 | Tara Oceans TARA_R110000744 (sample SAMEA4398083) | marine metagenome | biome: Polar Biome; feature: [DCM] deep chlorophyll maximum layer (ENVO:01000326); material: water (ENVO:00002006), including particulate matter (ENVO:01000060) such as... | depth 36 m | reverse complement strand
CTTGCTTAATATTAATACCACTCGAGTTGTGATAGGAATAAGCATCTGTACCTCCAGCTAGTGTAACTCCATTGGCTGAAGCAGTACCTGAGGCACTAGAAGCCAGCCATAGACTTCCATTAGTATTACCAGGGTTTCTAGCTACAAAAGATCCTCCGACTACATTAAAGTTATTAGCCTCTACAGAACTCGAAAAGTCTGCAGTAGTGCCATCGAGGTTGCCAGTTAGTGTTCCGCCAGCTAAAGGTAGGTAAGTACTTGCATGATCGCCCCAGCCATAAGCTGTGTTCCAGTTGGTAGAGCTGCCCCCTGCTGCAGATACGACGCCTGTGCTCGATACTGATGCAAAGGTAGGGCTGTCACCAGTACCTAAACCTAAGTTTGTTCTTGCTGAGGACGCATCCAACAAGTCGGACAGGTTGTTGCCTTTGAGTAAGCAACCTGCAAAAGCACCAGAACTGCCGCCCTGCACACCAATGGTATATTCAACAAAGTCTGTTAAAGTTGTACCACCAGTGTTGGTAGCCGTAGACTCAATAAACCACCAACCAAAGAACGTAGCGTTAGCTAGAGCTGGGTTTAATACATAGTTCTCCAGCACTACACCCGCTTTTGCAAGGACTAGGTTGGCGTAGTTACCCTGTCCGTACTGCAAGCACACGTTGCCGTTACTAAAGCGATACAGTCGGTGGCCTACTAATGTAGTAGAACCTAGAGCTGTAAGAACGCCATTGTTATCCCAAAACTTAGGAAGAGCAGTATTACCGCCAGCGTCAAAACCTGTTCTTGTAGACAGGAAAAACTCAGCGTTTGTAACGGAGCTGAAGTTTTTAATATTAGGATTAAAGATATCACCAGTACCACCAAATTCCAAAAGGCTGCCGGACGAAATGTCAAAGCCCAAGTTTGTCGCTCGACCAGTAATAGTTTGATCTTTCTTAAATGGTATCCCTTGAGCCAAAAGGTAAGCGTATACGTCTCTTATGCTATTTGCATAGTCGCCTATCGGGTTGTTCAAATACTCAAAGCCAAGAATTACAGAGCTTTCTACAGCAATACGCATTGTGAATATCTTACGCGACCAGTCTTCTCTCGTCGGGATGGTGCTCTGTTGTTGTAAAGCGCCATTTTTGTCTATGTACACATAAGTTGAAGATGAGGACAAGTTTGTAACAGTTATGCCTGTAGCTCCTGCGTAACTGATACCAAAGTAGCCTTCATCACTGTGTATCTCTCCAACAACTGCGGGCTGTGCAAAGGTAGTCCCTCCGACAGATACAGAGGAGACATAAGTGGAAGCAACGCCTGTACCTCTCGCTTTTAGTAGAGCATTATCAACTTCGTCTACAAAGGTTTGAAGGTTAGTAGTATCAGCAACTATAAGGTTGGTATCGTCAATCGTCATGTCAGCAATGCCAAAGACAGGTGTTGCTCCGCTAACCACGCTTTGATCGAGTGCCTTAACGTCTGCAATAGAGGTTAGCTCAGCATCCATTAGGGCTGTATCAGCTGTAACGTACCCTTCAACACTATGGTCGCCCCAACCGAAAGCTGCGTTCCAGTTTGTAGAAGTTCCTCCAGTTGCTGTGACTACGCCATTTATATCAATGCCATTTTTTACTTTAAAATTCTTATCATTTGCCACGGTTCACGTCTCCCCAACTGGCTTGCCCCCGTTGCGGGGGCGGTGTTTTTATTTGATACAAGTATAGTAAATTTAACATACTTTGTCAAGATTTATTTTTTATGTCAGTAGTTGTTTAGAGACCTTGTAAACGGTGGAGGTAGCACTAGCACTTGTTGCTAAAATTCTTACATCCGTGCCACTTATATCTACATTGAAAGTAGCTAAGTCTCCCGCTGTAGTTACTGAAGCATACTGAGTAGATATAGCAGCTGTACCATCATGAGTAACAAGTAGCTCACAGATGTGGCGCTCGCCTCCAGAAGTTGCAGTAATTATAAGCTTAGCACCGCTATAAGTTGCATGGGCAAAAGAAGCAATAGCAGCTTGAGTAGTAGCAGTAGTAGTGTCTGTCTCAGCATCAAGATACGAGAACCCTTTTACGCCGAAAGGTTTGTTAGCTACCCAACTATCAGTCAGGCTCCAGTAATTAATAGCAGCGTTGGATCCTCCTATTACAAGACCTGCATAATTAGCCTCAGAAGCATTAGCTGCATCAGCCGCAATAACTAAAGTCTTATCATCAATATTTACGGTGGTAGAGTTAATGGTAGTTGTAACACCATCAACCTGCAAGTTACCCGCGATTACAACAGTACCCGTGTCATCAGCATGAGTTGCTGGGTCAATAACAAAAGAACTAGGACCTCTTAAGTACCCTGCGAGTGTAATATTATCAAGAGAAATACTAGTATCTAGGTTTAGCGTTGCATCTCCTGCGGTCGCCCCGCCGTTTAAGTTTGTGCCCGCAACAACGGATGTTATATCGCCCACACCCGGAGCGCTACTGACGCCGCCGTTGGAAGTAAGGAATCCAGTAGTAGAAGTAGGAAGACTTGCCGTAAATATTCTAGCACCCTCTACAATAGTTGTAATTTCCGCTGTAACAAACTCCACCTCTATATCAAAGTAGTATGTACCTGCTGCCAGATTGGGTACAGTGACACTCCGCTCAATAAAGCCTTGAGCATTTACAGCTCCTGCAAAATTAGTAAGTACTACACTATGGTCTGCCTCAATTAAACCATCAGACACAACATTATCTAAATCCGCTGTTACAATGTACTGATCGTCACTTGGAGTACCTGAAGTTACTCTTTGAATAGTGTTCGAAGAAAAGTTATCCAATCGTACAGTAGGGCTAGTATCAGTAGGGCTAGTTCTTTGTAATAATCGAGCTTTTACAGTATTCGGAATAACGTCCAAAATAGCTTGAGTCAAGTCAGGAGTGGCAGTAGTATTTACAGTACTTCCTGTTCCGGAAGCTACTCGTGTAATTTCAAAGTACTCCCACGTCCCTTCAAAGCTTGTATGTCTAACGACGGTGCCTTTTGTATAAGTATAACCATCCTCAGGAGTAATCTGGTTAACAGTCGTAGCCGTAGTATCTAAAAGAACCTCATTCCACATCCACTCATGGAAATAAGTATTAACATTATTGATAGGTCTTTTTCTAACATTATATCTTGGGCTAGTCTGTTTAGCATAGTAAGTCTCATCTAATTCTCCACCAGCTTTAAATAACTGATCACCGGTCGTAGGAGCACCAACTCTGAAGCTAAACTCTTGTGCGTTTACAACTTTGAAGTATAATACAATAGTTGCTGAGTTGTCTAACTGCGTTACACTCGCCCAAGCACTTCCGTCTACCTTAGTAGCACCAGTTACATTTCTTATATTCTTGCTATAGTTGACGTTTAGTGTAACTCGTACGATTTCGCCCGCTTTTAAAGCTCTTGCTAAAGCTACAGAAGCACCATTTCGTATTACGGTTAGATCAGCATTTGTTAGTCTTTGGTGGTAACTACCCCCACTTACTGTAAGATTTACTGCGGTCTCTGGAGTCTGTCCGCCAAAGTACTCTTCACTTAAATACTTACTAAAGTTAGAAACCGGTATCGCAGTTTTTAACGTAACATCTGCAGCATCTGTAAGTACCACTTCTTGGTAAGTGCTGGCATTCGAAGAGTCAAGATCCGCAGAGAGAGTTTTTGTTATATTATAAACACGCGAGCTCGTTGCGTTTGCAATCTGTGAGAAGGCCGTTTCAGTAAAGCCAACTTGAGAGTCAAAGTATACTACACCATTTGGGTCGGTTAGTTGTATATTCTGTGCTCTAACAAGTCCTTCTTTTGTAACGCTGAAGGGAGCCTGTGCAGGGCTTTCCGAACCTGCATATATCCTATAAGTGTTATTCGCGCCGTCTAATGCTGCGTAAGTATTATCAACAATAACATTACTTTCTTTGGTATAGACAGCTATCTTTGTACCTGCATTTATGTTACCGCCGGTTATAGTATTTTGCGCTATTTCCATATCAGTAATAGTGCCGTCTTCTATATTAGCAGCAACAATTGTTTGATCAGCTACTTCTGTATTAGTTATACTCTGAGCTAGTAAAGTTTCTGCGCCTGAATTCTGGCTGGCCTTTACCGTGACTAAAGGGTCTACAAAATAACCATCGGAGGTACGGTACACTCTTGCTATAATAGTATCATTGGTATAATCTACGAATATATTCGAAGTTTTAAAAGTTTGAGCAGTGTACGCAGTAGAGACAGCTCTATCTATAAACATCTCAGTATCATTTTTAATATACGAGACTCTAAAGAGCTCTGAAGTAATATTAGTTCCAGCAGGGTTTAGACCTGTTGCAGGTTTAAATACCTCGCCCACTTTACATTCTGTAGTAAAGCTAGTACCGACTCCTACAATTTTAGTTTGATAAGCTGCTTTACTTATAGTACCTGTTAAATTTGCTGTTAAGCCGGTAGTATCGTTTCCAGTACCTGCATTGAACCAATAAGGTCTATCGTAGGATGTATTATTATACTTCATTAGTACTAAAGGATCAGGAGTGCTTAAGGCAGCGCCGCTGGAGTCTAACATAATGTAGGCATGTTCTGATATGAAAGCACCAGGAGCACTTTGAGCTACCTGTGCAATAACAGGCAAGTCTGTACAAGTCTGCTTGTAGGTAGAGGACAGACCGATAGTATTTGTAAATACTGCGGCGTTAGGGTGTGTTGGCTCAACTGTATAATTAAATCCGTTATTCTCTGTTCCTAATCTAAATACGCCCGTGTCGCTGATAGACAAGGCTACATTACTAGAGCCTCCAAAAGGGACTCCTTCGGGCATGCGAGTAGTCTTTGCAGAGAAACGATCAAGTATAGTTACCTTAGTTAATGCAACTCTTGACCTATTATCTAAAATATTGAGAGTTCGCACTCCTAAAGTATGACTTCCATCCGGTATACCGCTAAAGTCTAAAGAAGTTACATCCTTACCTACGCGTATAGGGCTCCTGTGTCCCGGAATGTTGTGGGCAATCTCATATCCGGCTAAATATTCATACGTACCTCTACCAACTTCAGTACCTCCTCCAATAAAGCTCGGAGAAGTCCATTTAAGTTGAAACTCCTCTCCTTCTAGAAAGGAATTAGTGCTCAACAGAGCGTGCGGATCTATAGGCGGCGGAACTATTGAATCGGGGGTTATAGAAGGCAGTACGTTTTCTTCAAGATAAAGGTTAAACTCTTTATCCACTGCGTCAAACTTCTCATTGTAGTGAATTACAGCAGAAATATCATACTTATTATCATCACTTTGAGAAATAGATAGTATTTTATACTGTTTTGCAGAGCCCAAAACTGTAGCGCCATTGATAGTTTCTTTTAACATCCAGACAGTAGCAGCATCAGGAGTAGCATTGAAAGCTGTTCCGACCGTCAGAGAGCTCGTAGTGCCTGCAGAAGTAGAGACTTCTCGGGTCTCTACGCGCGTGTAGTCAGACCAAGTTACTTGAATAGGTACGCCACTATCATCAACTAGGTTATTTGCTGTTTCTTCTGTAGTCAGAGAGGGGACTAAGTCGCCCTTGTTATAAACAACTGAGTTAATTGTGAAGGAGCCTTCCGAAGTAATAAACGCACCTGGCTCTACTATGAGCACACTTAAGTCATAAACTGAATTAGCTGCAAGAAGAACAGGGGCATCTATAGGTATAACAGTTGTGCTTCTAGTCCCTGTGGAAGGTATGCGCCCACTATATCTTACTGCGAAGCGATCAGCATCTTGTATATTTACTATATCTCCAGGAGCTATGAAGGCGGCGTTTATTGACGTAGAGAAAGAGACAATCTCTGTTTGGTTAATTGCTGTCCAAAGTTTCCATCTACCGTACCGAATAGCCTGCCCCTCGCTCGTAGCACCAAAGGCCACTGCGTCAGAAGTTATAATCTTGCCGGTCTCTATTATGTTGTTTCTATCTTCAATGAGGATAGGTACTAAGTTATAGTTATTCTCAGGGTTGTTCCAGTTAACATAAATTTGGTTTGCTCGCGTCTTGCTACCAGTACCTTCATAGTTGAAAGATCCATCTAAAACATTACCTTTTGTAAAATTGTAAATCGGCTCTTTAGGTTGATCAGTAACTGCAAAAACCTTACCGTCAAGCCAATATACCATGCTTCTAAAGATAGTTGCAAAATCTTTTATTACTTTATAGGCGTCTGTAGACTTTGTAAGATATACGTTTGCAGTAAATCTAGGCTCAAGACCTCCCTTACCATCATCAACAAGCTCGTCGCAGTATCTAGCTATTCTATATAAAGCGAACTTGTCTATTTGACCAGCGTCGAGGAACGCTCCTAGGCCATACCTATTATTTGATATGACATCATAGAAAACCCACGCAGGGTTATTAGTATAAATCTTAGTAGGTCTAAAAGCACCATTCCAAGCCTGGTAGCTCGATTCTATTAAGGCACTATCGCTTGTATTACGTGTATAGCTAGCAACACCGGTAGAGCTTTCTTCGCGGGTTACATAGTTACTAGGCACCTGTACCAATAAGCCTCTAAGATGGTAAGTACGTTTGGGCATACTGTTAAACTGCTTGGAACTAAAATTAACGTTAGCATAAGAAGTATAAGGGTGATTAAGTTGCTCCTTTATTATGCTTGTAACACTGCTGATAGTAGCCTCGGAAGCCGTGTTGAGACCCCCAGATCTGTCACCCTGTCTATCATAGTTATCTCCAGTATGAGAAGTTCTCCTGGAGATAGTAACCTTGAAGTTGCTATAAGGCTTGAAAGGGCTTAAGTCTATAATAGTTTGGAAACTAGTAGCGTCCTTTGACTCTCCACCGTGTCTTAGATAGTCATAAAGTATAAGGTCTTCCGTCCAAGCAGTAGGCGCGTCTAGAGTTTGAAAAGCTATAGTAACCTTATAGAACACATAATTAGAGCCTGTACCTTTGCCATCCTTTCTGCTTGAATATATACCATTTCCGTAACTATAAATAACACGTACTTCGTCAGCTTCTTGCGCCTGTTCTGCGGTAAGCTTAAAGCCAGAAGTATTAGAGGTGGCTACTAACTCTGTTTTGTCTACGCCTTCGCTATCAAACTCTACGGACTGTTCCAAAGCTGGAACGCCTGTGGGAGTGTGGCTTATTGAAGTAGACCCAAGGCCTCCTTGACCTGCCATCGGGGACTGCAGTAAGGTACCAGCACGGAACTGGGCATTGAAACCTCCGAAGGTGCTAGTACTTTTAAGATGAGGTTCTAGAGCATCTAAGTCTCTTACGCTACTATCAATAGTACCTGTTAGGTCATAAGAGTAGTCTCCTGTTGCGCCTGGCCAGTCCTCGCCCAAAACTATTAGTGGAGTAGACAAGGCGCCTGCTATCGTAAGAGCAACAACTCGGTCTACTTCGAGCGTATAAGTTCCATCTTCTATTTCGGTAGAACCGGCACCGTTTGTTCTAAAGCCAGCATTCTCGCCATCAGTTCTCTCGTATAGAAAACCCTCGATAGGTAGCCCATCATTAGAGGGGCCATATAAGCGAGCAGGAGAGTACAAAAACTCAGAACTGTCTGCAAAACGGGGGCTAACGGAGGTAGCTCCAGTAACCATACCCGCTAGAAAAAACCCAGAAGTTGAAGTAGTGAGACGGTTTAATCTAGCTGTGCGAAAGGCATTTGGACTTGCTTGTGTTAAAGTTACAGTAGTGCTTCCCCAACCTTTTCGGACAATAAGCTGTTTGATAAGCCCTTCTTCGTTCATGGGATAGAAGGGGCCTGTAGTAGTTACAGCAGTGTCGCCATTAGTCAAGGTTACAGTATTAGGCGTTCTTGACATGGACTGGGCAGCGTCTCCAATCTCTTGAGCTCTATCATCATTAAGGTATATAGAAGCTGCACCGTCAACAAGACCATAAACAGGGCCTTCAGATAGTACATCTGTTATAGAAATGGATTGGCTTTGGCGGCCAAAGCCTCCATCTGTAAACGCGTCGCTAAACCCGTCTGAGGTTTTAAGAGGTATTACACTCTGTTGAAATCTTTTATCACTCATTTGTTCTCTGCTCCTTAAGCTGATCCAACGTGGGTAAACAATACGTCGTCGGTTCCGTTTTCAAATACTGTACTCATCAAATCACCGGCTACGGTGGGAATGCTAACATTGTAAGTTGGGTCTCCAACCCTGATGTCTACGGACACGGGTCTCCCCGGTATTCGCAACTCTCCGTAGAGAAGAGGGACGGGATCTCCCTCTTGTATATTTTGTCCGGATCCATTAAACAAGTAGTTATCTGGCCCATTATCCACGGAGGGGTCGGGGGCCATCAATTGCTGCATTCCTGTCATTGCTAGGTTGAGCGCGAGCATTGCTGTGGCTTTTCCTGCGAAGCCTGCCGATAAACCGGCTTTAAGTGCTGCTGAATACCCTGTTGTAGTAGCACCTACACCATAACCTGCAGCTGCTCCCGCCTGCGTGAAGGCTCCAATCATAGGAAGAACAAAAAAGGCAAGAACAAGTGCTGCAAATATCTTAGCGCCGCCACTCTTTGAGCCTGCAGGAATAGCAGAGATCGTAATGTCTCCTGCTTTGATAGGTAGTAGTAAGTCTTCTTCGTGTTCCTCTGACTTACCCTCTATTTCTAGTGTGAACCCGACACCTGCTTCGTGCGCATCCAAAAGATATTTCTTAAGTGTAGGGTTATTAGCCTCAATACACTTCATAACATCGCTGTAGCTATCGGCATGGACAGAATGGGTTCGTCCAAACTTATCTCCGATATCTCCAACCAGGTAAACCTTACGCTCCATAGCGATACACTCCACTTATATACTTATTCCAGAAAGGGTATATATTCTCTCTGCAAGATATTCTGTTTACTGCATGATGATAGAATATATCATCCCCTAAATACACTCCGCAATGGTTCCCTACATTGGCCATTACTTTAAAAATAAGTAGATCGTTTTCTTTCATAGTACCATCTTCTACTTTATGAAAATTCCATGTTCTGATGTAGTCGTCTGTAAAATAATCTAAGCCCTTCTCCCACCAGTCATCTTCAAATAAAATTCTTGCAGGAAGGTCTATCCCTACCGACTTGTAATAGTCTATCCCTGCTTCTAGGCAGTCCGTAATTCCAAACTCGTAGTCTCTTCCTATTAAAGGCTTGTCCTCTTGTATGGGGTCAATCTTAATAAGCTCCATCTCAGGATAACTAAATATGTAGTAGGGAATCTTAAGAGTATTACATTGAGCTATGTCGCATTTACTCGGCTCTGGACTTGCATCAGGGTGGCTATGTACAATACCGACTATGTCACATCTTTGTGCTATAGAGATATATTGTCTGGAGTCTACTATAAAATCCTCTTCACCTTCTGCTACATTGTCGCAAGGAAACCACTTTAACTTTCCTTTAACAACTCCAAGCACTCCACAACCTTCTTTGGGATACCACTTTTCAAAATGTTGCTCTATCTCTTCTAAAAACTGGATCACTTGTACTTTGCACTCCCCGGATACGCTCCAAAAGGTAAAACCCTGTTAGTGTTTTTATCGCCTGCTGGAGGTTGTCCTGAAGTTGTAATAGATATAGGAAGTGCTTGAAAGCGGCACTTACAAGAAGAGATCTCTTTTCCACATACATCAGCTCGTGCCCAATATATAGAGCGAGCGACAGGTGCAGGAGACGCAACATTCGTTGTAGGGGCTATGTATCTCCATATAGTCTCATTAGCAGTGTCTATACCATACCTAACATAGTCGCCTTTAACATATCCGGTCTCTGAATTACTATACGTTGTGTAAAGGTACACTTCCTGCCATTGATCTTTTTCTACTGAAGGTACATTGTTAATATTATTGGAAGTCTTGCTTACATATACCTTAGTTTCGTAAGTAATATAATTGGTAGGAGTGTACGTAGTACTAGCAGACCAGTTGGGGGCAGAAGTGGTAGATGCTACTAAAGGCACGTCATCCTCTGTGAAGTAAAACTGGTGAGCTGTGTAAGTCCCGGAGTCTTGTATAGTTATTTGGCCATTATTTTTCCAGCTACAAGCGCCTACAGGAGTATCTAACCCCATACCTTGGTAAACCCAGCTACAATACTTACCTACAATAACTCTTCTTGGCAGGGTTATTCCTTCTAAGTCAAACGGAGAAGCTAGTTCAAAACTAATAGATACCTTATTCTCTGAGCTAATCCTATCAATAATGTACTCTCGAATAGGAAACTCTGTTGGGATGGTAATAGGATTAGTTACTAAGTTTTCTTGACTGCCATCTTTTAAAAACTTTCTAAAAGTCTGTCTACGGACTAGTTTTTTACCTATGAGGTCTTCATTTGTGAAACCCCCAAGAGCATCTTTAAATACAGTTGTGACATTCGCCAAAGTAAGGGTTGGCCGAGACTGGGCACCATCAGCAGCTATTTCCATGCCATCAACTAAGATTGGCAAAGCTAGGTAGGTTCGCATTGCGCTACCATCTCTATCTAAGAACTGTACGTTATCTAAGTCTTCATCCAGGCCTGCATGAAAGTACGCATATGCTCCATCTATCTCTATCTCAAATAAAGTTACAAGACTGCTATCTACGTAGTGGCCTTGCACATCTGTTGCAATTATATCACTCATTATTCATATACTCTTTTAAAAGTTGCAGTACAGCTATAGTAGTCTCCATAGTCATATACTTGATTCCAGGTAGGGCAAACTACTTTAATAGTTTTTTCTCCCCCTCCTGCGTTTGTGTCTGGGATTGTAAAGTTAAAAGGCACAACACCTTTGTTAGTATCAAAAAAAGCTACGATATCATCAATATCTGCCTTAGGTTGAGTACTAAAAGATACGCTATAAGACTCCTTTAAGGTGTTGATACCATCTGGCAATCTCTGCTCATAGCCATCTCCAAAAGAAGCTACTTTAACCTGAGGGTTAGTAGTTCGTGCTAACATTTTGTCAGGAGTTCTAACCGTGACCCCTACTGTAAATCCTATTGCCATTATGCTACTCCATACGGGTTTAATATACCGCCTGATCGTTTCTGTGCGTGTAGTTCTTTTTGTACAGCTTCTGCAATGGCACCGCCTAGCTTGTCCATGTCAGGGCCTGTGCTGCCTGAGTTACTAGTCTGCCCATCAGTACTTACATTAACAACTATGTTATTTTGTGATCCGCCTCCACCCTGCATCTCTACAGGTATTGAGCGTCCGTTTGGAAGAGGTACAACTGCTTCAGTTCCGTGCAATACGGCAGGGTATCCAGCACCTGGGCCTTTTGCTACGCCTCCCGTCGAGTACCCAGCAAGCTTTTTACCTTCTGATAATACTCCTCCAGTTCTTGCAGTAGGTATAAAGCTTCCGAGCCCTATACCTGCTACAGTATTAGTCATGCTAGAAGCCGCCATAGCCGCAGCTGCAGCTGTTCCTGCAGCTATAATGGCTGATCCCATAGTGACTGCAGCTGATGCTCCGCCAGCAACAATACCAGCCGTCATAGTTGCAGCGGATGCCGTTGCTGATGCAACATTAAACAGGCCGTCTACTAACTGCTGGGCTAGTGTATCTATCAAAGAGCCTACTACACCCTGTGCGAGGCTTAACATTGCGTCTCCAAAGCTAGCCTCTTCTCCTTTAACGAGAGAGGCGAGCGTTTGGGCCATACCGCTAGTAACAGAGTCTTTTAAAGTGGTCTGTAATTGATATAAATTTGCTAATTTCTCGTTCTCTATTACTAAAGCAGTAACTTGATCTAATTCTGCCTGGGTAATAGTACCCTTTTGTTGTATTATTGCGAGCGCTGCTTCTTGTACGGCTTTCTCTCTCTGGCTAAAGGCAAAGTTCTGCGTTTTAAATGCTAGAAGTTGTGTCTCCCCTCTCATCTTATTAAACGTAGCCATAGCTATGTTCTCTTCTATTACTCTGGTTTGCGTAGCGAGAGACAAGGCCTGTCTTGCCAGATCTACTGCATGGGCTCTTTGAACAGCGACTTCTTGAGTTAAACCTAGTTCTTTTGCTAGCTCTTCTGCCTTCTTTACACCAATAATTGCTTGAGCTTCTGTGTTTGTTAGCTCGGATAGTTTATTAGATCTCTGATCTGCAACCTGTCCGAAACCAAAGCTAGTCGTACCGGAGTCAGTAAGCGCTTGGCCCTGCTTAATCTTTGAGGCATTTAGTTGTAAAATATTCTGTGCCTTGAGTATCCCTAACACATCTTTCTGCATGTTCAAGTTAAATCGTTGCTCTGCTGTTAAGGCCTTTGCTATGTCTAATTTAGACTGTAGTGCAGTAACTTCGGAATTTATAGAGTCTAGAGCAAGCTTATTGTTAGCTTGCACTTCTTTGCCTCCATTCTTGAGGGAGGTCTCATAGGCTGTTTGTGCAAATAGCTGTTTGCTTTGAGTATCTAATAGTTTAGCTTTTAACTCATTATCTTTAATGCTTAGATTTGCAATTCGACCGTCAATAGTTAGACCCCTGCGCTTCTCAGTAGTTAGCCTCTCTCTGAGATCAAGAGCCTTTTTACTATTTAAGGCAAAGTCGGCGGAGCGTGAACCTATAGATTTTTCTAGTTCTAGCAAGTAGTTATTCTGAGCGATTGCTTTCGCTCGCTCAGCTCCTTGTTTACCTGAATCGTCCTCTAACTTAGTGAGTTCAGCTCTTAATACCTGCAGTCTTTTAAACTCTGGGTTGTCTCTTGTGACAGCTTTACCTCTCGCATTTGGCTTAGAAGTAATTGTTTCTGTCACCCCTTGCATTCCCATAATCTCGTTAGATAATCTTTCTACATCAGTATTATTTTTGCGATAAACCTCTGTCATGCCCTCAAGGGCGGTGGTAGAGGTAGCAGTAGTTTTATTGAGATTTTCAGTGAGACTTGCCAAAGGATTCGCCTCTTTAGCTATGCCCATTACTTTAGCGAACTCTGCATTGAGCTCTTTCAACATATTAGGTAGTGACTTTACTGCTGCACCAAACTCTGCATACTTGTTTGTTAAGAGGATTAAGGAGGCTGTCTGACCTTTAGTTAAAAAATCGTTATCTAACAGAAGCCTTCCGTACTTTGTAAACTCAGGGCTCACTGCCCTACCTAAAACGGCTACGGTTTTTATTAACTCGACACGCAGCTTTGTGGCCTCTTTGCTATTTGTACCTAAAGCCTTTGCGGTAGCTACATAGCCTTTTAATCGCTCTCCAAAGCTTGCACCTGAAGCCATTCCACCTCTCTGAGCGGCTATATCAGCCAACCCTAAAGCTGCTTCTCGTGATACGGCTGCCATCTTCTCGAGCTCTTTATTGAGAGTTTTTGCGCTATCTATATAGCTTTTTGCCGCCTCTTCCGCTTCTTTTATTTTCTCAGGAACTGGAAATATGTACTTAAAAGCTGCATAAAGAGCTGAGCCCACCATAGCAAGGATACCTATCCAACCTAAGAAAGACATTATTATAGCGCCTACAGAAGCGGCAGCGGCTCCGACAGAAACAATACCTGCTCTCATAGTGGCAAAAGTTACTTTCGCTTGAGCCCCTAATACCTGTAAACCCTGCCCTGCGGACATTGTAGCTTTCTTCTGAACAGAAGACTCTCGCTGAATAATTGCCATTCTTTGGTTATAAGCTGCGCGCATATCTGCCACTTGCTGGGCGTTCATGTGCTTAAACATACCTCTTCTTTTGTCTAAGCTCTTCTTCAGTTGGTTCTCTGCATCAAGTAGAACTTTATTTGCCTGTTGTTGGGCTTTCTTCGTCTCGGAAGAGCCCATTAAGAAGTCCATAGATCCCCCACCTTTAACAGTAGTACTAGGCGTTGCTTTACCGAAGGCTTTTTGTGCAGCCGTCGTAGCGTCTCTCTTACTAGGTAACATTGCTGCTTGAGTCTTCTTAATCGTTCTTTGTAGATTCTCTAAGTGGGCTTCATGTTCTGCTACGCCACGATTAGCTTGTTTCATAGCCCCGGCCGCAGTCTCTCCCATTTCTTTAAAATTTGGTAGTATTGCGCTTAGTACGCTTTTGCCGAGAAGCAAAAGAGAGGCTGACAGCGCTAAGGTGTTTCCTGAAAGGAAGTCGAAAACAGGCCGCAGCCCTGCTGTGATCCCCGTCTTTATAGTATTTAACAAGGAATCAAAGCTGACTAGAAACCTATTGAGAGAGGCAGCAGCTGGATCCATGATCTTTTCTATTGCTCCGAACTTTTGCTCTGCCTGACTAAGCACTTCATTGGCTACTGCTTGTGACTGCTCAAACTGGGTTAGAGTTGTGGCTGTTTTACCAATTTGAAGAGCATAGTTTTTCTTTGCAGTTTCTAGTCGTAGAATAATACCCAATTCGTCGAGCAATTCCGGCTCGGCTTTTGTAACACCTCGGATGAGGCGATCAAATGAGTCCCCTAAGTCTCTACCTAATGCGATAGAAGTGTTCTTAGCCGCTTTACCTAGCCTATTTAGTTGGTCGGGACTTAGACCTGCGGCGGTACCAATAGCGGCAGCTTTTGCTGCTGCTGCGTAGCTTAGCTGACCATCAGTTGCGTCTTTTAAACCTTGAGTCAGTGTTTTATAGGCTACACCAGATACAGCTCCAAGAGCTTCTTGACCAGCTATAAGGTTAGTAACATCGCTTGCGCTTTTAAGAAACTGAAAGGCGGCGGATAATGCAAAAACCCGAGAAGCAACTTCAGCATAAACACCTACCATTCCACCCATTCCACCTTGCATTTTTGCAAACGCTTTGGTAGAGTTGGAAGTAGCCTGTGCCGCGCCTTTTTGCTTCTTACTGTACTTATCAGTAGAAGTAGACAGCTTATTGCTATCGTTAGTTACTTTCTTTAAAGTACCTTTATCATCTACTATTATACCAACTTTTACTTTATTTGACATTAGCCTTTCACATTATGGGTGAAATTCTTTTCACCGCCGGAAGAAGATCTCTTCTCTTCTGCTTTACGTTTTTTATTCGCGTCCTCAACCCTGTGTTGTATTAATATATCTTCATACATTTTCATAATATACAGCATTGTTTTAGGCTCTTGTATATCGTATAACTTAAATAAATACTCTATGTTTGACCAGTTTTTGCCCATGTAAGTACCAGACCCTCCGTCCCACTCGTCGGACAAAAAGCCAGATATAAAAAATGCCACTTGAACCTCATACGGAAAATCCGATGGGTCTAGCGGCATCTTTTGTGGGTCGGGCTCTTCCCCTAATTGTTCGCAAATCAGTAAGTACTTATCAAGATCTATCTGATTAGAAGACTTTACATACTTCTCAAGTAGGGATTTTATCTCGCCTACTTGTTCCCAGTAAAATTTTCTAAAGCACTCACTGTTTCTGTAACCCAGGAGTCGAAATCAGTAGAGTTCTTCATAAGAAGCTCTGCGTTTTCTTGTGAGAAAGCTAGTGTATCTTGTGGGTCAAAAGCCGACACATCTACCAAAAGAAGCTCTTCTAGGTAACAATATTTAAAGCCTGACCAATTCTTGATAACTGCTTTACAGTATTCTAATAAGAAAGTATCTTCGTCAAGAATTTCTTCAGGCTGACGACTCTTTTTACTAAACTTAGTAGTAATACACTTTTTACGTAATTTAACCAACTCTTCACGGGCTAGGTAGCACAGATCAACTGTCATATCTTGGAAGCCTGGAAAGTCTAATGTTACGGTCTTGCTAGGAGTCATAAGACTCGCTAATGAAACTGGGGTATCGCTCATGTTTTAATCCTTATTATTAAAGTATGGGAACAAAACAGGGGTGAAAAATCACCCCTGCTTCGATTTTCTATTTACATAGTATATTTCAAAAGACCAGAAAAGTCAAGAAATATTTTTAGCTATGTTATAATGCTACGCCTTTGTACTCAATAACTACTTCGTCAGTTCCGCCAATTGTAGAAGGGAGACCGTGGAAAGCAGTAGTCAATGAAATCACATCAGAAATATCATGTGCTGGAATCTCAAAGTGAGCAGTAGGGAATGTAAACTTAACTGCTGGATTAGTACTGCTTGCAGTACCGCCTACAGAAAGGTTTACAGCGAAAGAGTTAGTAACAACACTTGTCGCGCCCACTAGATCGCTAAAGAAGTCTGCACTATCTCCGGCAGCAGCACCATTCAAGTAGCAGTCCAAAGAGCCAGAAACACTACGAGTACCAGTTACGTGGCCAAGAGGTGTATTTACACAACCTAAAGTTGAGGGCGTTAAGAAAGTAATATTGTTACTAATAGTAACACTGCCGCCGGTCAATACTAAGTTATAGGTTCCATCATTGTCAACGTCTCCTGAGAAAGTAGTTGTATCGTCTGCAATAATGGTTACAGTGCTAAGACGATTA
>TARA_R110000744_G_scaffold33338_1_pt1 | contig 16360 bp, 28 predicted proteins | sample TARA_R110000744 | Tara Oceans TARA_R110000744 (sample SAMEA4398083) | marine metagenome | biome: Polar Biome; feature: [DCM] deep chlorophyll maximum layer (ENVO:01000326); material: water (ENVO:00002006), including particulate matter (ENVO:01000060) such as... | depth 36 m | reverse complement strand
GAAATAGTTATGGATGACCAGGATGCGGCAACTTCAGTATTACGTTCAATACTTGATAACGTGGCAATGACCAATAATCCAAGGCTTGCAGTAGTTGAGGGCGCTGTAAATATAGATGATGTGCTTAATAATGAGATTGGTGCAATCGTAAGAATGCGCCAAGCTGGATCAGTCCAAGATTTATCAGTTCCATTTACTGCTGGCCAGACATTAGGCGCACTCACATACCTAGATGGCCTTGTAGAGACTAAAACGGGTGTATCAAGGGCTTCTATGGGGTTAGACCCAGATGCTATGCAATCTACGACTAAATCTGCTGTGCAGGCTACTGTGCAAGCCGCAGCTGGACAGGTCGAGGTTATGGTTCGTAACCTTGCAGATGGAATGCGTGATTTATTTGGAATTATGTTAAGGCTATCCAGCAAGAATGTAGATGAAGAAAAAATGATGCGCATGAATGGCTCGTTTGTGCCAGTAGACCCGCGTGTGTGGGATGGCTCAATGGACGTTAGTATCAATGTTGGTTTAGGCACAGGTCGCGAAGAGGAAAAGATGATGGCGCTAAACCAAGCCCTGCAAATGCAGACTATGGTTTATCAAACATATGGCCCTATGAATGGATTAGTTAGTATGACTAATATCCGAAACACGTTAGCTGACCAATTGGCCGTTTCTGGAATAAGAAACGCTGACAGGTACTTTGCCCCAATTACGCCTGAGATTGAAGCTCAAATGCTACAGCAACAGCAAGAAGCCCAAGCTCAACAAGGTGGTGGTGAAGACCCTAATGCTGCGTTCTTGCAGGCAGAGCAAATGAAAGCTCAAGTTAAGATGCAATCAGACGCCGCCAAAATGCAACTTGAGTCTCAAAAGGCATTAGCTGACAACGATTTGAAGCGAGACCAAATGGCTCAGGACTTACTTGTAGATGCCGCAAAAGTGTATGGTGAGTATGGAACATCTGTCGATGTTGCTCGCATACAAGCGGAGCAAGATAAGGCTAGAATGATCGGTGAAATGGCACAAGGAGGCGCGCAGTAATGCCTGATAATACATATCCTACATTTGGTTTAATTCCTTTTGATAAAAATAAGCATGTACCTCAAGATTTAGGGCTTGGCGGCCTTTCAACTGAATATTTAAGCACAGAATCAGATCAATTTGGAATACCATTTAATTTTCCTACAGTTTGGTACGATAAAACTGGTAAGGCTATATTATTGCCTTTAGAGGATGCGAGAGTAATATCTCTAAATTATGAACAATCAACGGGTAGAAAATTTCCAAGATTTAATACTTTTGATGAGGGAGCAGAAACAGCTATGAAAAGAAGTAAAATGGGTGGTGCTACAAAAGGTTTATTGTCCAGATGACAACAGAAATACGCATAAAAGCCAATGAAGCTAGGCGTCTGAAAAATGACACTGCCTTTGAGCAATTTGTGCAAGAGGTTCGCGATGAGCAACACAGGCTTTTCGCAGACAGTGAAGTATCAGACGTTGATACTCGTGAGAATGCGCACTCTATTTTGCGTGCGCTTAACCAGATCGAATTTATACTCAACGCCGCATTAGCGGCAGAGGTAATATTAGATCGCAAAGAAAGAAAGTAGTACCGATATGGAATCGACTACACTAGAACAAGCAGCAGAAAGTCTGCTATCCCCCGCGCCAGAAAACTCTGGTGGCGATAATCTAAGCGAAGCTGTGGACTTAATTACAGAGCCAGAGGATGACGGTTCAGATGAGACTGAAGTTCAGACCGCAGAAGAGAGCGAAGATGACATCGAAGAGACATCCGATGAAGAATATGAACTTGATGATGTCGAAGTTGACGACGAAGACCCTGTAGAGGCTACTGAAGACACCAAGCTTATCCCCGTTAAAGTTGACGGAAAAGAAGAGCATTGGACACTGGATCAGTTAAAGCAATCTGCTGCGGGACAAGCGGCAATTAATAAGCGGTTTCAAGAGGTTGCTGAAGAAAGAAAAAATCTTCAACAGCACACTGCCGCATTGCAACAACAGCAACAGCAAATTGTTAATTTGCACCAACAACAGCAGCAAGGTGGCCTGCAAGCTCCAATCCCACCGTCAAGAGAGTTATTTGAAAGTGATCCAATGGGTTACATGGAAGAGAAGCTCAAATATGACGAGGATAAGGGCAAGTATGACCACAACATGTATCAGTTAGCGAATGTGCAACAGAACCGAGTAAAAGCTCAACAAGAGGCTCACAATGCCTACCTTTATGAGCAAGCCGAAGTTCTTAAAAAGTACATACCTGAGATTGCCCATCCCGAAAAAGGAGATGCAATTAAATCAGGGCTTGTTGACACTGGAGTTTCCTATGGCTTTACGCCGCAAGAAATGGAAAATGTTACGGATGCTAGATATGTGCGGGCATTAAATGATGCGCGTAAATATCGTCAATTGGTGGCTAAAAAAGAATCAGCTAAATCTAAAGGCGAAAGCCCTAAGCCTATGCTGAAATCTGGTGCAAAGAAAAGACAAGATGGTAATGCTGTGACTCGTAAAAAAGCGCAACAGCGCTTGCAGAAAACAGGCTCGATAGATGACGCATTGAGCTTGATAATTGGTGATAGCTAATACATTAAGTATGGCTTCTAAATCCTTGAAAGGGAAATAAAAAATGGCACAACCAACCAACACATTTGACAGCTATGATGCTGTGGGCATACGTGAGGATTTATCTGATGTAATCCACAACGTAAGTCCAGAAGAAACACCTTTTTATTCTAAGGCTGCAAAGAAATCAGCAAAGAATACTTTAGTTGAGTGGCAAACAGATAGCCTTCGAGCTTCTGCTGGCAATGCTCACATTGAGGGTGATGCAACCGCAGGCGAAGCACGCTCAGCGACAACACGTCTAGGCAACTATACACAGATTTTCAAAAATGCTGTTGTAGTTCCCGACACAGACGAGGGCTTAAATAAGGCAGGTCGTGCAAAAGAAGTTGCATATCAAACCTTAAAAATCGCTAAGGAGCAAAAATTAGATATTGAAAAAGCTCTTTTTGACAATAACGCTCGCGTTGCTGGCAATGCAACTACTGCCCGTGAACTTGCAGGCGCACCATCTTGGTTAATTACCAATACTATATTTGGCGCAAATGAAGGTGCAGATGCTACTGGAGATGGTACTGACGCACGTACTGATGAGACAACAACTTTAGTTGCTTTCTCACAAGCTCGATTTGACACTGTTATGCAGTCAATTTGGGAAGAAGGCGGAAAGCCTGACACTGTATACTTGTCAGCATTCCAAATGAACAAAGCTTTGGCTTTCACTGGTAACAACAACCAGCGTTCAGCAGTCCAGGCTGGCGATGAGAAAGTTATTAAGTCTCTAGCTGTATATGTAACTCCTTGGGGTTCTGTTGAGTTCATGCCTTCTCGTGAAAACCGTTCTCGTGACGTATTCATCATGCAGGACAACATGTGGGAAGTTGCTTCCCTACGTGGAACAAAGAACGTAGCTTTGGCTAAAACTGGCGACAACACTACACGCCAAGTTGTAACAGAGCTAACACTCTGTGCTAAGAATGAAGCTGCAAATGGCATGATTGCTGATTGCACAATTTCATAATAAGCTAAAATAATAGTGGGGGTGGGCAACTGCCCCCACAATTTCATTTGGAGATTAACATGCAAAAAGTAATAGTAAACCGATTAAAGCTTAAATGCAGTAAGGGCCGCATAGAGCGAGGCGAAACAGTTATACTATCAGAGGCAGAAATTGCTAAGATCATTTCATCTCGCCCAGACGCAATCACTGTTCTGGAGGCTATTAAAGAGCCAGCAAAAAAAGCACCAATTAAATCTAAACCTAAGCGTGCTAGAAATTCAAATGGCACTTTAAAGGCAGATAACCCAAATACTCCAAATATTAATGAGGCTTGGGAAAATGAATAACTTATCAAATAAAATTGATGAAAAAATGTATTTTGAAGGTGATGATATTGTCATTAAAAAAACGCATGATGGCTCTCAAATGCTTAAAGACGCGGCTTACGCCCGCGAAGTTTCACCCAATACCTTTGGCTCAGATTACAAGCATGTAGGCAATGTAGACATGGCATTACTTGGCGTGTGGATAAAAGAAGCTGGCGTTCAATGGACGGATACACAAGCTGTTAAGGATGTGTTAAAACGTAAGCTAATGAGCAATGAATTTAGCGCTCTTCGGGTGTGGAATGGAAAGTATTAATATGGAAACTGAAGTAATTTGGAGCGGCGTACTAACGCTAGGAATAGGCTTTGTAGGGTTTATTTTACGGGGCTATATCCTTGAAGTGCAAAGGCTTCAGATTTTACTTAACCGCACGCGAGAAGAATATGTCACAAAGGCTGATAATGGCAAACAAATGGATAGGCTATTTAGCAGATTAGACGCGCTCGATGCAAAAATGGATCGTATACTGGAGAAATAACAATGCGGTTATTAATAATATTAATATCCCTTATAATCGGTAGCACTGCATTTGCCGATGAAACGATTAGGACTGAGACTACAGTAATATCTGATGGCAATATGGACACAACCATTAACAGTCCACCACCATCAGCTATATCCCCACAAATCAGCGCAAGTAATTCTGACCTATGTACTGTTGGTGTTGCTGGCGCAGTTCAAACGCAGATACTTGGCATATCCGCTGGCCGTACTGTACGTGATATGAATTGTGAAAAATTAAAAAACGCAAAAGTCATGTATGACATGGGAATGCGCGTGGCTGCCGTTAGTATAATGTGTGGCGATAAAAGAGTGTTTGACGCAATGCTTAACGCTGGCACGCCTTGCCCTATAGATGGGCTTATAGGAGAAAAAGCTAAATTAGCATGGCAAATGCAATCAGTAGAAGATGAGATCGAAAGAGATCAAAATAATGTTATGAGGAAAATATTTGATGGGAATACTGAAACAAAAACTGGGCTTAGTATTATTCTTGGCACTTTGGCCTTCTTACTGCTTCTCTGAACCATATATATATGGGGTTACGAGAAACGTAGCATCTAGCTCATTAAGCTGGGGCATGGCTTCCGTTCTGCCTGCAATTCCTGGACTTGATATAAATGGATTAATTTACCGATACACAACAGTAAAAAATGCCAAAGATGATATGTTGGTTCACATAGGCAATAAGAACGCTTCTGGCGAGGGATACACATTTAGGGAAACTGATGATTGGAGCGGAGTTCCAGGTAATACTATCACAAAATCATTCTCGCTTAACAATATTCCCTTAGCTAATTGGGGAGATGGATCAATCGAGGTTGAGGGTTCTGGTAGTATTAAGGATGCGGTAGTTATATATAGCTTTAGGGTTGATGAGTGCTATGATGGGCAATCAAATCCAGCATGTCCAAATTATATTAAACCTATCCCTGTCACACCCAAAATTGAAATTTATGCTGCCCTAGACGATGAAGCCGTATTAAACACCATAGATGCAGAGACAAATTTTGAATATGATGAAGACGGTAATCTTATATTATCTGAGGAAGATGAAGAGGATGATGAGGATAGACTTGAGTTGGGGCTAATGGCGTCCGCCAATGCTTTAACTATGTTTAAGGGAAAAGGCCAATCTGAAATAATAAATTCCATGAATGGTAAAACCAGTTTAGCTATGTACTATAATTCGTCTATTAATGGTGGTATATACAATGACAATGCCCAACTTGTTGACTCAAGGATATTAGACAATAAAAAAGCCTTGCGAAATAATTGGGCGCAACAAATCCTGCATACCAAAATGGTCGATATGCAATATAACAAGTGAGGTTAAAAATGAAATATCTTATAACAATGCTCGCAATATTTGCATTCCCAGTTTTTGCTGATGTTAATATTGTTGGAACGGTAGCAGCTAAGTGCGTTATCCAAACCACCAAATCAGGGGTTTACGGAAACCCACTAGCATCAAAGCTAAGTACGTTGGCAGCCGATGGCGGTGTTCAGCCAATTATTCGTTATGATGTAGCTCTAGCAGATAATTACTATGCTAGAATTACGCACCCAGATGCTTTTACTTCATCGCCAGTATTAAATGACAGTGTGACTTGGACGGGTGGAACTACGGTATTTCAGACTAGCGATGCGGCCATGTCTGGTTATGATGCAGCTAAGGTTGTAATCGGTAGCATGACCCAATTTGACCTTACGCAAGCTGGTAGCACTTGGTTCACAACAGCATCCACAGCTACTTACGGAGTTTCTAAGGCTCTTCCTGGAGGCACATTTACCGCCGTAGTCCGAGCCGAGTGCATTGCTAAGTAAAACCTTTATAATTCTGCTAGGCTGGGCGTCTGCTATATCGGCTCACGAAATGACCCCAGCCTACCCAGACCTAAAGCCGTCACACGTAGCTGGCGTAGTAAAGGCTGAGATGTCTTTATTTAATTCTAGGGAAGAGATTAAATATTACCAGATTGAACTATTTGATTTAAACTGGAATAACATGCCATTCTCGACAACGTATAGAATTATGAAAGTTGGCTACAAGGAACGTAAAAACTTTAATGTCTATATTCGTAAGTCTGATTTGGATATAGCAACTTACATATGCACAACCTCAAAGATTAAAAGAAAATCGGGCGCAAGAACATTAGTATCCTCTCGGATATGCTCTAAGATTAATGGTGAACCAAGATGAAATTAGCTTTATTGCTTTGCCTTTTTGCAGGATCAGTCCAAGCAGATAGTAGTACCCTAGCATTATCCCTGCCTAACCCGCCAATGAATTATCAGAGCGATACGTTTAGAGCTGGCAATTTGCATTGCTCAAATGCAGTAGGTGGCGGAATAAACCTTGAGTTTGGGGTTATGGGTAACGTAAATAATGTGGGTGGATCGTTTGGTTCGTCAGGAAGTATATCCCAAGGTAAGGACATTGGAATATACTCACGAATTGTAATACCATTAGATAGGCCAAAATCACGTATAAACTGCGATGACTTATATCAAGTAGAACTTGCCCAACGCAGACTTGAGATACAAATTCTGCGTGATGAATTAGACCAGCTCAAAAGCCTGCAAGAAGCTGGACTAAACTCAGGCGAAGGAATGGACTTTGAAAACTAATGGTTGATATAACAAAAGTTGATGAATTATCTGAGCGTGAATTTAAAGCTGGTGGCGTTAAAATGTCATTTGGTTCTGTCATGGCAATAATAGCTTTCATTAGCACTATTGTCGGTGGGCTGTATGGCGGCTTTGTTTTATATCAGAAAATAGAGGAAGTCGCTGGGCTTGATATTGTTGCATATCAGCAACAGATGAAAGTAATGGATACAAAAATTGTTGGAATTTCAGAAAAGGTTGAGGAGAGCGTAGAATATACACGCGACATTAAAAATGGCCTTAAAGATGACATACTGCGCATTGAGCAGCAGGCAGACCGCGTTGAAGATATGGTTCGTGATAATGAAGATAAGGTTAGAGCAATGATTGATGCTGCGGAAATCCGTTTCGAAAGCCAGCGAGAGCGTGTTAGAGTTTTACAAAATGGCTCAATGAAAGAGCTTGAAGAAAAATTGATGAGTAAGCTTCAGAGAGCTTTAGATAACCCATTAGCAGATTAGGAGTTTAATATGACAACATTTGAAGACATAGACAAAGATAAAAGCGGCTCAATAGAAAAGACTGAGTGGGATGCTTTACTGCTGGACGATAAGCGTAGGCAAATAGATGATGAAGACAGCGCACGCGATCAGAAGCGCAAAATGGTATGGTTTGCGCTTGTTGGTATGCTTATATATCCATTTGCAATTATCGCCACAGCAATAGCTGGACTAACAGAAGCCACTGAGGGGTTAAAATCTATTGCAGGGGTTTATTTCATATCCGTAAGCGCAATAGTCGGTGCGTTCTTTGGGTTTAATGGTGCAAAAAAGAAGGATGACTTATAATGCTTGGTATTATTAATAGTGTAGCTGGATTAGCTACTGCATTTATTGACGGCAAAACTGTTGTAAAGAAAGCAGAAGCTGAAACTAAAATGAAGATTGCCACGGGTGAAATAGACTGGGACATCGAGGCCATGAAGGCCACACAAAATAGCTGGAAGGATGAGTGGATTACACTTCTGTTTAGTATACCGCTTATTCTAGCCTTCTGTGGCGATTGGGGTAATGACATTGTGCAGCGTGGTTTTGTGGCACTGGAAGTTATGCCAGATTGGTATCAGTACAGTCTTGGTGGTATAGTTAGTGCAAGCATAGGTATGCGCGGCGTAAGTAAATTCTTTGGGGGTAAAAAATAATGAGTAAAGCAATGGAAATCCTGCAAGCCAAGATTGGCGTAGGCGCAGATGGTCATTTTGGCAAAAACACCGCCAGGGCAATCGTAAAGCATTTTAAATTAAGCAATGAACATGGCGCACACTTGCTAGGGCAAGCTGCGCATGAAAGTGGTGGTTTTAAGCGCGCACGGGAAAACCTTAATTATAGTTGGGAAGGTTTGATGGCGACTTGGCCAACCAGATTTAAAACTGAAGAGGGGGCGCGAGAGTATCACAGACAACCAGCTAAAATTGCGGGTAAGGTTTATTTAAGAAAGTCTCTTGGAAACCTGACTGAACAAGATGCTCAAGATTTCATCGGACGAGGATTTTTACAATTAACAGGAAAGTCAAATTACCGATCCTTTGCATCTGATATGGGTTTACCTGATATTATGACCGATCCTGACTTGGTGGCCACAGATTATGCGTTTGAAACGGCGTTATGGTTTTTTAACAAAAACAAGCTTTTTGACATTGCAGACGGCGGCGTAAAGTACGATGTTATCCGCAAGATTACAAAACGTGTAAATGGTGGCTATCATGGTATCGAGGATAGAATAGAAAAGACTAATCAAATATACGAGTATTTGTTAGAGGAATAAATGAATAAATGGCAACGAAGCGCCAGTGTAGGTCGAGCGGGTGAATTTCTAGCACTCTCTCGACTTTCTCTTGCTGGCAATGAATGTATTTTAGTTCAAAACCCAATTGATGATGCTTTTATAAAAACAATAAATGGCAATCTTTTAACAGTTCAAGTAAAAACTTGCGCTAAACAATATCATTCTCAATATAATTTCTTTACAAAATTTGGTAAAACAAAGAAACGTTCAGATATATTTGCATTTGTAGCCCTAGACATAGAGAAAATATTATTTTGCAGGGGGGATAATAAGCTAATAATGGATAGCACTACTCGCTTTAAAAGTGGTAGTTTTTTAAACGAAGTTAAAAAGATGGAAATAGTTTTAAAAAGTTTTAATAAATCTTAATGAATTGTGTCTTCACTTGAATTTGGATTACAATTAGTAAACTCAATTAAAGCTTCAGCTAGGCTTTGGGCTATGGCGGATGATTTGGCGTTATCTAATAGTCTTTCACCAATGTAATCGCAAAGTCGCTCAAGTTCATCTTCGGCTTCTGGAGAGTCATCACATTCTAAGTCTATTGTCAGTGATATTTTAAAGTTATTCACACAAGCCACCATATAAAAAATCGGCCACATCCAAAATGTCCATTAACGGATGTGGCCGTAGTATGCGGGACGATTGGGAGGAGGAAAACCCGCACCTAAACCATAATACATATTAGTAAGGATTTGCAAGCCCTACTAAGCATCGTCCATTTCAGCAGACAGAGCTGCGTAACCAGCCGTATCTACAGAGCTATCCATGTGCTGGCCATTTCGCAGTCTAGCTATTTTCAAAAGAACCATCATATTGCACACATCGCTTGCCTTAACATATAGCCCAAGATATGAACTCCACATCTCAGCAATCACAGTAAAGTTTTCCTCTGGCGTGCCATAATCCTTTTCTCTATCACCATTAATTAATTCAATGGCGGTTCGTAAAACTTCAGTCCTAATATTGTCAGTCATTATATTTGCTCTCTCTTTGCTTTATTGTCACTATCTGTAAACCAAACAAACCCATCATTCTGCGCCATATGGCCTGCCCTAATCATAGAGCTTAAAGTTTGACTATAATTTGCCTTTGGATTTGATGCACTGCTACATTTTCCTATGAAGTGATCCTTTACAGTCTCTTCTGAAATGCAATGGAAGGTTCTAGGCTCAGGCCAGCCAACGCCAGATGGGTTTGATTTACCTATTCCCTCAGCCCTAAGCTGCTGGAATACTTGCTTCATAAGAACTTGGTTTTTACCCTTAATTTGCGGGCGGTTTGCTTCCTCAACGTCTTCTGCTGAAGCCTTTTCTATGACGCAAGTTGTAACAGCGTCGCCATCATCATCAAGCCCCAATTCCACAACCTTCAATCTAAAGGAGAAAACTGCGCCAGTTTCCATGTCTCTTTGCTTGGTGGCTCTAGCACTGCGTAATCCAGTTTCTTCATTATGATCCAACTCAATCTCAGTATCAGTAGCTGCACGCAAACTAGAATGTCCGCGTGCGCCTGCCGCCTTATCCTTACCGCTATGGTGTACTGTTGCAAGATGCGCTCCTGTCATTTCACGTAACTTATCGCAATTGCCAATAAACTTAGTCATGTCTTCTGGGCTATTTTCATTAGCGCCAGACATAGCCCTAGATAAAGTGTCAATTATAATCATTTTAACAGGGCCATGTATCCTTGAAACTTCCCGACACAATTTACCCAATACATTCATATCAACTTCAGCATCAAGCATATTTACTGGTGAAGGTCTAACAGCTAACTTAACGTCTTTGTGTTCTGGATAATGTTCCTTCATGGCCACAACTCTATTGTGAAATGCCATGCCACCTTCAGTAGCAAGGTATAAGACACTGCCACCAGAAACTTTATTTCCATTCCAAGGCATACTCGCAGCAATGTGCCATGCTAAATCTAAAACAAAGAATGATTTACCAACATTGGAAGGCCCATATATAACCGACATTTGACCTTCGCCGAACCAATTCTTCATTAAGTAATTCCTAGATAGCTGAGGTTTAGCGTCTCCAGGGAAAAAGACTTGGCTTAAAACTGACTCAACCTTCAATGCTTCCTTGGTGGCAATTGGGCCACGCTCAAGCCATAAATCACTGTAATCCCAGCCTTCAACTTCTGGAATGATGTATTCTATATCATGGTCTTCTTGCGCCCGCTCACAAGCCTTAATTCCAGCCTCATCGTTATCCCCAGCAACAACAAAGGTGCAATCTGGTTTGGCCTCTAATAAGTTGCCAACAACGGCTGGAATATTGCCAGCATTTAGCGCAAAGACACATGGCTTGCCCGTAGCCTCAAATATAGTGGCCGCAGTAGCCCATCCCTCAGCAACGTAGGCAAAATCGACGATTTGACCACCAACTACGCTAAAGTTGCCAACAACAGGTAATTTATGAGAAAACTTTTTACGCCCATCCGCAGTTATTGTCTGGTGGCCTACCCTCTTGCCACTTGGATCAATAATGGGAATACACAATTCACCACCATTTATAATTGCATTATTTAAATTTAACTTTTTCTTTTGAAGATATGGGTGGCTCGCATCTACACTTCGCTCAGGCCAATTAATATTGCTAACCTTAACAACAGGCGAAGCAGGAACATGATTTTCTTTAGGCCATAGCGACATGTCTCTCATCTTATCCTTTATACCTTTGAAATCATTACATTTTCTACAATGAACCAAAACTTCATTATTATGTTCTTTTATCCAGAACCGATCCTTACCAAAGCAACTGGGGCAAGGCCCGTGAAATTCGCCCTTAGCTGTCAACTTTAATTCTAAACTTTGTATTATTTTCGAACCAAATTCACCCCAAGATGCTGACGGGAACTTGCTTTCTTTATCAGTATTTTGTATCATTTATTTATTCCTAGATGAATGCGCTAAAGTAAATGCCCCACTGTTTGAGCAGTGGGGCATTGTTTATTTAAAATGGAATTTCATCATCCAAAACATTATTTGACACAGACTGCGCTGGAACTGGAGCAAACGGGTCATAAGCCACACCATTAGTTGCTGGCGCTACTGGTTGCGTATTGCTAAAAGTTGCATCCGTGTTTGGAGAAACAAAACCACTAACACTATCAAACGGGTCATCGCCACCAGACATTTCAGCTAACTCAAGAACCTGGACTGCGCGTAGTCGCAGAGAAACTCCATTAAGGCTGCCAGTATTATAAGGCACAATCATAACAGCTATATTTACCTTTGAGTCTGACGTTAGCATAAAGTCGTCAGGAAGCCTATTCCGCGCAGCATCAACTTGCTTTGGCGGTTGTGTTTTATCACCACCATAAGAGCCTTTAAGTTTACACTTACCAGTAATCTCACCAGTTTCCTTATGCTGCTTATATGGAAGGTTCGAAGGCTTATCAGGCCATGTCCGCTTAGTATCCATTGCAGACGCGTTAGCATAAGCTTGTGAGCAAATCTGGTGCAACTCTTTTGCTTGCTCGCTTGATAGCTTAAAAGACATCTCAAAAGCTGCCCCCTCATCAAGCGCATCACATTTTACAGATTTGTTTTCTGTAGTATCAAATTTATATGTTGCATTTAGCCTTGGATATAAGGCAGTTACGTTCGTTATCATATGTTGCATTTAAACAACTCCTCTTATTTTGCATGACACCCTCATGCTGGGATTAGTTAAATATCGCCATTAAGCCAAGGTGGTAGGTTAATCGTTTCAAGGTCAGGCCATCCAGTGGTGTATTCACCCTTTTCATTAGCGGTTTTAATCTTGAACAGGGTTTGCATCATCTCTTGCCTAGAAAACTTTTCATATTTTTCAGACAACTCATAGCAAGCCGTTACGTGTGGCTTTTCCTTTTCAATGGCAATAAATATAAAATTTGACGTTGGTATTCCTTCAATCTCTAAGCAATAGCGATAAAAAGCTTGCTGCATACAATATCTAAAATTACGCACAGCACGTTCAAAGCCACGCGGACTAGCATCTTGGCATGTTTTAATATCCAATACAACGCCAGCGGACGCTATAAACCCATCTGGCCTTGTTTTAAGTTTTAATCCCGTTTGCGGGCATGTAACAAAGAATGAACCTTCAGCCAGTAGTTGTTCGTTAGTCAGCAAATTCCTTGCCATAGGGTTGCGTAAACAGGCTTCGGCCATGTCTGTTGCTAAATCATAGTCAACCTCGGTCAGAAGTAGCTTATTTTGCTTCTCAGCGTCTTCCTTGGCGTCGGTCCATGCCTTGCCGCGTCTAGTATCTGGGCCTTTCACAACTAAGTTCTTTTCTGGCTCTAATAGAAGCGCATGAACTGCCGTACCTAAGTCGAAAGCATGGCTTTCTTTGCGGACTTTACCCTTCCAATGCGCCAAGCTTGAAGTCGCCACAGCCTTAACATCGCTTGAAGAAATTGCATCATCTGCATGATATTCTTCATTACTCATTTTATCACTTAATATTAATGTCATTTATCTCTCTCCTTTAAATTATATTTTCTGCCCCATATAGAGCTATAAGTGCGGCTTCTGCGCGTCCGTCATCCTTAGCCCGTTTAAATAAGTCTGCATATTTTGGAAAACGTTCCATAGCTTTACTTCTACTAACGCCTTTATCTCGACTTAACCCAAAATATTTTTTCCACTTCTGGGGTGTCACATAGTGCATTGGGTGTTTATTGGCGGCAATACATGCCTGCAACATTCCATAACCTTCACCAAATCTAAACACACTAGAAACACCTTGGCTTGGCATAGCGCTGACGCGCTCTACAATTGCAAAGCTGCTTTTGCTCTCAGGTTGCAATATCTCCAGCAATGAATGGCAGTCTATTATATTCTTGCCAGCATGATTTAACATTATTGGCATATCGTGAATTTCAAGATTGCCAACTTCTGGGTAATATATAGCCACAGCTCCAGTATATCCTGGATCAACTCCAAATATTGCCAGCATGTTAATCAACCCTTGGCGGCGAAATTTCTACACCAGACTTTACAGCCTGCTCAATTGAGGCCATTCGCACAAATGCCGTAAATGACAAACCCAATTTATTTGCAGCTTCACCAATCGCTTGATGTTGCATATCGCTAAAGCTTATTAGCGTTTTCTTATCCATGATAAACTCCATTTTTATCTCCTATAACTTTTATATATAAATAAAATATATATGCAATATAATAATCAATCTTTTTTATAATAAACCCAACGCCAGGATCGTTTTCCGCGACTTAAACTTTCACCGCTTCCAATAAATGCAGTAACCAATACATTCGCTCGACTAACCATGCCAGCATTAAACATAATATTGAGCTGGGGCGCTACAAATGAAACGCTATAACCCACAGAGCGAGCAACCATTGATGTAGTATATTCGCCACCACGATTTACGGCTTTAAGAATACGCTCCTGTTTGTACTGGTCATAAGGACGTGTAACCTTAACAGGTTGCCTATTAGCTGTAGAATGTGCGCAACTCTGCCTTGATCCCCTAGAAATTGGTGGCCTTCTCTTGGCCTTTATTTGAGCTTTTTCAAAAGATGCTAATTTGTAGGCATATATTATTTCATAATGATTTTCTTTATCTTCATTACTCAACAAATCAGCTAATTGCCTTATGTTTTTTGGTGCAGCCTCAATCGCATCTGTATCAACTCGATCAATGCTTGTTGCTCCTTCAGGAAGTAAACTAAATTCGTCTTTGTCGCTCGCTCCCTGTGTTCCATGTCCTCTAGCATCAATTTGTTCATCTTCGCAAGTCGGTTCATTAGAAGATAAGCCTCTTTGGCGCTCAATTTCTTTTGCGTATTCGTTTCTACGTTCATTAGCTCGTTTCTCCTGTTCTGTTATAAATTCAATTCCAAATTTCTTACGTGTTCTATACAATAGGCTTTGTTCCATATCTAAAAGCCTTGAAGTTTCGGCTTGAGTTAAGCCTTGTTCTGCTGCCATGCGGATTTGCTTTACAGCTCCATATTTTAAACCCATCATTTAAACTTCCCCCTTGAATTTAATGGCGGAATTGAGGTTCTTATTTCTTCTGGCATTGCCTCAATCTGGCCACTACCCCCACAATTATCACAATCTTCAAACGTGTCGGTATATTCCATTATTTCAGTGTCATAAATTTCACGCTCAACAATACCACCTACACATTCTGGGCAGTCGATATATTTTAAATTATCCATTTTGCTTTCCTTTATTTAAGTTTTCAGGTCTATATTTTGGTATTGAATTTACAGATGAAATTTTATCTGTTTGCAAGCATTGCGCCATACTATCCCTATAATGCGCGTATAAATGATTTTCATATATTGCGGTCATAGCGTTAGAACAATCGTTATAACTTGGGTAAATAATGCGACTAACCATAGGGTCATAATTATCCCCATCAATATAATAAGTTAAAACCAATACAGTAAACCAAGTCATATTTTATTATAAAGTGTAGATTTTTCAATCCCACCGCCAGAAATTAATCTATCAAGGGAAGACACAACAACCGCCTCATTAATAAATTTATTATTTAACATTTTACTGATTTGATTTGCGGTTAATCCTTCCGAATATTCGCTATCCTTTGAAGCCCTATCTAATTCACACAAAATATCGTTTACTTGCTCGTCGATAATTCGTGTAAAATTTTGGTCATTTCCATCAGCTTCATCCTCTGCCAATATTGGGCTATATGTTGCTGGCGATAATAATTTAATAGCCTGCCAAGGCGTCCCCCTGTCTGATTTATCCAAATAGTTTGGTGCTAATACGCAAGATAATTCATCGCCGATAACAACGCCTTGAGTTTTCGTGAATAAATGATGCGGAATAAATACGCTTTCATTTTCATTAGTCTCAAAGGCAAAGGCAAAACCTTTTTCGTGAATGTGTGTAATTATAATACTACTGGTTGTCATAATATATTCCTTATTTTAAAGTTTGTTTTACAGATGTTTCCCAAAGCTTGCCAAGCTGCATGAGCTGATTTTGTTCAATCGCCCATCCTTTGCCATGCCCTAAATTTATTTCAATTGCTTTATCCAGGAATATTGACCTTGGGATAAAGCCAGCAACATTAATCTGGTTTTTTGCAATCTTGCAGGCCAACACAGCGCAATCCGACTTGAAGCTGGCCTTTGATTTAAACAACAATTTTCCCGTAGGGTAAAATGTTGATTTAACATCAATTGATATGTTGCCTAAATACATGTCGCTGCCATCGTCCACCCCCATTTGGAACGGGTTGTGCTTTATACTAAAAACCTTAGCGACGGCCAATTCGGCCATTAATCCCAACATATCTAAATCTTGATCCGAACGGTTTTTATCTTTGCGCTGATTTACAACGCCACTCAATCGCGCCAATTGCCAACGTAAAGTTGCGCCTTGCTTGCATAAACTTAAATCTTGACGTGATAATGTGACTATCATTT
>TARA_R110000744_G_scaffold32112_13_pt1 | contig 16365 bp, 19 predicted proteins | sample TARA_R110000744 | Tara Oceans TARA_R110000744 (sample SAMEA4398083) | marine metagenome | biome: Polar Biome; feature: [DCM] deep chlorophyll maximum layer (ENVO:01000326); material: water (ENVO:00002006), including particulate matter (ENVO:01000060) such as... | depth 36 m | reverse complement strand
GCAACCTTAGCATCAAAAGTCTTATAATTTTAGTTTACAATTGATTATTAAAGTGTTATATTAATTAAAAGGAGAACAAGATGCCTGTTAAAACTGACAGTAACGAACACATAACCGAAGAGCAAGTACATGAAAATCCGTTTCTCTCTATGAGAGTAGAGAAAGATTCACCGTTAAAAGAACACTTAGTTGACTACGTTGGCGAAAAGCTAGATTTAGAAGAGGTAACGGTCAATATGATAGCCGAGGTTCTAGCAACAGAATTCCCAGAGTTCGTTTTTGCTTTTGCTGAAGAGAATTTTCTTAGAGGATACCAATTAGGATTAGATGATGCTGAAAAACTATATACAAAACTCCCAACGCCAGAAACTAGCGAAGAATAGTACAAGCTTCTATTCACCAAGCGGCTTGCACGTATACTTCAACGAACCTTTATCAAATGATAAAATAAATGTAGAAAGGGTTGTGGCAAAGGTCGAGGGATTGATCCCCTCCCATCTTAGAAGCGAAATCGAAATGATTATCTTTGGTCATTTCAAAGAATTTGATGAAAGAGCTATAAACGCCTTCTATAAAGATGCAACCCTTTATATTACAAACTCGCAGGACGATGAAGCTGATTTGTTCGATGATATCGTTCATGAAATGGCTCACGGTGTTGAGAGTGGCTATGGTTACGAAATTTATGCCGACCAAAAGATTAAAAAAGAGTTTATAAAAAAGAGGGTTTTTTTACACGATATCTTGTGGGCAAGCGGTTATAAAATCCCAAAATCTTTAATGCTCGAGCCTGAATACAATATTGAACTAGATAAATTCTTCTTAGAAGAAATCGGATATGATAGGTTATCTGACCTTACGAGGGGGATTTTCCTAACACCATACGCTGCCACCTCGCTACAGGAATATTTTGCAACAACTTTCACTGATTTTTATATTACTGATAACCACGACTACTTGAAAAAATTAAACCCACAGGTCTATAATAAGCTATTGTTATTAAATACCGATTCTGAGCTTGACAGCTAAAGAAGAATTGGTTATAATAAGTTATTCAAGTGGAGAAAACATGCAACATATATCTTATTCGGAACTAAAAGACTGGAAATTTTGTGCCTTTTATCATAAGCTAACCCGGGTCGATAAAATTGACGGATTTAAGGGAAATGCTTATACTGCTTTCGGTACTGCAATGCACTCTGTCTGCGAAAAGAAATTACTTCAAGAAGAGATATCTGACGACTTTTTTGTTGATGAATTAAAAAAGAATCTCACCGAGCTGGACGATGATATCGAAATTGATAAAAAACTCGTTTTAGATATGGAGAGCCAAGGAAGACTGATTGTTCCAGAGATTCTGGACGCCCTCGACGAATACTTTGAAGAGTACGAAGTACTATCAGTAGAAACACCGTTGTATGAGCCTATAAGTGGCGAAGACGACTATAAATTTAAAGGTTATATAGACGCAGTAGTCGCGACCCCTGATGGCAAGATTCACATCTTCGATTGGAAGACTTGTTCATGGGGCTGGGATGCTAGAAAGAAAAGTGACAAAATCGTTACATACCAGCTAACGCTCTACAAGCACTTCTTTTGTCAAAAAATGGACATCGATCCAAAAAACGTAGAAACGCACTTTGCACTACTTAAGCGTACAGCCAAAAAAAATAGGGTTGAGTTCTTTAGGGTCACTAGCGGAAATAAAAAAACAGAAAATTCTCTTAAACTTTTGAGCACGGCGTTGTACAATATAAAAAACAAACGATATATTAAAAATCGGTTGTCTTGTACTGGCGGCTTCGGCTGCAAATTTTTTAACACGGAACACTGTCCTTAAGGAAACATATGAAAAAGAAAAAGATACTAGTAATATCAGACCACCCTTTATCCCCGTCTGGAGTGGGTACCCAGACAAAATACATGATCGAGGCCCTACTCAAAACGGGCAAGTACCAATTCGTATGTTTAGGCGGAGCGGTAAAACATGATAATTATACACCACAAAGAGTCGAGCCCCATACTGAAGATTGGGTGATTTATCCTGTTGACGGCTACGGAACTCATGAAATGATTCGCTCGGTGCTACAAAAGGAAAAGCCGGACTTGCTATGGTTTATGACAGACCCTAGATTTTATGGCTGGCTATGGGAAATCGAGAACGAAGTCCGCGCGCACATTCCAATGGTATACTATCACGTTTGGGATAATTTCCCGGCCCCGTTCTTTAACGCGGATTTCTATAGATCAAACGACGAAGTCGTATGTATTTCAAAGGTTACCCACGAAATTCTAAAAGCAGTGGTGCCAGAAGTACCATCAAGATACTTGCCTCATGCAGTAAACGATAATTTCTTTCACAAATTTACCACAACAGAATCTAAAGAGAGATCAGATAATGTCAGAGAGCAGTTGATGAATTCAACAGTCAATCTGAAAAACCCAAAAAAGAAGTTATTTTTCTGGAACAACAGGAACGCCCGCCGAAAACAAAGCGGCACATTAATCTGGTGGTTCAAGGAATTTTTAGATGAAGTCGGCCACGATAAGGCGACCCTAATCATGCACACCGATGCTCGCGATCCTCACGGTCAAGATCTTCCTCATATCATCCACCATTTGGGTGTCGATGACGGCCAAATCTTGTTATCAACCAGTAAGGTAAGCCCAGAAGAGCTAGCGGCCATGTATAATGCTGTTGATTACACAATTAATATATCTGATGCCGAGGGCTTTGGATTAGCAACGTTAGAATCCCTTTCTTGTGGTACCCCCATTATTGTTAATATGACCGGCGGGCTCCAAGAACAAGCAACAAACGGAACTGACTGGTTTGGCTGGGGAATCCAGCCGGCTTCAAGAGCCGTAATTGGCTCCCTTCAGGTACCTTACATTTATGAAGATAGAATTAGTAAAGAAGACTTCATATCAACTCTTAAAAAGGCACTGAAGTTAAGTGCACCAAAATACAAAAAAATGAGTGAACTTGGAATGAAGCATGTTGAAGATAACTACAACTTTGAAGATTACGAGAACAACTGGGTTCGGATCATCGACGAAGTAATAGAGAAAAATGGATCTTGGGATACAAGAGTCGGATACAAGCGTTGGCATTTAATGGAGGTAGCGTGAAAAAGAAAATATTATTTAAGGCCCCGGTCCTTACAAGGTCCGGTTATGGAGAACAGTCTAGATTTGCACTCCGCGCCCTCATGAGCAGACAAGATCTATTCGATATTTATATTCAACCCATCACATGGGGGCAAACATCTTGGATCCTCGATGGTGGCGATATCGACCGAGCTTGGATTGATACCACCGTCGAAAAAACGATTGGTTATATTCAACAGGGCGGTCAATTTGACATATCGTTTCAGGTTACGATCCCAAATGAGTGGGAAAAGCTAGCCCCAATTAATGTAGGATTTACTGCCGGTATCGAAACCACGAAGGTAGCTCATCAATGGATTCAAAAGGGCAACGAAATGGATAAGATCGTTGTTGTTTCGACCCATTCAAAAAACGTTTTCGATGAAACGAAGTATGCGGGCGTAAATGAGCAGACACAACAGGAAGTAAGATTAGAACTGACTACTCCGGTTATTGCTGTAAACTATCCTGCAAAAAGTTATGAGACGTTACCGGAACTTGACATTGACTTTAAACATGACGTAAACTTTCTTGTTGTCGCACAACTCGGCCCAAGAAAAAACATGCCGAATACGATAAAATGGTTTATGGAAGAGTTCCATGATGATGAAGTGGGTCTTGTTCTAAAGACAAATTTAGCTAAAAACTGCATCATGGATAGAACACGAGTGTTGTCTCAAATTGAGGCAATGTCCGCACAGTTTCCAGATAAGAAATGTAGTATCTATTTAATTCACGGAGATATGGAAGACGCCGAGATGCATTCCCTATACAATCACCCGAAGATCTCGGCACTCTTAAGTTTGGCTCATGGTGAAGGCTTTGGTCTTCCCATGTTCGAGGCAGCTTATTCGGGCCTCCCAGTCGTATCCACTGGTTGGTCCGGACAACTAGACTTTCTAGTTGACGAAGACAAGAAAGAGAGATTCTATAATGTTGCGTTTGACATGCAATCTATTCCTGAAGAGGTATTCTGGGAAGGAGTGATTATAAGGGAATCAATGTGGGCTTATCCTCGCGAACAATCAGCAAAAAATAAGATGAGACATTGCTATAAGGATCTTGTGGAAGAAACACCCGATAGTCCTGCAATCGATGCCTGTGGATTTGCCGTCACCGTCCAAGAGAGATTTAACCAAGAAAAACAGTATAAGCTTATGGTATCAACCCTTGAAGAATATACACAGTCATCAGATGAAAGTGAGTGGCAGGATGTTATAGGTCAAGTGGTAGAGTATGACTAAGAAAGTAGTTTTCGTCTCTGATTATTTTTTAAATGAGGTCAGAGGCGGCGCCGAATTTTGTAACGATGCTCTCATAAAGCTCTTACAAAGACAATATTCTGTGGAACTACAAAAGAGTCAATCAGTGACACCGGTTTATATAAGTGAAAATAAGGATTGCTTTTTTATTGTAGCTAACTTCTTTCTTTTATCGGAAGAATCAAAAGCTGCCCTCGCCGATCTAACATATGTGATCTTCGAACATGATCACAAATATATTAATTCAAATAATCCATCGCTGTACAAGAATTTCCTTGCTCCCGAGAGCCAGATAATAAATAAACAGTTTTACAAAAACGCATTAGCTTCGATATGTCAAAGTAAGAAGCATTCCGAAGTGGTACAAAAGAATACTCTATTAACCAATATTGTTAATATGGGTGGAAATATCTGGACTGACCATCAGTTTAAAACTCTTGAAAGCAATTTAGACGCGAAGAAGAATATAGAGTTCGCGCTGCTCCGTTCACAAAATAAGAACAAAGGCATGCCAGCCGCAATAGATTTCTGTACGAGTCTCAATCTTGAGTTCGAGTTTATAGAACAACAGCCCTATGAACAGTTTATTGAAAACTTGTCAAGGGTTAAAAATCTGGTATTTTTTCCACAATGGTTAGAATCATATAACCGGCTATCGGTGGAAGCAAGAATCTTGGGTTGTAAATTAGTGACGAATGGGCTCTTAGGCGCCGCCAGCGAAGATTACTTTAAACTCAAGGGCCAAGAGCTTCTACAGTACCTTATTGAGAATAACGAAACATTGTTTTCCAGATGGAAAGGAATGATCGACAATAAGCAAATTGAGTATATTCCATTAGTTGAGTTACCCAAGGTCACTATATTCTGTCCGATATATAATGCTGAAAAATATATTGAAAATTTTCTACTTGATATGAAAAAACAGACTTTTTTTGACTCCTGTGAACTGATCATCATCAACGCAAACTCTCCGCAGAATGAAGAAAAACATATACTTTCATTTATGGAAGAAAACAAAAATGTAATTTATAAAAAGCTTGATTATCGTGCGACTGTGATGGAAACAGAAAACATGGCAATCCAAATGGCCAGCGGTGAATTCTTTGCTCAAGCTTGCGTAGACGATGTGCACCACCCCGAATACGTAGAAATATTATCAAAGCATCTGCACTTTTCTGATGACATCGATCTGGTTTATTCTGATTGTCTGCAAACTATGAAGCCGCTAGAGACCTTTTATAGCAATAGTTCAAATGGTCAAAAATATGAACATTCGATTAACAACTTTACTAGAGAGAATATGATCAAATGTCTACCGGGCCCAATGCCGATGTGGAAACTTAGTGTCCATGAAAAAGCCGGCCACTTTAATGAAAAAATGAAGTACGCCGGAGACTGGGATATGTTTTTAAGGATGGTAGACAACAATTCAAAATTTAAAAAAATTGACACCCCGCTAGGATTATATTATTATAATAGCGAAGGGCTGTCTACGAGCAGCGAATATGCGGCAGAAAGAATAAAAGAAGAAGCAACAGTGTTTTTTCAAAACAAACATATATTTGGCGAAGTAAATTTCAACAAGTATAAAAATCATTTTCAACAAGGATTAAAAGAATAAAATGAGCGACAGAAAATATTTACCGACGTTGTCGGAATTAGTTGATAGGTTATCAATTGCGCAATTAAAAGAAGTGTTTATAGTAGAACACAAAGAAGAGTATGGCCAAGAAATAGCAGATATTTTACATGATATTGACTTGACACTAAAAGACAAAGATGTTATAATGGATGCAAAGGCTGTTAGGGCGATTGTCGTTCTTTCACAAATGAACTTACATATTTGGCACAATGAAACCAATTATCGTAAGGGAATAAAAGATGGAAACAATCTTGAACTGACGCATGGCTTAAATGGCATTCGTAATACCGCAAAGAATAAAATTCAAGAACTGTCCGGCGGTAGAAAAGATTACAAGATTGATTGTTTAGCAGCAGATTTTAAAGATTGGGAGATAAGCTGGAATGAGCGCTGAAACGAAAATGACCTTTGCTGAATATTATCAGCACTATCTTACTTTGCATCAAAACAATTGGACCCGAAGGCTACATATCCTCGGCCAATTAGCTACTCTGGCCTATATCGGCTTCATAGTCCACTCTAGCGTGTGGTTGTTGCTGCTTGCTGCTCCGCTTATAGTCTACCCTTTCGCTTGGTCAGGTCACTTCTTTTTTGAAAAGAACAGACCAGCCGCCTTTTCTCATCCCATCTGGGCCAAAGCCTGTGACTGGGTTATGCTAAAAGACATAATTATAGGAAAAATACAACTATGAATATTTTAATTACAGGCGGCGCTGGTTACATTGGAAGTGAACTAACCCAGTATCTGTTAGCCGATGGCCATACAGTTACAATTTATGACAATTTAATGTACGACGCAACTTCGCTACTAAGGTACACCAACAACCCCAATTTTTCTTTTGTTAAAGCGGATGTTAGAAACTTAGATTTGCTAAAGAAGTATACAGATAAAGCGGATATAATCCTCCCTTTAGCTGCTTTGGTTGGGTTCCCGTTGTGCGACAAAGATGTCCGCGGCGCACACGAAATCAATCACGAAGTAAACGCATGGATCGCCAAGAACAAGTCTGTTGATCAGATGGTCATATACCCGTGCACAAACTCTGGATATGGGACTAGCGGCGACGGTACTGTGCGTACAGAAGAGTCTCCCCTTAACCCGGTATCACTTTATGGGCGAACTAAAGTTGCAGGAGAAAGAGAATACCGGAATGTTGAAAATTATGTAACGTTTCGATTAGCGACAGTATTCGGCCCGGGCTCACGGATGAGAACAGACTTGCTTGTAAACAACTTTGTTTTAAAAGCGCTAAGAGAGAAGGTGCTTGTTTTATATGAATGCGAATTTATGAGAAACTACGGGCATCTACAAGATGTTTGTAGGGCATTTAAATTTGTTATTGACAATTGGGAAACATGTAAGAATGAAACTTACAATATGGGCAACGATTCTCTAAATATGAATAAGCTACAGTTAGCCACAAAGATTCAAGAACATCTTCCTTTGGAAATCATCAAGGCAGAGTTTACAACCGACCCGGATACTCGCGATTATATTGTTAGTAGCCAGAAATTTTATAATAAGGGATTTGCATGCGAATACGATTTAGATGATGGGATTAGGCAGCTTATAACTGCATACAGCATCATTGAGTCGCCATGGTACGCAAATTATTAGGACAACAATGAGTAAATTAGACGTATTATTTGTTCACCCCAATGGTGCACCAATAATTTATCAAGAATTGAGTAAGACTTATTCGGCTATCGAGCCGCCAATCTGGGCGGCTTTATTGGCTAATAATACACGCAAAAATGGTTGGTCGACCAAAATTTTAGATTGCGAAGCTGAGCACTTAAGCGCAGCAGAATCGGCGGATGTTATTAATACATACACCCCTCGATTGGTGGCAATCGTAATCTATGGCCAGCAGCCCTCTGCTTCCACACAAAACATGGCCGGCACCAATGCTCTTCTGGCTGAACTCAAAGGCCGCTATGGGTCCCTCAAGACTGTTTTAATAGGCCTTCACCCCTCTGCTGTCTCAAGGCAAACAATCACTGATGAGCAAACTGATTTTGTTTGTCAAGGTGAAGGCATCCATACAGTCAACGCACTGTTAAGTATCAATATGAATGATACTAGTCAACTGGCTTCTGTCCCGGGCCTTTGGTACCGGGATTCTGGTAAAATAGTGTGTACCACACCTGCCCCTCTCATCGCTCAAGACAAATTAGGTGAAGAATTGCCCGGGATGGCTTGGGATCTTTTACCGATGGATAAATATCGCACGTCAAACTGGCACGCTATGACTAATAATGACGACCGTACACCATTCGCGTCGTTATACACAAGTCTCGGCTGCCCATTTAAATGTAGCTTTTGCTGTATTAACGCCCCATTCGGGAATAATAATTTAGAAAATTGGGATTATGGCCGCAACAAATTTAGATATTGGAAGCCTGATTATATAATAAAAGAGTTTGATCAACTGCATCAAATGGGGATCACAAATATTAAATTGGCTGATGAGATGTTCGTTTTGTATAAAGATCATTTCATGAAGCTTTGCGAACTGCTGATTGAACGTGAATATAACTTCAATATTTGGGCATATGCTAGGATCGATACAGTAAAAGAAGAATACTTAGAAACCCTAAAGAAGGCTGGTGTTAACTGGCTAGCTTTAGGAATCGAGTCTGGTAATACCGTAGTTAGAAAAGATGTCGTAAAGGGAAAGTTTACGGAAGTCAACATCGTCGATTTAGTTAGAAAGGTACAAGGTTATGATATCAATGTAATTGGGAACTATATCTTTGGGTTACCGGAAGACAACCACAGTACGATGAAAGATACATTAGATTTGTCTATCGAGCTTAACTGCGAGTTTGCAAACTATTACTCCGCCATGGCCTATCCGGGTTCAAAATTATATTTGGATGCGATTAAAGATGGCTGGGATCTACCGGACTCATATGTTGGGTACTCACAACATTCTTATGAGACAATGCCCCTCCCCACCAAACATATTGGTGCCTCAGAGGTTTTGAAATTTCGTGACGAAGCCTTCCTAAAATACTATAAAAATCCAAAATATCTTGATATGATAGAAAAGAAGTTCAGCTTATCGACCCGCACGGGTATAGAAGATATGACGAAAATTAAACTTAAAAGAAAAATATTAGGAGATTAAGTGTTGACAAAAGAAAAATTAATTAAATTTGAAACTGAAATGGCTGAGTGTTTTGACAATGCTATGATTCGAGCACCCGTTCATCTGTACGATGGCAATGAAGACCAGATAATTAAAGTTTTTAAGGATCATAATATTGGTGCTGACGACTGGGTGTTATGCTCGTGGCGTAGTCACTATCAGTGCCTACTCAAGGGCGTTCCCCCCGAAGAAATCAAATCCGCAATTCTTCAAGGGAGATCTATCTCGCTTTGCTTTCATAAATACCGAGTATTGTCTTCCGGCATCGTGACTGGGGTTCTTCCAATAGCCACTGGTATCGCGTTAGATATTAAGCGGAAGGGTGGCAAAAACAAGGTCTATTGCTTTATGGGCGAGATGACATCGGAAACAGGTGTCGCCCACGAATGTATCAAATACGCCAGAAACCACAAGCTCCCAATTCACTTTATTGTTGAAGATAACGGAAAATCAGTATGTACTGACACTAGGGCGACATGGGGTATGGACAAACTCACATACGAAGATATAAACGATGAATATGTCACATATTATAAATACAAACTAGACAAATACCCACATGCTGGGGCAGGAAAGAGAGTGCAATTTTAATGGGAAAATATTTTGATGAATTAAAGAGGACCATGGATTATCTTGGAGAGCAAGATGATACTATGTTTTTGGGACAAGCGGTAGCCTATAAGGGCACTGCGATGACTAATACCCTGTCGGGGGTCGATAGGGACAAACTACTGGAAATGCCAGTTGATGAAGAGATGCAGATGGGAATAACGACAGGCCTTGCAGTCGCGGGAACTGTACCAATAAGCATTTACCCGCGCTGGAACTTTTTATTGTGCGCGTGTAACCAGTTAGTGAACCATCTCGATCGCATGAAGGAATTTTCTCACGGAGAATTTATACCCAAGGTCATTATCCGCGTCGGCATCGGGTCTATCCGACCACTAAATCCACAGGTTCAACATACCGGTGACTTCACCCAAACATTCCGCGGCATGCTACGAAATACTGAAGTAATTCGATGCGATGAGCCTGAAGACATATTCCCGGCTTATTATAAAGCATATAACAGGCAAGACGGGAAAAACACTATTATTGTAGAATACGGAGACTATTATGGAGAAAAGTAACTTAAAGGTTTTGTTTGTGACAGAGAAATGGTGTGATGCAGACCCAAACAAGGGTCTAACAAACAACTACCACAATTTATTTAAAACGTTTGATAACACTTTCCCTAACGCTCAATACAACATAGTACACTTGGATGAGTACTCCATGGTAAAGAAAAAGCATATTGATGGGTTTTTGCCAACTTTAGTTGATCGTCTTGAACCTGATATCGTTATATTTTCGCTGTTAGGCAAATCGCACTTAAATCCTACTGACTCCAGCTATGCACATATTAAAGCAAAGGGATGTAAAACTGTATTTATGTGGCCAGACGTTTTTGATGGTTGGGGTATCCCCCAAATTGAAGAGTTCAATAATAAAGGCTTTGCAGACCTACATGTTTGCTGGGGCGCCGAAAAGAACTTATCAACACAATATGATAATTTAGTTTGGTTATGGGCCCCTCAAGATGAGACGATGTATTATCCGATAGAGGAAGAACGCCCAATCACAGTTAGCTTTCTGGGCAGCCCTAGGTATCCTGAACGCCAAAAATACCTGACGCATTTGCTCACGAACGGAGTCCAAATACACATTGCCGGCGGCCAGCGAGAAGAAGGGCTGTCTGCTACTAGATATGCCGAATTAATGAGGCACACTAAGATAAGTCTTAACTTTCCATCCGGCCCAGATGGGTACGATCAGTGTAAAGGCCGCGTCTGGGAGATCTTAGCAACCAAATCACTCTTGTTAGAAAGAAAGAATGACGCGATTAAAGCTTTTCTCAAGCCAGATGTACATTATGTTGAATTTGCTGATGAGAAAGAATTAGTTGAAAAGATTCAGTATTACCTTGACAATGAGAAGGAAAGAGAGTATATTGCTCAAAAGGGTTATGAAATCTACAAGAAAAAATACAATGCTACAACGTTTTGGAATACGATTATGGAGAAACTAGGATGAGTTATAAGTATGATGTTTCGATATTAATGCCAGCCATTAGAAGTCATCAATGGTTGATGATGTATGGTAGCTTATTCAATGCTTGTAAAGAGCACAGCTGGGAGTTGGTATTGGTCAGCCCCTTCGATCTGCCTCCAGAAATGAAACATTTTGATAACGTAAAGCTTATTAAAGATTATGGCGCCCCAACGAGAGCCGCGCAAATTGGAGCTATTCAGTGTGAAGGCGAGTATATGTATCATTGTGTTGATGACGCCATATTCTTGCCAGATGCAATTGATGATGCGATTAAGTTTCTACGTCAAGAAAACAACAAGAAACATGTTGTCAACATGAGATACCGTGAAGGAGCGATGTACTCGGGCCAGACGCTTCATATGGGCTTCTGGGCCGCACATTCTCATGGTGAACTGCAATTACCGGGTATACCTCGCGAATACAAGATTTCATTACACCATTTCATGAGAATGGATTATTTTAAAGAGTTGGGGGGCTGGGACTGCTCATATGAATATATAAACCATCCCCTCCACGATCTTATGTTCAGGGTACAAGCCGACGGAGGGCAGTTATTCGATTCAGCCACTGACGCTACTACCTGCAACCATTACGTTAACAAAAGTGTCGACCACGCCCCCATTTATGACGCGCAGACGTATGGGGATAAACCAAAGTTTGACGCGATCTATTCCCAACCCGGCAATCCGGCAGCAGATAGAATTAAAATTGACCTTAATAATTGGGAGCAGTCATCGCCTATCTGGAAACGTCGATTTGAATTTAAGGACGGTAAGCTACCACAAAGTTATAAAGAATTAGGTTACGATAAATGAACATAGGAATAGTTGGTGTTGGTGTCGTCGGTGGTGCTTGTAAGTTTGGATTTGAACTATTGGGACACAATGTATCAATACATGATATTGTGTTGGATACCACCCTAACTGATATAGTGGGTACAGAGGCAGTTTATATATGTGTCCCGACCCCTCGTGCAGACGATGGGTCATGCGATATCACTATCGTCCGTGAAATTATCTTAGAACTCAAAGAGCGCGGCTATGAGGGTGCAGTGGTGATAAAATCAACTGTTGTCCCGGGAACCACCGAAAGCTTACGCAATGAAACAGGACTAAACGTCTGCTTCGTTCCAGAGTTTCTGAGGGAGCGCTGCGCAGTCACAGATTTTACAGAGAATCACGATGTATGCATAATTGGATGTAGCGACGATAAGACATATGAGCTGCTTAAAGAGTGCCATGGCTCGCTACCAGAAAAATTTGTTAGACTAACACATGCAGAAGCAGAATTTTGTAAGTATTTCAATAATGTATACAATGCAATGTTGATCATTTTTGCCAATAGCTTCTACGAAGCATGCAAGCTTAGCGGTGTTAATTACACCAATGTCAAGAACGCCGTTGTAAATCGTAAGCACATCCATGGAAATTATTTGGAATGTAACGACAACTTTCGAGGTTTTGGGGGTATGTGTTTGCCAAAAGATGTATCGGCCATGGCCAAATTAATGGAGGATTCTAACATTAATTTCTTTGAAAATTTGTTGGATGAGAATAACAACTATAAAGTAACAGTATTTGAGGGGATGAGGAAATGATCTCTAATAGATATAAGTTTATCTTTATCCACACCCCCAAAACAGGTGGGACTTCGGTAGCAAAAGCTCTTCACACAGACACAGATCAAGAATGTAGATTATTGATGGAACCAGATGGTGAGGGAATTGCGTCCATTGCTCCCAACAAAGAAGATTTTCCATGGTGGACCGCATGGACAAAACACCAATTTGAGTTTGAAGCGACGGTAGCAAAAAGAAACCCGGGCGATCGGCAGTTTCATCTATCCCCGACAGATCTGGTTTTTTCTAGTAACAGCAATATGCAATACTGCGGTGATGGCAATATTAAACACCTTCAGATGCAGATGTGGTATAAATTGCTTCACGATCGACGCCTTTGTTGGTATGGTTCTTTTACGGGACCCTATAAAATGTTCTCCACATGTCGCAATCCGTATACGCGCGAATTTTCGCTCTTTTTATATGAATCTCGCGATATTTTAGAAGAGGCCATTCAAACACTCATGACCGCGCGATCTTCCCACAAAGAAATCTCAAGCCATATCCGGTCTCTATGGGTAGAATGGTGCAGACAAAACTTGAATAGCAGAGATAGTTCACAGGCTGCATTTTGTACTGCGCATCCCGAACCTTTTGAGCCTTATCTGCCTTCGTGGGATATCCCCACAGTCAACATTGCCAATCTCATTAGACTCGAACATTTGGAGAAAGATTACAATGAGTTTTGTAACTTGGTGGGAATCGAACGCAAAGGCAGTCAAATCCCACATTTATTAAATTACCGTTCTAAATGGGCTGAATATTTACCTGACAATATATTGGAATGGTACACCGGAGAGCCTCTTGACTTGATCCACAAGTACCGGGACATAGATTTTAAAGTATTGCCTTATACAATAGGAGAACTAGAATGAAAAAGATTTTAATAACGGGAAGCCAAGGCTTCATCGGCTCATATCTCTGCGCTGAGTTTTTGGAGAGGGGCTATCAAGTTGTCGGCATCGACAACTTCTCAAAATACGGACCAATCACCCGGGCACACGATAGCCATCCAAATTTTGAATTAATTGAGATGGATGCTGTCGACTTAGAATGCAACAGTGTACCAGAAGCACTAGAAGATATAGAATATCTTATAGCGGCCGCGGCCATGATTGGTGGAATCACATATTTCCACAAGTATGCTTATGACCTATTGGCAACAAATGAGCGTATACTCGCATCAACTTTCGATTTAGCAATAAAGCTCAACAAGTTCAACAGTTTAAAACGCATCATTGTTCTGTCAAGTAGTATGGTCTTTGAAAATACTGAAGTATATCCCACACCAGAAAGCGAAATCAAGACATGTGCGCCCCCACTGAGCACATATGGCTTCCAGAAGCTCGCAGTTGAATATTTTTGTAAAGGCGCCTCAGAGCAATATGACCTCCCTTACACAATTATCCGACCATTTAATTGTGTTGGAGTAGGAGAAGAAGATGCGATCGGAGAACATGAAGTAAAATCAGGGAATATCAAGCTGATGATGAGCCATGTTCTACCTGATATCATTAATAAAATTATGAAGGGCCAAAACCCACTACATATACTTGGCTCCGGCGAACAAATTCGTTGCTATACAAACGGTAAAGATATCGCAAGAGGCATACGTATGTGCCTTGAAAGTAGCGCCGCTGAGAATGAAGACTTCAATATCTCAACCCCAGTTGGTACTTCCGTCCTTGAACTATCTAAGTTGGTATGGGATATCTTAAATCCAGACATCGAATTCGCATACGAATCGGATCCTGCATATGAGTATGACGTCCAAAAAAGAATACCCAATGTGGACAAAGCTAAAGAGATCTTAGGATTTGAAGCAGAAATAGGTCTGAAAGAGTCTGTTTTAGAAGTTATAGAATATATGAGGCAGAAATGAGAAAGCCAGAAGTTTCGCTCATATTGCCCAGCATTCGAACCGAAAGATTGCCGAAATTATACGAATCAATTTTAACATCAACGGGTAGAGACTTCGAGTTGGTAATCTGTGGACCCAATCCTTTACCAAAAGAATTAAGAGAATTAAGAAACGTCAAATATATAAAAGACTATGGTTCGCCTGTTCGTGCCTCTAACATAGCTGCAGCAGCGTGTGAAGGCGATGTATATACTTGGTTAGCCGATGACTGTCTTTTCTTTGAAAACTCCCTAGATGAGTGCTTAGACAAGTTTTATGCGATGGGAGATGAAAAGAACAATGTTCTTGTCGCAAAGTATTTTGAAGGTCAAGAAGGCACCCCCGAAAGAGAGTTTTTACAACCAGATAGCTATTTTAAAATTGCAAATACGCCGGCCTCCACACCGCATTTACCTTCCGATTGGTGGTTGTTTAATATAGCTTTCATGAGAGCTGAACTCTTCAATTCTCTGGGTGGCTGGGACTGCGAATACGAAGGTACGTGGGCATCTCATGCTGATATGGCCATCCGCGCTCAATATTTGGGCGCTAATATACAGATGGCTGAAGTCCCGTTGTTTGTTTGCGACCATATGCCCGGCGGTACCGGTGACCATATGCCTATTTTTATATGTCAGCACCAACACGACGAACCACTTTTACAGACCAAATATAATGATCCCAATTGGACTATTAATGTCGAACCAAGACTAAAATTAGAAAATTGGAAAAAAGCACCCACAGTATGGGAAAGGAGATTTAAATAATGCATTATGATTTATCAATTTGTTTACCAGCCCATCGGACTCATCTGTGGGAGAGGTTGTATAACACGGCTGCAGAGGCGGTGGGCGACGAATATACATGGGAGATGATCCTAGTCGGCCCCAATGAACCACCTGAGAGCCTGTCTCAGCAGGATAATTTTAAGTTTTTTAAAGATTTTGGTACCCCCTCACGTTGTGCACAAATCGCTACATCGTTAGCAGAAGGCGCCTTAATGATGTGGGCCTCTGACGATGGGTACTTCTTAAAAGACTCAATAAAAGAGTGCATCGATATGCACCAAGATTTACCATATAAAGATATAGTAATCGTCAAATATGCCGAGGGCCGCGGCATTTCTGGTAATTGCCCAGAAGACAGTTATTGGACTGCATGGACTCATCCAGACTTAAGGTTGCCCGGAGTCCCAAAGGATTTTAAGATCCATCTTTTGGCTATGTATAAATTAGAATATTTTAGGGAGCTAGGGGGCTTTGACTGCCGTTTCGAACACCTGAACATGAATACCCATGACCTTTCCTTTAGAGCCCAGAGAAACGGAAGCAAGGTACACTTCTGTCCAAGTCTGGTGCTAACGTGCGATTGGAATCCGAACGAGGGAGACCATGTACCGGTCCAACAGGCGTATGAGCAAAATGATGCACCTTTATTTAGGCAAATGTATATGCGAGATCAATCCGAGCGAATTAAGATAGATTATTTTAATTGGATAAAAAGCGATCCTGTCTGGAAAAGAAGATTTGGAGACAAAAAATGAAGAC
>TARA_R110000744_G_scaffold87840_2_pt1 | contig 16421 bp, 15 predicted proteins | sample TARA_R110000744 | Tara Oceans TARA_R110000744 (sample SAMEA4398083) | marine metagenome | biome: Polar Biome; feature: [DCM] deep chlorophyll maximum layer (ENVO:01000326); material: water (ENVO:00002006), including particulate matter (ENVO:01000060) such as... | depth 36 m | reverse complement strand
AGAAGAAGTAATAGAACATCAAGTAGCACTACATCACCAAGACATAGAGTTTATGGAAACATATGTAGGAACACTGATTAACAATGATGACAATGTTATAACTAGTGTGTACTTATATAGTGGAGCATCACTACTTGTGAAGATGGGTCTATTAACACTATTAAAGAATATTAACGAGAAAAGAGAGCTCCTTAAAGCAGAGGGGTTTTTCAAGAGGAGTAATTAATTAAAAATAAATAAATAGTATGAAAACAGAAGTAAAATTACCAAAACCATTAGCTAACTTTGTATTAGTTAAGAATCCTGTATTTAAGTTAGAGGAAAGTATGGAAGGAGAGCTAGCTAAGTTAGCACCTGCAGAGAGAGAAGAATATATGAAACATAACATGTTTGATGTATGGCAAGATTTAGAAGTAATTGCAGTAGGTCCATCAATGGCTACAATAGCAGTAGGAGATAGAGTAATTACTACTGTAGCATTATCTGCTTCAGGAATTATAGTAATGAAAGGGGAATACATAATGATTAGAGAGAGTAACTTTGTAGGTATATGGTAAGAGAGACTAGCGAGGTTATAAAGGGAAAACAAGTCCAGGAGAAACTCTTGGCAGGTAGTCAAACTATATTTGATGCAGTAAGCACTACCTTTGGTCCATTTGGAAGAAATGTGGCTATTACTAAAATCTATAATGATGCTCACATCACTAAAGATGGAGTAACAGTAGCACAAAGTATTAGTCCATTGGACCCAGTAGAGAATGTAGCTACACAAATCATCAGACAAGCTGCAGCTAAGACTGCTGAGATTGCTGGTGATGGTACTACTTCAACTACTATTCTTACAAGATACATTGTAGAGGAAGGATTTAAAGTACTTAATGATAACAAGACTATCTCTACTACAGAGATTAAGACTAGAATTGACAGTATAGTTAGAGCACTACTTGAGTACGTAGATAACAGTATGCGTAAGAATATAGAATTAGAAGATATCAAAGATGTAGCTTTAGTTGCCTGTAATGGTGATGATGAAATAGCTCAACTAGTTAGTGATGCTTTTAATACTATAGGAAAAGATGGTATAGTTACAGTGTTTGACTCAAGAAGCTATGATACTACACTTGATGCTACTGATGGAATTAAATTAGATAGAAGTCATATTCTACCTATCCTAAGTAACGGTAAAACCAAGATAGAGCATAAAGACTGTAAGATTCTTACTACTGATATGAAGATTACTACTCAAACTGATGCAGTAGAACTTATTACGTTACAAGAAGCTTGTGCTGGTCCATTATTAGTAATATGTGAAGATATTACTGAGCAAGCTGCTGGTATTATTGCTTACAATAAAGAAACTAATGGTTCTATGATAGAAATTATCCGAGCTCCATTTATAGCTGATGCTAGATTAGAAGCACTAGAAGATTTATCTATTGCTACTGGGTCCGTGTTTATTTCTAAGAAGAAGGGATGGAATTGGGCTGCAGTATCAGTAGAAGCTTTAGGAAGTTCCGATAGAGTTATAATTACTTTACAAGAAACTACTATAATCGGTAGAAAAGGAGATAAAGAACTAATTGAAGGTAGAAAGTTGTACTATGCAGATAAGATTGCAGATGATAAAGAAGGATTAGCTGCTAACTATAAGAAAAGGTTAGCTATGTTATCTGCAGGTGCTGCAGTAATCTATGTAGGAGGAGCTAGTGAAGCGGAAGTTAAAGAGAAAAAAGATAGATTTGATGATACTATACGTGCAGTAAAAAGTGCTCTAGACCAAGGAGTAGTTAGAGGTGGATGTATGGCATACGAAGAGTTAGTTGATATGTTAGGTAACTACGATGCTAGTCCTGCATATAGTATACTAACTAAGAGTTTATCTATGTTATGGAAGACTTTATGTAGTAACGGTGACTTAGAAGGAGAAGACATTATCAAGTTAAAAGAGAAGTTAATGCGTAGTTCTATTGTAGATCCTGCGTTAGTAATTAAATCAACTATAACAAATGCTGTGAGTGCAGCTAATATGTTATTTACAACTAATTGTGTAGTAATTAAAAAAGAAGAGTAATGGGAATAGAGAAGAAAGAGATAAATACAGCAACTAGTTTGCTATCTAGTATGACTAACAGGTTAAACAAGGATGGTATACGAGTAATAGCTTTATGTGAAGAAGCAGAAGGTAGAATGTTAATGTTAGGACTAATGGAGTTTATGAATAACCAAAATATAGCTATTCTTAAACAACTTAAAGTTGAGAGAGAATCTAAATTAGTACTAGTAGAAGGCTGTAAAGAAGATATAGCTGAAAATATGCTAAGTGCTATGAGCCCAATATCAGAATTAATTACAGAAGATAAAATCTAAAGAAAATGAGTCAAAGTAGTATAAGTAGGAATTGGAATGTAACAGAAAACTATTGGCTATTGAATGCTGGTATGCTTAGTATAAAGCTATTCAGGGATCTACATGCTGCAGACAAAAGTAAAGGGAAGTCTAAATCAAGTAAACTTATGTGGGCCATAGCATTATACTGTGACCCACATGAGGATAACCCTTGGAAGAATACTTCTAGAATAGATAAAGAAGAGCTTATAAGGGTAGAGTACTTAGAGAATCCTGATTTTGATTGGGCAGAAGAGTCCACTATACTCTTAGTAGAAGAATATGATAAGAGATGTTTAAGTATAGGAGAAAGAGAGCTAGTAGAATTAGAGAATAAGGTTACAGATAGAGCAAGATTTATCAAAGGTACTAAGTACTCCTTAGATTTCTTTGATGAAGAAACAGGAAAACCTAAGAAAGGAACTGCAGACCAATTAGATAAGATGCTGCTTAATACTAGTAAAATTTATGACCAATTTGAAGTAATTAGAAGTAAGATTAGTAAGGAGACATCTAAAGGCCACCTTAGAGGAGGAGCTACAGAATCTGCATCTGAAACTGGGGAAATATAATGGGATTCATTAAGATAAATAATAGAGAAAACTTTTTAATATCAAGTGTACCAGAACTACATCCTGCTTCAGCTGCCTATATGACATATTGGCGTTTACACAAGAAGAGATGTATTGAGGGTTTATGGTCTTTGGATAAAAAAGGTAAAACTGTAAACATAGACGGAGAAGTAGATAATAAATCTTTATCAGAAAAAAATGAATGGAGATGGATGCCTGCTAATCTATACTTCTATGTAAACTTTGGTACTATAGAACACAATCCTGATGATGAAGACGCAGATGAGACAGCTCCTAAGATTAAAATGAGACCTCACTTAAGAGACTTTGAATGGGAGTTCTTTTATAACTGGATTGAAGCTAGGGGATTTTCTGGATTTGAAGATGATGAATTTATATCTTGTGACAGAAGGATACCTATGTATCTGGAAGCTATAGCTAAAAAGAAGACTAAAAAGGCTTTACGTATTAAAAGAAGAATGCGTAAAAACTGTTATCTAGCAGATGGTAAAACATTAAAAACATATGAGCCTGCAAGGACTTACTTACGTAAGTTATATACAGCACCTCTAGGTATAGCTCTATTTGGTAACGAAGCACAGAATTTATTTATATTAGGTGCAAGGGGCGGAGGAAAATCCTACCTTGTAGGTATTGGCGTATTACTGCATGAATTCTTATTTGATGGAGTAAAGAGATATACAGAAGAATCAAGAAAAAATCCACCTAGGGCCCAAATTTGTTTAGGAGCAGCACTATCATCTAAGTCTGCAGAGATCCTGGAGAAATTTATGATTGGTCATGACAATCTAAAAGGTGAATACGGTGTAGGAACTAAAGATTACAAACCTGCCCCATTTAAGAAGACTACTAGTGGAACATTAGCACCTAACAATGTAAAGAATTCCTACAAGCATGAATATGAAGTTAAAGAAGGTGGTGAATGGGTAACTAAAGGTTCAGGTACTTCACTTAAACACGTAATCTACACTACTGAAAATCCTGAAGCAGCAGCTGGAGGACGTTATACAGTAATGGGAGTAGAGGAAATTGGACTACTTGGGAACATATTAGCAGTACATGGTTCTAATGATGCATGTCAGATGAAAGATGGTACTGTTAAGTTTGGTAGTTCTGTGTATATTGGTACTGGAGGTAACGTAGAGAAAATTCAAGAAGCAGAGATTATATTTAGGGACCCTGTAGGATTTAACTTCCTAGCTTGTGAAGATGAATGGGAAGGTACTGGTAAAACTGGATGGTTTGTTCCTGCTTACTATATGGATGGAAATTATAAAGATGAGCAAGGTAATACTCTAATAGAGGAAGCTATTGAGTCTTATGAAGAAAGAAGAGAAGAGAAAAGGAAATCAAAAGATTCTTCTGCACTATCTGCAGAGATGATGAACTACCCTTTGAAACCTTCAGAGATGTTCTTAAATGCTAAAGGAAGTATGTTCCCGCAAGCAATGATTAAGGCACACTTAGCAGAAGTACAAGCTAATCCTCATAGATTTGGAGATTTAAACTACCACGTAGAATTAGACTTTGATAGTCAAGGAGAAATACAAATTACTAACGTAGCTAGTAATGCATTAGAAATAGATTGGCCAATTAAGGACAATAAGAATAGACCTGGAGTTATAGAGATATTTGAAATGCCTAAGAGAGACTCTTCTAGTGATGTAATTAGAGGTAGATACATACAAGGTACAGATACATATGATGATGATGAATCTATAACTACCTCATTAGGTTCTACTTGGGTCCTAGATACTTGGACAGAAAGATTAGTAGCAGAGTATACAGGACGTAGAGGGTCTAAAGAATTCTATGAAATAACAAGAAAACTAAACATCTTTTTTAGATGTGACCACAACTATGAACAAAACAAAAAAGGATTATATACATACTATGAGCAGAAAAATAGTACTCACTGGTTATGTGACACTCCAGAGTCTCTTAAGGATGTTGCAGATATTACTATAAGTAAAGTAGGTAACAAAAGAAAAGGAACTACTGCAAGTACACCAATTAATGCCCACGGACTAAGATTAATATTAGACTGGCTATTAACTCCTGCTTATGGAAAAGACAATACAGAGATATTAAACTTACATACTATTAGAAGTGTAGGTTTACTTAGAGAGTTACTAAACTTCAATAAGAATGGTAACTTTGATAGAGTATCAGCATTAATTATGTTAATGATACTAAAAGAAGAGAAAGTTAAGTATGTAGAGAGAGCACAGAAAGCTAAAGTAAAAAGCCTAGCTGATGACCCATTCTTTGCGCAATTTGGACCTGTCAAAAATGATATGCCTACATTTAATTTTAATATGTAACTAAAAATTAGTATCTTTGCGAGATATATTACACCTATGGTAAACAACGGAACAAACATACAATTTCCTTCTCAAAAGAAATCTACAGCAAGTAAAAACATGGCATGGCGTAAAGAATGCGTTAATGGAGCTGAAGCTTTAGCTATTTGGGGAAGTGATTCACTAAGACAATCTTATTACAATAAGAGGGTTAACTTTGATTTATATTCAGACATACTGGATCAAGCAGATATAGAAAGGACTTGTAATCCGCATAATCTAGGAGGATTGAGTTCTCCAGCTAAAATGCAAAACTATCCTATCTGTAATCCTAAGATTGATTTACTTGTAGGTGAATCTATAAAAAGGAGATTTGATTTTAAAGTTAGAGTTGCTAATGCTGATGCTATATCAGAGAAGGAAGAAGACCTTAAAGGTAAATTAATTCAAATAATTACTGAAGATATTAAAAGTGATTCTTCTTCTGAGGAAGAAATGGCTGAGAAAATGAAGAAGTTCCAAAACTATGTGGACTTTGATTATCAGTCTATTAGAGAAAGAACAGCTACCCAAATCCTTACTTACTTATACAAGCATCTTAGATTAGATGTATTATTTGCTAAAGGATTTAAAGATGCACTTATATCTGCAGAGGAAGCTTACTTAATAGATATTGTTGCTGGAGAACCTCTAGTAAAGAAACTAAATGTACTTAATGTACATACAGTTAGATCTGGTGAAAGTAATAAACTAGATGATGCAGATATTATAACTATTTCTGGTTATATGAGTCCAGGCCAAATCATTGATGAGTATCATGATGAGCTCAAGCCTGCAGACATTACTATGATTGAAAATGATTTAGTAGGTAACTCTTCAGGAGAATCTGCTATTGATATAGGACGTAAACCTGATTTAGCTCTACGTGTAGAGGATACTATTAACTTAGCCCATTTAGAAAATGACACCAACTATGGTTCTACATTTGATGGAGCAGGTAATATTAGAGTAGTAAAAGCTTATTGGAAATCAATGAGAAAAATCAAGAAGGTTAAATATATCACTGAAGATGGTGAATATGATTATGCTTTCAGAGATGAGAACTTTAAAATAGATGAATCTAAAGGAGAAGAAGAAACTATCCTATGGGTTAGTGAATGGTGGGAAGGACACAAAATTGGTGGAGGTGTAGGAGATAATGATGATGTAAATGCTATTTACACTAGAATGCGTCCTAAGCCAGTTCAATTTAGGTCTATGGAAAACCCTTCTAAATGTCATCCAGGAATTGTAGGAACTATATACAATACTAATGACAACCAAGGTGTATCCTTAATGGATAGAATGAAGCCTTACCAATACCTTTACAATGTATTAGCTTATAACACTGAGTTAATGATTGCTAAAAATAAAGGTAAAATTATGAGATTAGGTCTGCATGAAATCCCTGAAGGATGGGAAATAGATAAATGGTTATCTATGGCAGATGGTATGAACATTGCTGTTTATGATGCTTTCAAAGAAGGTAACAAAGGTAATGCTCAAGGTAAACTAGCAGGTGCAATGAATGCACAATCTCCTATTATTGATATGGAAATGGGTAATAGTATCCAGTTGTATATGAATATGATGTCTTACATCAAACAAGAACTTGGAGAAATTGCAGGAGTATCTGCAGCTAGACAAGGACAAATATCTACTAGAGAAGCAGTAGGTAATGTAGAAAGAGAAGTAGCACAGTCATCTCATATTACTGAGTACTGGTTTATGGAACATGACCAAGTTAAAATTAGAGTATTAGAATGTCTATTACAGACAGCTAAATATGCATGGAAAGATGCTAAAAATAAGAAAGTACAATATGTACTAGATGATGGAGCTTCTATAGTAATGAACTTAGATGGTCAAGATTTTAATGAAGCAGATTACGGATTACTTATTACAGATGGCTCTGGTTCACATGAGTTAATGCAAAGTATGAAACAGCTTGCACACGCAGGTATCCAGAATGGTATTCTTAACTATACACAACTTATTGATATATTCTCTACTGAGTCTGTATCTTCTATTAGAAAGAAACTTACTAGAAGTGAAAATGAGAAACTTCAAAGAGATCAAGCTAATGAGGAAAGACAACAGGAAATGCAACAGCAAATGATTGCAGCTCAAGCTGAAGCTGAAGAGAAAGGTAGAGAATTCCAACGTGAAGAATGGGATAGAGAAGATGCTAGACTAGAAAGAGAACTTGAAACTAAAGTAACTGTAGAAAGTATGAGACAAGATAATGAAGACTCAAGGTATTTTGATGGAGACAATGACTCTTCAGATGCATCTTCATTAGAAAGTATTAAGCTTCAAGCAGATAAGATAAATAAAGATTATAACATAAAGAAAGCAGCACAAAAAGAAACAGTACGTCATAACAAGAAAACTGAAGAGATGAAAGAGAAAGAGATAGTGGCTAAGAAGGCACAGGCAAAGGCTACACCTAAAAAGTAGTTTTAGTCATCACGAAGATAATATTTTTTGTTATGTCACATAATTTTTGTAGTTTGTATTATTAATAGTACGTATATTTGTACACATAAAGAGAGAGAGAAGTATGGAATTTAATTTTGATAGTATTAATTTGGATGAGCTGGCTAGCTCAGAGAGTCCAGTTATTAATAAAGAAGATTTAACACCTGCACCAGTAAATACACCTGATAAGGTAGTAACTAAAGCAGATGATATAGAAATAGTACCCGCAGTAGTAGATACTGATGGTATTGATTTAGAAGAACTAGAAGGTAGTGATTTACCTATACTAGACAACAAAGACAAAACTGCAGCTGAATTAAAAGCTGAAAAAGATAATAAAGATAAAGGAGCTCCTGTTAAAGATAATGCCTCTCTCTCTTCTCAAGACACGTTTACTTCCCTAGCCTCGGCATTAGTGGAAACAGGAGCTTTCTCTTCTTTATCTGAAGAAGAGATATCAGAAATTAAAGATGTACCTACACTTCTTGCAAGTATAGATAAGCAAACTAAGCAAAATGAACTTGCTGATTTAAATGAAGATCAAAGGACTTATTTAGAAGCTTTAAGAGCTGGAGTACCATTAGAAAATTATGCAGCTAGAAAAACAGCTGCTACACAATACAATAATATTGAAGATTCTGCAATTCAAAAATCTCCTGAAGTAGCTAAAGAGCTAATTAGAAGAAGTTTTTTAATTAAAGGATTTGATGAAGGAACAGCAGAGCACTATGCTTCTCTGTCAGCTAAGTCAGATAATTTTTATACTGATGCGTTTTCCGCAAAAAATGCCCTTGTTGCCCATGAAAACACTGAATTACAAAAAGAATTAGACAAAGCTAAACTTGACAAAGCAAATAATTTAGAATCAGAGACAGCCAAAATAGCTGCTTTGAAGTCTAAACTAGATGGTGAGTCAGAAATACTCAAAGGCATTAAAGTAACAACTGCCAACAAAGCTAAGATTTTTAGTAGTATGACTACTCCAACACAAATGGATAACGATACTCCTTTAAATGAAGTAATGGCAAGTTATAAAGATGACGAAGAGTATAAAGTTAGGTTACATACTTTACATGTAGTAACAAAAGGATTTACTGATTTTAGTAAACTAATGCAAGGCAGTAAAAAAGCTGCAGTTAGTAATCTAGAAGCAGTATTGAATAGTCAAGGATCTGGAGTTAGTGGAGGAAATCTTACACATGCTGCAGGGGTTGGACAAACTACTAGAGATATAGCCAAAGCTTTAGAAAATTTAAACTTTTAACACAATTATTAATTAATAAAAACAAATAAATGGCAACTAGAATATCCCCATTACAAATGACGGATGCTACTACCTGGAAAGGTTTGACTACAGAGAATCACTTAGGTGCTATCTGGGGACAAGCTCCACAGAAAGTATCTGACATGATTATGAATGTTCAGCAAAACTATTTTGGGAATAACATTGATAGCGTACTATCTATGTACCCTGCTTTAGAATTCGATGATGATACGGATTTTACTTGGGACTTACAATCTCAAGGTATAGACAATATTGAACTAGTAGAATGTAGAATTGATGGTACACCAGTTACACCAGCAGATGAGCCTGGAAAAAACTTTGGTACTTTTGAATTAGTATTCCCTAAATCTTGGTTCTCTGATGGTCAACGTATTGTTGGTGAACTTAATGAAATCTATCCAGTATTAGTAATTTCTACTGATAGTGAAGGTATGAACACTGTTCATACTTGTAAAATGGATTCAGGTGATACTAACCTATTCCTTCCTTATGAAGAAGTTCAAGCAGGAAAAAGATTCTCTGGTGAGTATTCTCCAGTAGAAAGAACAATGTCTAGAAAAGGTAGAGAGATTAACTATAAATCTCATATCTCAATGAGACAATCTTTCTCACAAATCCGTATCCAAAAGAAAACTCCTGGTAACATGAGTGGAAAGAAAATGGGATCATACTTTAAAGATGACTCAGGTAAGGTAATTAAGTTCTGGCAACATTATGAATCATTTATGTTTGATAATGAGTTCCGTGAAGACATCAACAAATTGTATATGTTTGGAACTTCTAACAGAAGTGCTGATGGACAATACAGAGTAAAAGGTGACTCAGGTTACGCAATTACTGAAGGTGCTGGTATTAGACAACAAATGGAAGCAGCTAATAGCTCTTTCTACAATGTATTTGATATCAATGATTTGTCTTCAAGACTTTTGGATTTATCTGAAGGTAAATTGAAAACAGATGAAAGACAGTTTGTATTAAGAACTGGAGAAAGAGGTGCTTACGAGTTCCACAAATCTCTAGAAGACTTTTCACAATTGTTTACACCTCTATTGAATCAAGACAGAATGTACAAAGTAAGTCAAGAAGGATTCCAAATGGGACTTGGTTTTGGTGGACAATTTGTTGAGTATTTAGGACCTAACAACATTAAGGTTAACCTTTCTGTAGATTCTATGTATGATGATAGAAATAGAAACAAACTTTTACATCCATCTGGAGGTGTAGTTGAATCTTACAGATACGATATCATGGATATTGGTACATCTGGAGGAGCACCTAACATTCAGAAATGTAAAGTTAAAGGACAAGCTATTGTACACAAGTACATCCCAGGTTTGAGAAATCCTTTTGCACCTGATGGAGCTATGTCTGCTATCGGAACTGCAGAAGATGCATGGGAAGAGCACAAGTTCTATTGTGGAGCTGCTATTGTAAGAGATCCTTCTCGTACTGCTAGCTTTATCCATAACATGCAAGCTGGATACTATTCTTCTTTTGCATAGTAACTAATAAATAGTAAATTACTGAGGGCTTTGTTTTGAAGCAGAGCCCTCTTTTTTAAAAATAAACAATTCATAAAGAGAGAGATGGAAGAAGTAAAGAAAGCTGCAAAAGCTAAGAAATTTAGTGGTGAAGACAGAATAGTTATTGTCAAGCCTATTATGAGAGCTAGAAACCCTTTAGTAAGTGACCCAGAACATGAGGCATTTTACCTATTTGGAAATAGCACCATAACTTATTGTTTACCAGTAGACAATAGAAATAACTTAATTAAACCATTCTTACCTGGTGATATAGGTAAAGAAGAACAAGAGTGGTTAGAATACGAATTAGATTTAGATTTAAATTGGCACAAGAACAAGGATAATGAATGGCATAAGCTTAAAGTTAAACTTGGTAAAGAGACTATTAAACTAAACCTAAAGAGCCCTAAAGATTATATGTTATATATAATTCTAAGAGCAAATACTTTATTCATTGCTCCAGATGGAGACTCTATGATGAAGAAGAAAACATACAGATATGCTTTAATAGCAGAAGAGTATGAAACTAGTAAGCTTGTAAATGAAGCTGACAAGGAAATGGAAGCATTTATGGCATTAGGGAAACTTAAGGATGATAAAGAAGCTATGATTAATTTCCTTAAAGTATATGGTAAGAAAGTATCTGGAGATTCTAAAGAACAATTCTTGTTTGGAGAAATCAGAAAGATTATCAGTAATGATATTGATACTTTCCTTAACATTATGAAAGACACAGATTCTTTTGATATTAAGTTACTTATCTCTAGTGCAGTAGATGCAGGAGTAGTAATTAAACAAGGAAGAAAATACTCTTTACCTGGAGGAGATCCTCTATGTGGAGAAAGTGAAGTAGCAACTTTAGATGTAGCAGTGAAGTATTTATTATCTCCTGCACAACAAGATTTGCTAGTGAATATACAAGCAAGAACTAAGAACTCAAAATAACACTAGATGACTGCAGTTGAAATGGATCAGGAATTTTTAATCCTGTATGATAAATTAACAAACTTTGATGCACCTGGTTACAGTGAGCTAGAAAGAAGTATCATTTTAACTAAGGCTCAAGAAAGAGTATTTTTTGCACATTACAATCCTCTAGCTAACAAATTCCGTGAAGGTTTTGAAGAATCTGAAGCTAGAAGAAAAGATATACAAGAGTTAGTAAAGGGAGTTACTATTAGTGCTCCCTCCGCTACTCAAACTAACACTCTCCCTAATGGTGAGTTTTATGATTTACCTGTAGATTTCTTATATGCAATCTCAGAAGAAGTTACTTTAACTTCAGATGATGTTTGTTTAAATGGAACTAGAGTAAGAATAAAACCTATCACGCATGATGAGTATAGTATAAATGTTAAGAATCCATTCAAGAAGCCTGACTCAACCCAGGTTATATGGAGACTTGACTATCAAGGTAGGAAGCATGAACTGATTACAGATGGCAAATCTACAGTAAGTGAGTATCATCTACGCTACATTAAGAATTTACAACCTATTATTTTAGGAAGTAATACAGTAAACGGTGTAGCAGGGCCTTTAGATTCAGAGTTAAATATTATTCTTCATACAAGAATAGTAGATGAAGCTGTTAAAATAGCCACAAGTGTTACTGACCCAGCATCTTACCAATTAAAAAGCATAGAGCAACAAGAAGGCGAATCATAATTATTAACTAAAACAAAGAAAAAAAATGGCAACATTTTCTCAAAATGACATCCAACTCTTACAGATAGGGCAGGCAGCTACCAAAACAACTGGTAATGTTTCTACTTTAAATGATGGAGAGATTGGAATTTTTACTCCAGCGGGTACTAGACTTACTGAAGCTACTGCAGCTACAGCTACTGAGTTTAGAATCGTAAAGAAAACTCCTAACGGAATTATCTTAGACTCTGGTATCATCAAAAAAGCATCCATTAAAGGAGCTGTTGCTACAGTATTTGTAGCTTCTGCTAACCAAGTATCTAACTTAGGATATGACGGAACTTCAGGATCTATTGATGTAACCAATGATAATGAGTATCATGTAAGAATCAACATGCGTGAAGGAAGAACATCTAACCACGGTGGGCTTTATTTAAAGCATGGATTTTATAAATCAGATTTAACAGCTACTCAAGCGGAAATAGCATCAAACTTAGGTGAAAACTTAATTAATGCATTCTCTAAAGAAGCAGATCAAAAAGTTAAAGTATCTATCCTTTGTGATAATGCAGGTGCAGCACTTGGTGTTGGTCCAGCTACTTTATCTTATGCTGAAGGTTCTTCTTATTTAGTAGCATCTTTAACTACTCACACAGTAGTATCAGGTGACTTTATAAGAATTGGAACTGCAGTAACTGATTCAGTTTATGAAGTAGTATCTGTAAATGGTGTTAACATCAAAGTAAAACAACGTATCACTAATGTATCAGCAACAGCTGTAGCAGGTGAAGTAATTGTAGCAGCTACGGCAGCAACAGCTAACTTTGGTCTTAAATTAGAAGGTGTAGCTTTACCTCACAGAACTGGTAAACTTCACGCTGACTTACAACCAGTAATATTTGACGTAACTGTAGAAGGATTTGGGGCAACTCAAAGCTTAGTATCAGTTGCTGCTACTGGAGGAAATGGTACAGAAAAACAAGTAAAAGAACTTGAATTCTTCTGTCAAGGAAATGAAGGTGATATCATGAGAATGGGAGAACCTAACATCTTTGATGCTAGAACTGAAGCTTCAGGTGACTATGAGTTTATTGACCTAATGGTTGAAGACACAATGACTACCTCTATTGTTAGTGGACCTATCAAGAAACGTTACACGTTAGCTATTCCTGAGACAACTCCTAACTATGCAATTGCAGGTACTGCAGATGACATCACTGATGTTCTTGAAGTATTAGCATTTGGTACAGCAACAGGTGCTTTAGCACTATAGTAGTAGAATTATTAATCAATACACTAAAGGGGAGGACTTATATCCTTCCCTTTTTTTGTTTAAACTAAAAAATTAAATGGCATTAACCGATTTAGAATTAAAATTACAAGTATGTGTTACTACTAGTTGCACTACTTTAGCCTTAAAAGATACTGTAGGAGTATACTCTGCTACTAACACTGGAGGATGGGGAGCAAGTACTGTAAATCCAGCAGATGTAGATACTGCATCATTAGAGATTACAGATCCAGCAGGAACAATAACTACTGTAGATGTTACTACATTAGTTGCAGCATTAGTTATTACTGGAGATGATAGCTTAGGAAACTACCTAAATTACACTGTAGATGGTGAATACAAAATTAAACTTACTCTTACAGTTGGAGGAGACACAAAAAATTTCTATCTTTGTAACTACTTGTTGTGTAAAGTAAGATGTTGTGTAGATACTCTTTGGAGTAACTTTGCATCTGATACAGTAAGTTCAGATTGTGGATGTACATCATCTACTCTTCAACACAAAGCATTAAATGCTGAAGCTATATTTAAAGCACTTTGTGCAGCTGCTGCTTGTAGTAATACTACTACTAGAAATGCTTTACTATTAAAATTACAAAGAGTTTGTAATTTAGAAAAATGTAATTGTAATTAATATGTGTACTGATTGTGATGAGTGTTTTGACACTTCAAATATAGTAATACCAGTAGGCCCACCAGGTACTAATGGAACTAATGGAACTAATGGTACAGATGGTACTAATGGTACTAATGGTGCAGATGGTAATAGTGGATTTACTGCTTTTGTAGATTTAGCTCCTGATTTTGTATGTATAGGAACTGAAGCCCTTATTACAGGAGCTACAGTTACTATAGCTGTAGCAGGTAATTACCAAATCCATGTAAGCTCTAAAGTAGCGTTAAGAGTAGGTACACCAACAGCAGCTACTATTATGAGTCTATACTTAGATGCAGTACAGATACAACAAAAAGATTTAATTGATACTACTTCCACTACAGGAACCAATACAATAGTTCATCCTAACTTTGTCTGGAGAGGAGCTGTTACTGCAGGACAGGTATTAGAAATAAGAGGAATATTAGGGACTGGATCAGCAGCTGCTATAGTAGGAGAAGTTAGTATCCTAGTAAATAAAGAAGCTTAATATGACACAGACCCAACTAAATAACTGGTTGTACTACCTACAATGTAAGTATTCTACTTGGGCCACTAAGTTTAATGCTTCTTTATCTTATGGTACTTGTATAGACAGTTTCATAGAAAACAACATAACAATATCCAATCTATTTGGACCTTTACATAGGTATATACCTTTCACAAGTACAGTAACTAATGCATTTTCAATTAGCTTATCACAGTTAATAGCAGATACTAATGTAACTATTACTTTCACATTAAATGGTTTTCCTATATCTTATACTGGCCCTAATGATTTAGATAGTATTTTAACTTCCATTACTAGTCAAATTAATACTAATACTACTACTCATACTTATGAAGCTGTTTATGTAGAAGGTACTATTTACATCTATACCTATACTATAGGAGATGTATTTGCTATACCTACTATAACATTAACAGAAAATACAGTAGGATTAACAGGACCTTCTGTAACTATAAGTTCAGTATCTCTAGAAAATAACTTAGAAGTTATATTGAATACCTGGAACTGCTTGACACTAGAGCAAATATGCACAGTTAAAATTAAACTTAATTCTCTACTAGGGAATTGCAATTGTTAAACAATTAAATAATAAATATATGCCGTTAACTACTAAAAACATCCCTGAAATAGGGGCTTTAAATGGTATTGAGCACTTTAAAGTAGGTTATAAAGGAAAAGATTACAAATTAAATACTGAAGAATTTACTAAATACGCCTCAAAGTTACTAAGCATAGATGAAATAAAAGAAGCTATAGTAGCAGAAGAATCAGGATACTATGGTTTACTATCTAACTTTTATTTTGCTGGAGGAGTAGCTACATCTTCAACTATAACAGTAGATCAAATTGATACTTGGTTAGATGTTGAAATGACAGTAGATACACTAGGACTAAATGATCATAGACCTTCAGCTATGCAAACAGCACAATCTGCAGGTCATACAGGTAATGGAAGTAATGGTAGTCCTATAGTATTTGATTTAGAAGGATTAACTCTTTCTGCTTCTTGTAATTTTAGAGTATCTTTAAGCTTTACTCCTGATGAAGATGGAGGAAGATTAGATTCTAGAATGTACGTGGAAAGGCACTCAGCAGCAGTACCAGCAGATGACTTCTTTTTAGAAGCAACAGGACTTAGTATGGAGTCAGGAGCTAATGAAAGTTATCCGAATTATGTTAATATTCAATTCTTTATAGGAGACACAATTAACACAAATGCTGCAGGTGATGCAGGTAAGATAAGATTTCAGGTTAAATCTGATGTAGCAGGAACTATCTCAATGAACGAGATGGCATTATTCATTCAAGCATAAAAATTTAAAATGGGACAAATAAAAATATACTCAGCATTAAAATCAGGTAAAGTTAGTTTTGAGGGGTCAAGAGTAGAAAACAAAGAAATAGGATCGCTAGAAGTAGTAGCACACCCTACACTTACAAATAGAATTATAATTAAATCAAATACGGTATTTAAAAGAGGTAGTAGTACTGATTATAGAGTATTCTTTGGTAAGTTAAACATTGACAGAATTCAAAATAAAGATGGCCAAAACTTAACAGCTGCACCCTTAAATATGGATCGTAATGCTGTTATAGCATACGTTTTAGTACAGATTAAAAAACCTATTGTAACTGAATATTTTGAATATAATCCAATAACTGATAGGCTTGAAGCTAATAAGAACATTGAAGTAAAAAAGCACGGTTTCTA
>TARA_R110000744_G_scaffold141264_2_pt1 | contig 16497 bp, 20 predicted proteins | sample TARA_R110000744 | Tara Oceans TARA_R110000744 (sample SAMEA4398083) | marine metagenome | biome: Polar Biome; feature: [DCM] deep chlorophyll maximum layer (ENVO:01000326); material: water (ENVO:00002006), including particulate matter (ENVO:01000060) such as... | depth 36 m | reverse complement strand
AACTCTCTCCAGACTATTATGCCTATTATCGCGGGTACGGGTGGTACTGCCGGAGCCATTGCTGACATTGATCAAGTTGTATTTACTCGCGGTGGTGTTCGTTTCCCTCAAGAGTTTAACCTTGATACAAACTACAAAGAAGATTCAAATACGAATGTAGCCGACCCTCAGATTATCCGTAACTTTCAGGACGCGATTGCTCCCTTCTCTGAAATGAATCGTAATCAACAGGCTCCCTACAATTGTAATCGTAATTGGTCTTCTAATGACAATGACGTTCTAAGTGGTGGTATGGTGTATGGTATCGGTATCAACTATGATAATCTAGGTGGTGACGGAGTTGACTTCTCAAGAACGAACTGGGGTGTTCAGATTACCTCTGGTTTAGTAGACGACAACCCTATCTCTGCATTTGTGTTTGTACACGCGAAACAAACTCTACTCTTCTCAGACGGGGACGGGATTCAGGTCATTAATTAAGTGAATAGAAACTACTTAAAGATTAGTCTCTATAGTATAGTATAGAGAACATAACAGAGAATCATAAATACAAATATAAATACAAGAGAACAGAAACTAAAGTACTTAAGAACAACTTGATATATATAATTAGAATAGAAATGAGAACAGACAATCAATTTAATATGGCTGACCTAATGGTAATCTTTCACAATGTCCTAGACACGGACACGACTGAGAAGATTTACAGGGACAACGTTCTACCTAAGAAGAACTATGATTCTGTGATTGACCAGCTCACCTCAGAGTTCAAGCGTAACCCTTGTAAACTGACTGCAGAGGAGAAAGATATTATCTCTTCAGAAGCTTCTGATATGTTAGAAATGTTTGAGAACATTGAACAGATATCCGAAGATATTAAGTCAGAGATTCAGAATGTAGTAGAACAAGATTTCAGTGTCTCAACCCTCAACGCCTCAGGTGTAGGTGAACAGATTTTTGATATGTGGGAGGAGTTCAAGGGTCGTATTTATGACAATCAGGATATCGGTGATTCTGAATATGATTACTTTCAGAAACTAGACGTTATCGTGGAGAAGACAGGGTGGATTTAATTTCTATACACCTATCATTAATTAACTTTTTTAACATTACTTTTTTTATAAATTATATAGTATAAATATAATGTCGGACGAAATGGTAGAATCCTCAATGGTAGAAGAATACGATACTGAAGCTATGACTCTTGAAGAACCCTCCGGTGAAGGGTCTGTACCTAAAGGTCGGGACGAGGGAGCTATCCCTGACCTTCTCCGTGTGGGAGAGATTGAACATGACTTTCTAGCTCATATCGATACAACGATACATGAGCCGGTTATTTTCACGGATTCTTTCATTCGGTTTCAATTAGATCATCAGGGATTTTTGAATCCCTATTCTCGTCTATGTTTCTCTCTTAAGAACACTACTAACACCGGTGCGGCCGATAAACACAGAGCCTCATACCCGATTAATGTGGGTTCTGGAGCTATCTTTTCTAGAGTAACTCTGAAAATCGGTGGAAAAACTATTACGGAAATTGAGGATTTTGGTCATTTTCACCAGTACAAGTCTCAGTTTCTAGCGGGTGAAATTAATAAAGAACGTGAACAAGTATTAAGTGGACGTATGATGGCTCATGCTCAAGTATTTGGTAACGCGAGTCAGACTAAATATCTTGACTCAAACAACGACCAGAATGACGTGGGGACTACCTCGTGGAGAAACGGACTTGATACGAATCGTGAATACAATCAGGACAATCTTCAGTGGAATGATTGGGCTCTAGTCAATCGTGAAGGTATTTTCTCTATCACACTTGAGGAGCTCCTGCCTGTACTCCGGCGTACAGCTCTACCTTTATATATGCTCAACTCCGATCAGGCGGTTCAGATTGAGTTGACTCTTGCTGAGAATGACGCGAGATATGTTACTCAGTTGAATGACGCGAATAAGGTAATGCAGATTAATCGACCAGATTGTCGGATTATTGCTGATTACACAACATACGATCAACCGATTATGGACAGATATGCACAGGAGAATAAAAATATTAGTTGGACTTTTATGGATTATCAGTTAACTAAGTTATCTGTGACTCAGGCTTCGGCTACAACCTTTAGTCGTAACGTGGGTGGTGCTGGACGACTCGTCCCACGTGTATTCTGTGGTATTGAACAGGACGGACAGACTTCAGCTAATCTACTCAATAAATATTGTGCTCAGGGAACGGCTGCGGCCGGCGGTAATTACACGAATGTGACAACTAATATTAAGAAGAACGACCAGTTCTTATATCCGATAGATAGGTCTAACGCTGCACTCCACTTTCATGGTGTAAAAGATACTGAAGGTATGATACCCTTTGTAACAAGTGACGAGTATTCGGGACAGGGTTCAGAACTCACCGAGTTTTTCTTTGAGAAAGTGGATCAAGAGGTTGCTCTCGCTAATAAGTTCTTCTGGCTCGGTTACAAAATGGTGGACAATGAACGCGTGGGGACTCGAGGTCTAGAGATTACGAGTCAGTACCCTGCCCTCCCTGCCGGTGGAACGTGGCGTTGTTACATTGAAGCTATCAAGGTTGCGGTAATGAATGAAGGACGATTTGATTGTTATTATGCATAATGGTAAAATTATATTTGATATAATAAATATGCCGTTAGATTCAAAGGGGAAACCCGTATTGTATAAACCATGGGTTTCGAAAGCTAAGAATAAAAAATATTCTGTTTATGTCAAGGGACAAAACGGAAATACTAAAAAAATACACTTCGGGGATAAAAGGTATGGTCAATTTAAGGATAAAATAGGTCATTACAAATCATTAGATCACGGAGACCCTAAACGAAAGAAGGCTTACTATGCCCGACACGGGAAGGCTGCGAGTAAAGATACAGCTAAGTACTGGTCTCATAAGATTCTATGGTAAAGAGTCGTCAATCCCATAATAACTATTAAATAATATTTCGTCCTGTTTATCTACTGCATTCTGGATTTTGATATCCATTATATATTCGAGTTGTTCAGCTCCATTATTCTCTGAATCATATTGTTTTACGTATTCATGAAGAGTCTTTACCTCTTCAAGAACATTACCATATAATATTTTATTAGACCTAATCTGGTCACTTGTCCACTGACGATTATTGTTGAAAATCATTTGTTTGATATCACTAGGTAATTGACTCCAGTTCATTATTCTCTATACTTTACAATATAGATTAATCTTTAAGTAACTTATAGAAACTAAAGTACTTATAGATTAGTCTCAATAATATAGTATAGAGTACTATGGAAAGTGTTATGAAGAATCTCCCGAATGAATTGATCTTTAAGATTTGTAAAATGAATCGGATTCAGAAACAGAATGACTTATATAAGAAGAGAATGAATATTGTAATCGGTCAACTAGATTACTATTGTATGGAGGAGGACGTAGACAATGACGGACAGGGAGTAGATATTGAATGTATGTTCGGTATCGGTAGTCACTGGCTCCGACCGGATACACGACTCCTAGACGACTATGAACTATGGGGTACTAGTTATGAAAAGATTATAGCCTATTCTCACTTCAAAGACGAAGACGAACCACTACTAGAATATGGGTACTGGTGTGATAATTATTACTGAGTCCCCTAAATTATAAAGTGAGTCCCCTAAATTATAAACCTTCTAAAAACAGAGGACTTTAGATTCTCTGTGTCCTTACCAGTGTTGCGAGTCTTAAGTGGTAACTATCTTATGACGTGAGTCCTTAAAGTCCTCATAGTCTCTTCTTTTTTTAATTTTAATTTTATTATAATTATTTTATATTAAGTATATAAAATGAGTTCAACTAAAGACATTATCAAAGAGGAAAGACCGAATATCGCGGACTCGAGTCTCAAGATTTACGTATCTAATTTAGAGAAGTTAAAGAAAATGTTTGAGTCCGATGATTATGCATTCTTATCTAAGATTCAAGAAGTCAAGGATAAATTATCACACCTATCTGATAATACGAAACGTAATTATTATAATGCTATCATTATCTATCTCATGGCGGTGGGTAAAGATACTGAAAAAGATAACGAGATTCTTAAAGAATACAATGATATGCGTGACGAACTCAATAAATTATACGAGGATAATCAGGCTACTGGTGTGATCTCCGATAAACAGAAAGATAATTTTGTAGATATAAGTGAAGTCAACACAATGATAGATACTATGGCTCAAGAAATCAAGGATAAGAAAATCAAGAAGAGAGCTGGAGAAGGACTCAAGCCGAAGGATTACAATCTTCTACAGGTTTATGTTCTATTTTCGATATATACACGACTCCCTATGAGAAACGACGTCGCGGGTATGGAGGCGATCACAAAAAGAGAATATAATAAGTTAACTGATTCAGAGAAGAAAGAGAAGAATTACCTTGTAGTTAATAAGAATGATATGTTCATGGTTCTTAATAAATATAAGACTGCAAAAAAGTACGAAGAAAATATTATCGAAATAGGTAAAGACTTAGAGAAGATATTAAGAATCTGGATCAAGGTAACGGGTATGGGAGTTATGTTCTCTTCTTCAACCGGTAAAGAATTAACTCGTAATGCATTATCTCAATTATTAATAAAGACGACTCAAAAATATATGGGTAAATCAATATCCACCACTATGTTAAGAAAAATATATTTATCTTCAAAGTACTCTGACGTTAAGGACGAAATGGAGAAGGACGCGAAGGTAATGGGTCACGATACCCAGACGGCTCAAAAGGTTTACATTAAAAAACCTCAAGAAGAGGGAGATTCTTAATCCTGATAGGTAGCCGAACATTACAACAATCTGAATCAGGATCTAGTCTAACTCTAATAATATGTTGTGTCTCGCGGTAATCTAATTCATATTTGTTTTTACAAGGGTATGATTCAATAACATAGATACTATAGGTATCATTGTGGAGAACTTCAAAAGAACTCCTATAGTTTCTGTAGACATTATTACCTATACCCATATGACCCTTGTAATCGGTCTTATGTTTTGATAGTCGTGTATTAACACCTTGATTCGTTGAACCGATATAGACTTGACCAGTGGTTTTACATTTTATCCCGTAGATAATACTCTTCTCATAATCTCCTTTCATTTTATAATATCTTATATATATTAATCTTTAAGTAGTTTAATATCTATTCGGTCTAGTCAAAAGTAATACAGAATGAGCCTTCTCTTTTGATCAGGTGATTTACTACTTTAACTTTACTATCCTTCTTCTTCTGTATGTCGTCAACTACCTTAATAGAAACTTCTGGATTCCATTTCTTAGTGGCGTGTGGACATAGATTCATTAACCGACACGCCCGTCTTACCGAAGGGATATCCCCGTAACTTTCTATCTCGTCCATAAACTGCACAATATTCTTAAAGGATTTGAACTTTGTATTCTCTAAGAGATATCCGTGATTACAATAATGAATGATATCTTTACAGAAAGCCATTACATTATTCTTCTGTTTGACCGATAGTTTTTTGTATGGATTCCTACCTTTAACAATTTCAATCAATCTCCCACGATCGTTACAATCAATAAACAACTTACCAGAGTTATCGAAACATAAAGGATTCTCAGGGTTACTAATGTATGTCCATACCTTAAGAGCTATCACACTTTTCCGTTGACTTAACATGTTATCAATCCGAATACTAAAGGTATCAATCAATTCAAGGAGGTCAGCTTTAGAATAAGTTTTATGAATCATATTATTATTTAATAATATATAAGATTTTATTTTTATATAATTAAACTTATAAATACTATGCCTCCGAAAAAAGAACCCGTCCCCGCTGGAGAAATGACTATGGCTGAACTGAAGAGACTTATGAAGAAGTACAATGACCTTATGGGATTTGACGTTGCCGGTAAGACTCGGTCAGAGATTATTAAGTTTATTACTTCTCAGGGTTACACCATTGACCACGCTGGTAAGAGTATCAGTCGTCCTAAACAGAAAGTAAAGAAAATGCCTATGAAGGTTGATACTCCTGCTAAACCCGAGAAGAAGGACAAGGCTGAGAAGAAAGAGAAGACTAAACTTAAGAAGGAGGACGTGATTCAATTCATTCTTAAGAATACAGAGGTTCTTAAGGATAAAAGAGTCATGAAACTCCATAAAGGACTCGTTTAACCATATAAAACCTCTATTATACCTATTATTAACGTAAAATACCCCTATTTAACCATAAAAAACCTATATTATGGGTAAAAGTGACTTAAAGAATATATAAAATCCGGATTTTATATATTCTTTAAGTGGTAAAAGGGTGAAATACCTGTTTTATATGCCTTATTTACGTTAATAAAGGGTAAAACACGTGTTTTATGGGTTAGGAGGGGTTAATTCTATCTCTGGTTCGGGTTCTGGTTCAGGTTCTTGACTATTAAGTCTTTCAAGTCTCTTAGATCTACGTGGAGGCGGTACTATAGTTTCTTCTTCAGTTGAATCCTCCTCTTCTTTACTTTCAACCGGAGGTGGCTCACGACTGCAGTCAAAGATATAACATGTATCACTACAACCTAACCGACATCTGCATAAACACCTCGACTTCCATATGACCATTAACAATCCTCCGACAGCCGATAGACTTAACGCTAGAGCTCCAGCCATTTGATCTATAGTAAAGTCTTGTAGTTGTCCACCATTAACTTCTAAGCCAGTTGATTCACTCATTATATATTGATTGAATAGATTATCTTTTGAAAGATTATATGATTAATTAATATATGGATAACAGACCGACTCCCGTGATAGATAGCTTAGACGTTTTACACGTAGAACTAAGAGAACTCTCAAATGATATTAAATCAATACGTTCTGACATATCATATATCAAAGCCTCGCTTGTGGCGGTCAATGACCTCGCCCGTATTAAGAATCAATGTCCTAAAGAACAAGTAGAAATATCTAAAGGGTGGTTTTATTAACTCGGATATAAACTACTTAAAGATTAATCTATATAGTATAGTATAGAGAATAGTAATGGCTATGTTTAATGATTCACCCCACTTTGAAGTTCACGACGACTACTACACACCTAAGTCCGCGTGGGCTCAAATCAATCACCTACTCCCTAAGGACAAGGTAATCTGGGAGGCGTGTTGTCTGAACTCACACCAGAGTCTCAGTCCGGACAACCTTGAGGCTCTGGGTAACAATGTGGTTTATGATAAGAAAATGGATTGTCTAAAGAATCAACCAGAAGAATGGGATATGATTGTAACTAATCCACCCTACGATAAGAATATTAAAATCCCTGTACTGAAGAGGTTCGTCAAGCTGGACAAACCCTTCATTCTAATTATGAATATCACAAATACTTTCACTAAGTATTTCAGGGAGATATTCGCGGGTAACCTACAACACCTACAGGTAATCACACCGGACGACAAGATTCACTTCGCGAGATTGAACGAAGACGGGTCTCTATCCTACAAGAAGAATACAAGCTTCTATTGTTGTTACGTGTGTTACAAATGTAATATTGATACTGAGAATCTATGGATAACCACCCCTAAGAAGGTCAAGGATATTAATTATACTCCAGACCTAAACAAAATGTTCAGGAGTTCATATTAAAAACTCTCAGTTAATTATCTTTTATTAAGTTTTATATTTAAAATTATTTTATATTCTTCTATTATAAATGGACAAAGTTTCAATTCTAATACCCACTTACAATAGACCTTATCTTCTACCCCTCTTCTTATTGAATTGCATGCATATAGACTATCCGAAGGAACTCCTTGAGATTGTGATTCTAGACGACGGGGACATACCCTTTATCGGAGCCGAGTTACGTGACCTAGTGTCTCAGAAATTAGGAATACCGATCAAATATATTTACAACAAGGAACGTCACATGACCATAGGTGAGAAACGAAATAAATTAGTCAAGTACGCGAGTCATAACACACTTGCCTTTATGGACGACGACGATCTATATAATCCTGCATATATCAGACATTCAGTTGAAACCCTTAAGAATAATAAGGTAGGTTTAGTCGGTTCGAATGCTATGATATTCTGTTTCATTGAAGACGACTTTATCCTACGTGGTATGAAATGTGAAGGACTCAACCAGATACATGAAGCTACAATGGTTTTCACTAAGAAGTTCTTCAAGTCTATGGGTGGATTCGGATTGACCAGTAAAGGAGAGGGTGGAACATTCTTGAAAGACACAAGTAACGTAGCTCTATCCGATATCAATAAGTTAATGATATGCTGTTGCTGGGAGAATAACACGATAGATAAATCTATCTTCAAGGACGATCAATTTAAGGTTGCTTCTGATAAATTACTGGACGGAGCCCACAAGGATTTATTGAAGGAAATTATGATATTAAAAAAATCTGAAGATATAGTATAAATGAGTCAACTTGAAACTATTACTGAAACAACTTTAGTTGATTGTAATCAACGTAGTTCTTCACAATACCTCGGAGGTAATAGAACCGAGACTGCTATATTTACAAATGAAATCGGTCAAGGAATCAAATTAGAAACGGGTGACGAAGTATCTATACATGGGATTATGGTCTCAGGAATCGGGGCGGGTGCTGATACCATAGAGTTCAAGGGAGATTTTTTAACTGATTATAAAAACAAACCTAAGTCACATACCTCTAACGTTACAAGGATTAGTCAGAATGCTCCCTTGTTAGCCGGTGACGATAAAAATATTATGGGTGGGTTTCAGTATGTAACAAATAAAAATGAAGACGTGGTGAATCAAGTGAGGGATAATGATTGTGAAATGACTATCAATTTTTACAAGAACTCGAATGGAGAATCAACTATCTTTTTACCCAGACGATTCGGATTCAATCCCTCGCTGGTAGGATTGGATAGAGCCGAGAGAAAAATAATGGTAAAGAATTGGATTACTATAGACGAAATATCTAAAGGTAGGTGTAATCATTTCATTAAATCAAGAAACTTCGTGTCCACTGATTATCAATATTATAGGGACGGATTCGTTTCGGCTGCTTCAAAAATGTACCCAGACGGACACTTCATTCAGAGAACCGATAACTCTAAGTTCACTCAACTTAAATTACAGGGTAACGTCTTCTATACTGCTACCATTACAAATAGTATTGACGATAAGGTCTATCCGACTCCCTCTATCATTGATAGATATCCGTCTTTCGGAGGTGAACCTCAACTTGATCCAGCTATCTATGGATTCAATGACGCGACAAGACCCTATGAAATATTTAGACAGAATATAAATATGAAGGTTGAAAAGGGATTCAATTCACCTACAAACATAGCTTCTCAGTTGACCGATATATTGAGACTCGGAGGGGAGACTAAACCATTTGAGATTCTAGACGCTACAGGTAAGGTTCAGAGTGTAGGTGCTACTTATGAAACAAATACGTGGAAACCTCAACGTTCTGCTGGATTCGGTACATTCTCTTCTGCTGATTATCAATCCTTTCAGGACTACGATCCTGTTGGTGACCCAGCCTCTATTAAGGATTCTGTATTTGAGTATCAAGCTAACTATGAGAATCTATTTGTCAAAAGACCGGACTTATTTATGAATGGTAGGGAATGTAATGATTACAAGGGTCATTTATTAATTAATGATATTACCCATGCTGATACGACCACACACTTTATTCAGACCGATATTATCTACAATGAAACTAATCTCAAGGCTCTGAGTGAATTGTTTAAAGCTCAAGAATTATATCCTGATCTATTCGATAATGATAACTTCTGGAAATATTTAAGTATCGGAATCAATGGAACAATACCTTCTAAAAATATAGGGAATAGTAGATTCATTCATATGAATCAATTCGGTCAAGTTGCTCAAGAAGATATGCTGGGTAATGACGACTATGAAAAACATACTGCCGTAGGGGACGAGAGTCTACAATCTCTACCGGTCTTCTTCAAATACGATAAGACGTTAATGGACATTGAAACCGGTGGACACGATATCAACAGATTGTCATATGGGTTTGCTACGAAACACCAGATTGTAAACTTTGCTGACGTAAAGGCTGCCCACATAGCCGCGGGTGGATCTAGGTTACAACGTCTAGAGGACGGAGCCGATACATTCTATATTCGGTTACACCCAGAATTAGTAGGTGGATTACATAAAGCTGTCTTTACCAGTGTTTCGAATAATGTAGAATCGGCTCCACAGAACATACCTGCCTTAGATAGATTATGTGGTTGGGATTATCACTTCTCTGCATACTCTACATGTGCCTTATTAAACTGGACAGGAATGTTAGATAAGGACTTCTATTCTCTGAGGTCATATGGTACTGAATCAATGGGACAAAATACTCAACAGGAATTACCTATGGGAGCGGTTACAGATATAGGTAAGTTAGTTACCCAGACGTATAATGGAGCTAATGACCCGTTATTCAATTATGATACGATATCAAACAAGTTCTATTTTAGTAGGTTACATACTGCCGAGGTTGCCGGACAACCCTTTGAACAGGCGGGAGGATTCTGGACTGACGCGATACCCGCGTCTACTCTCGCTAGTAAGGAGGTTTGGAAAATGAATAAATTGTTTCAATGGACAACATATACACCAGACCTCTGTCCCTATTATCGTCAGGTTGAAATCGGTATCAATGGTATGTACGTTGCTGACGTAATACCTAACGGGTGGGGATATCTACCCGCGACCGCTACAGCCGATTCAAAAGGTATTCTACCTGCATATAATATACAATCTCAACCATGGACTCCCTTTGATGCTCAGGGTGGAGTAATGATAGAGGACTTCGGTTATGACCCTAAGGACTTTCAAGACGGGTTATGGGGTATTCTTGGATTTACATATGAACAATTTAATTCACCGACTCACACGAGGGTAGATAGAATCAATGAAACGAATCTAACTAGTCTACGATACCCCACGACTAATTGTGAAGTTATATCGAGTGATACTGCTAATATGATAAGTAATAGTTTCGGAGCTAATATGTTTGGTAACAGGGTTGCTATCAATGGTATGTTGGATCACGAGGGATTAGAGTTAAGAGCTCCGTCTGCTGTCTATGTAGACCCTAAGGACTTTCAATATACACTCGGTAATCTCCTATCTATACCCGCGGTTGTAGAAGACACTGAATCTATCTTCATATCTGCTATTAATCTACCACGTAAGGTTCTTCAACCCTATTATACGATTCGGTCTGATTTGATTGATAAGGCTCAATACATAGGTTCACGAACAGGTAATCAGAGTTTACCGGTCATGAGTATCTTACAAAAACAATATAGTTCTTCTGATTATACATTCTTAGGTACTAATGCAGAATCATTTACAATTACAAATCCTAGGACAATCACGTCTATTACCAGTATGATATGTGACCCAGACGGGTCGGTATCAAGTGTTAATCTGGGTTCTGCTGTAATCTATTCTATCAGACAATTTAGGAAACGTAAGAATAATCTAATAGCCGATTTATTAGAAGAAGAAAAGAATGAACAAAAAGGTTCTAAATAAATTATCTCTTTTTAAGATATAAATGTCTGATATTAAAGTTGAAGATTATGTTGGGCTTTGGAATCAGATATGTGATACGCTGGTGGAGAATGACAGAGACGACCTAGTTGACTTCTTAGAACTGGTTAAGACCTACTTTGAAGACGGGACGTACATATGCCTAGATTCTTCTGATTCTGAATCTGATTGTGACGAAGACCCTGATTCTGAGGGTGTTAAAGAAGATATTGAACCACAAGTAGACGATCAAGGATTCTATTCTCTGAAGTAGTGGATATAAACTACTTAAAGATTAATATCTATAGTATATTATAGAAATGGTTGAAATGAACGAGGAATATATGACTAAGGTCATTCGTTCTTACAAGAAGAAACAAGAAGCTGACAAGGCTCGTTATGATAGATTCAAGGACGACGAGGAGTTTCAGAAGAAGAATCGTGAACGTGCTAAGGCTCATTATGATACTAAGAAAATCGACAGAGCTCAAATATACAAAGATAATAAACCTCTTATGAATGCTAAGTCTAGTTTCTACTATTATCGGAGAAACAATAAGTTAGATCAGTTTCAAAGTAAATATCCCGAACGTGTTGAGATTCTTAAAGAAAATGGAATATCCGTTTTTTAATTTTATTTTTTTTCTAAGTAATATATATAAATGTTAAATGAGATTATTCTGGGTCTGGTTGATGATATTATTATGCATTACGGGTTACATGAGAAAGAGACGGAGGCTGAGTTCTTTGAATATGCTTTTGACTTCATTAGAGAAGTTCAAGAGTGATTAAAAATCGGAATAATTAAATCGTTTGTGTCGGATTCTTTAAGTCCTATAATTTATTTTTTAAATCTTCTTTTCTTTTACATTTTTTAAGTAATTATAGAAACTACTTAAAGATTAATATCTATAGTATATTATAGAAATGGTTAATGACGGCGAGAGTGAATTAAGAATCGGGAGAGATATAAAATTATATAAGATAGATAATATGATTCAGCTCACAGAAAAGTTTGATTTGACAAACTTGATCAAGTTACTGCATAGTCCCTTGATTGACGACGAATGGAAATCACGAATGGAGAAATATAAAAAACATTCTAGGGATTGTAAAGTCCCTGTATCCTATCAAGTCAATGATATCGGTAGGTTAACTATCAAAGCTACAGGTTTGAAGAAAGACCAGACTTTAACTACCGGTTCATGTATGAAGGGTATTTGTAAATCGGCTATCTTCGGTCAATCCTATGTTGATATTGATATTGTCAATTCACACCCTCATATGTTATATCAGATTTTTAAGTCTAAAGATTATGAATGTCCTGTACTATGTTATTACGTAGAGAACCGCGATAAGTTCTTTACAAAATGTCAACGAGATTATCAAATGGACAGAGATTCAGTAAAGGTTTTAGTTGTTCGTATTTTCTATGGAGGTTCGGTCAACACCTTCAGAGAGGAGAATCCTGACCTTATTGTACCTAAAATATTTGACGATATGAAGACAGAAATGACTATCAATTGTAAGAAGTTATTATCCGAGAACTATATGATTAAATACAGGGTTAAGGCTCAAGAAGTCAAGGGTGAAGACGATAAGAATCTTGACGGGACAGCTATGAGTTATTACCTCCAGACACTCGAGTGTAATACATTATTGAGTATGTATAAATATCTTAGAAGTAAAGGATATTTTATTGGTTCTTTGATCCACGACGGGTTACACTTACAAATACCCGCGAAATATCTACCTTCTAGAGGTATGGAGGAGGAGGAGGTTGCGAGCCTTAAGTCCGAAGCTGACGAACATTACAACGACTTATGCCGTCGTCTATCAATTCAGATTAAAATTGATACTGGGTTTGATCTAGGTGTTAAGAAGAAAGACTTTTGTGATATCAAGGGTTTAGATAATATTATTGTAGTTGATTCAGACAAGGAGGCGGGTGACTATATCACAGAAAAGATTAAGACCGAATATGTTGTTTGTAAAGAACGTATTTTTATGAGGGTTAACGACCTGTGGTCTTCTAATGATAAAACAATTAAACGTGGTCTAGTCAAGAAGATAGCTAATACAACGATAGTTATGGACGATCAATTATATTCTAAAATGAATCGGGGTGTCAATAATATTATCCCTTTCGTTGAACCTACTGAAGACGACGACTTCATTGATAATCTATGGTCTTCTAACCTAGGTAAATTGTGTTTCAAAAATGGTTACTGGGACTTCAAATCTAATTCATTAAAACCTTACGACGAGGCTACATTAACTACAATCAAAATCAATAGGGATTATGCCCCTTCTTCAGACGAAGATAAATATGCAGTAATGAAGAGAATCTTTATGCCTATCTTCAATAATGATATGGAACTCCTGTCCACGTGGTTGAATTATATCGCGAGAGGTCTCGCGGGACACGTAGAGGATAAGAACTGGTCTGTAGGTATCGGTGAACGTGATTGTGGTAAGGGTGTTCTCGGTGGTGGACTTGAGAATTGTTTCGGAGATTATGTTAGAGCTACTAATTCAGAGAACTTTATGTTCAAGGCTGGTCAACAAGATTCGGCTAAGGCCTTATCATGGTTAGTACCCTTTGAGTTCAAGAGATTGTTATTGACTAATGAAATTACTAAGGATAGTGAAAATAAGTATCGTATCAATGGTAACGTCCTTAAGAAACTCGCGTCAGGTGGAGATAAGATTGAGGCTCGGGTCAATCATAAGGACGAAATCAACTTCAAGATTCAAGCTAGACCTGTAATGTTCTGTAATGATTTACCTCCTATTGAACCTTCAGACGCGAAAGAGACTTCTTATTGTTTCAGATATCCTTCTAAGTTTGTAGCCGAAGACGACGACAGACTTAAGAATCCTATCTGGAGGGATAAATATCATATAGTAGACGACGAAATCATATATGATTTAGATAAAGACGGGAATCGGATTAAGATAAATGTTTGTAACTTTTATCCTAAAGACGATTCTATTAAAGAGTGGTTGAAGAAACCGGAGATTATGAATGCCTTCATAGATTTGATCTTTGAGGCTTACGGGGTTAAGAAGAAGTTACCTGAATCCATGCGTGAAGAACAAGACGACTTTACTGAAGAAGAAACTGACGAAAGTAAGTTCAATCTTCTATTCAACTTTATCGGTGGAGAAGGCTGGTGTGAAGGTGAAAAGGATTGGTGTAGTATTGAACAAGTTAATTATATGCTTAGAAAGGCTGGAATCAATGCTAGTCCACAGAAGTATAAGAATTGGATGTATAAGAATGGAGCTTGTAAGTGTAAGAGACTTGACGATTCTTCAAATAAGAGGGTGGGGGCGTGGGTCAACATTCAACTCAATCAAGGTTCTAAAGATAAACTTGACGAGGGTTGTCTAGTTGATTAATTATTACTTTTCAAATATTTCAGATTCTTTTACTTTCTTAGATTTCTCTACATTCTTAATTACGTTATGTGATACATTAATATTACGTGAAGGCTTAAGTCTTCTCTCCTTCGGTTGTTTCTTATATCCGTCGGTTTTTGATTTGATCAATACCTTTTTATTTTTACCCATTATGTTATGCATTAGATAACATAATTTATTCAGAAGGTTTTTCTTCAACTACTTCTTCTTCAGGTTCAGGTTCATGTACGACCGCCTGATCGTCAACATAAGTAAATACCGAATCATTGTGGTGTTCGGATTCAGTCAAGGGTTTAGGTCTATTCTTACCGATTGGTAAAAAGACCTTCATTTCGTCTCTTCTTCGACAACACTCTAACTTGTTTCTCGCTTCAACAACTCTATCCGGATTAACATAACGAGTAGACATTTTTTATAATTATTACAAAGATAATTAATATATATCTTTAATTTATAAATAATGTCCTATGTCGTAACTTCAAATCCGTTCAACGATGTGAGAATCTCTACAAGTGAAAGAGAATCAGCCTTCTCATACCACAACTCTACTTCTGATACTTATGAGATATTACCTAATTCTGAGATAGCCGTTGCCTCAGTTAAGATTAATAAATCAAATAAAGTCACATTGACTAAAGGTATGAGATTCTACAATTACATGGGTGTGTATATTACCGACGCGTTATCGAATCAAGGTAAAACTACAACGATACCCCATCAAGCCGAACTTCTATCTGATATTACAGGTATGTCTGAATACGAAGAAGTTGATTTGAATACACTCGCGAAACGTGTCGCTACTGCCTTAAATGAATCGGTATTCAATACAGAACTCTATGGACTCTTTAATGTAAATGTAAAATATGACGCGGCCGATAATTCTTTCAAGGGTTTACAAATTGAATCCAGTCAAAGGATCTCAGCTAAGGTCACTCCACGCGATACCTTATCTGCTACGACTACCTTTGATAATTTATACCAGACTCTAATTGACGACGGAGACATTGACGCGACTGCTGGTTTAACATATGACAATACTGATAATTCTTTAGTAGCTCAGAATCAACCTGACAAATGGGCTAACGTTGCTACGTGTCTACAAAACCCTATCGGTACGAGTGGAGGTCTCTTCTCAGTTGATCTAACTAATATGACAGGGACTAATTGGGGTGTGGGTTTGTCTCGGTCTGACGCGGGTGACTTCTGTCCACCCTCGTTTTCTGTACCGGATTCTGAGATTGCTATGTATCAAATGCATTTCTATGACTATGTAGTTATGGGGACTCAGTCAGCCACCGCCACCGATAGACGACTAAGACTCTATCATTGTGTAAAGTCTAGGTCTTCTGATACCGCTGGTTCACCTGTAATTACCATGCGTGAGATTCAGTACTTCAACAATAAAGATTCTGCCCTAGTGAATGAGGCTGCCGGTGGGACTGCATACAATTGGTCTACGAATGGAGCTAATAAGAAAATATCTAAGATTATGTTTGAGATTGAAAATGAAAGAGTCATTATATCCTTCAT
>TARA_R110000744_G_scaffold113225_1_pt1 | contig 16533 bp, 13 predicted proteins | sample TARA_R110000744 | Tara Oceans TARA_R110000744 (sample SAMEA4398083) | marine metagenome | biome: Polar Biome; feature: [DCM] deep chlorophyll maximum layer (ENVO:01000326); material: water (ENVO:00002006), including particulate matter (ENVO:01000060) such as... | depth 36 m | reverse complement strand
CAACACTAGATATATACATTCCAAGTTTAGTTCAAAGTTTAAAAGCACAGAAAAAGACTTAACTTCGTTAATAACTATGGCTTCTCGTGTAGGGGTTGTCACTAAGATGGCAGAAGACGGAACCCTCACTATTACTAGAGGGGAGGGGGTTACTGATGATGACTTCTACTATTGGAGACAGAAAATATGGACGGTAAACGATATGTTTGCCCTACATAGTGAAAATTACGAAAGCGCTGTGCTAAAATCTAGAGACGAATACGCTGATGCTTATACCGCTCATGCGGCTACACTGTCACTACTTACTCGAGCGAGGGCTCAAACCGTGAAAGAACATGATATTGGTGATTTATTTGCGATAAAAGCTGGAAACAGCTTTACAGAGATGGCTTATAACATAGGTATGGTTTCCGGGAACGAGGGGCTTATACGGGGATATGATTCTTTTCAGAAAGGGAAAGCTGTAATGGAAGAAGCGTTGCACTCTACTGACGTTGAGTTTGGTAATAACGCTTTTAGATACTCCACAGGAGTTGTAGCTGAGCAATCTGCTAATTTAGTGGTAGCTATAGGGGGGACTGCTTTAGGGTTGCCTCCATCGGCTATTGCCGCGATATTCGGAGTCTCTACAGCGGGCCAAACGTACGGGAGTTTAACTATAGATCAATGGAGAGGAGATGATGCTAAGTTAGCTCTAGTGAAACTACAAAGTAGTTTTGATGAGGGGCTAATATCTAGAATTGATTATCTCACCTCTAAAACTATGCTGGAAAATGTAGTGGAGCGTGGTGATATCACTCAGTCTGAGAAAGTAACCTCGGCTATACTTAATGGCGTTATTGAAGGGGGTATAACTTTTGCTTTCGGGAAAATTGGAGTTGGTACTATAGGTAATGCTCAAAAAATAACGGGGAAGGGGCCGTCTAAATTTTTTACAGATACAATGAAACTCGATAGATGGGGAAGAGCGGGAGCATACACTAAAACTTTTGGGAAAGCTATAATAGGGGAGCTAATGGAGGAGGAACTTATAATGCTGGGTACTGAACTTAGCGGATTAGGGATTTTAGATAGAGAAACAAATATTTTAAAGAACGCTAGGGAAACATTTTGGGCTACGCTAATAACTGCGGGGGCTACTAATTCTACTTCACTAGGGTACCAATCAGTAGCTACCCACGTAGCCACTCGGTCTATGAGGGCTAATTATCTAGATGGTAAAACTAGAATACCCGCGCTAAAAAGAGAATTGAATATACTGATTGTTGAAGGGAAGGTTAATGAAGCAAAGTTAAAAAGAGCGGAGTTGGATCAAGCTGTTGCAGATATGTCTTCTGGAATGATTGCTTCTGTTGATGGAAACATGTTGATAGCTGGACCTCAGAAAATGCAGGAGCTAATTGATTTAGGCATGAATAAGTACGTCGTGTTGCAGCAGGTTGGAGCTAAAAAGGGTAACACAGAATCTCAAATACAAAAATTAGTAGACCTACATGCTGGGACTTTAAAAGGGGTGCAGAAGACTAGTTTTTTAAATAACTGGAAAGCTTTACAGACATTGGAGTCTAAGCTGCACGGGGAGTTTGATATTTCCTCCGGAAAGGTTAATGAGATTATAGAAAAATATTACGGTAGTGAGGGAATAAATATATTGAACGGGTTAAAATCCACAAATGCTTATAATGATGCTACTAGTTCTCAAAAGGTAGGGATGGTAGTAGCTGAAGTGAGAGCTCAGCTTGATAACGAAATGGTAGCTGAACACCGAAGGGAATTAGAAGCTGGGAACAAGACATCTGCAGCCAACCAGGAAACGGTTGAGAAAATGGTGTATTACAAAGTTAATGAAGAGGGAAATAAAGAGGGGGTAACATTTGCAGAGTTTCAGAAGACTAACGATAAGGCTACGAGAAGTGAAAAGAAGGAAAACGATGTTATCGCGGCTTTACTCAAAAACTCAGTGCTGTTAGCTGCTACTGCAGTTACTTCACATAAAAACGGAGCTGCTCAAATAGCTAAGCTGCAAAACGAAGGTACCTCTATAGATTACCTAAACGTTAATACAGTAGAGGACCTTAGCACATTAATGAAAGAGAGGGGGTATACTAAGCCAGAGATAGATAAAATATTAAAAGAATTCAAAGGAGATCAGCACGGAGCTATGATTCCTGGGGAGAACGGAGGGAAGACTTTTGTGGTAATAAATAATGAGAAAGCTTTAGAGGCAGCTAAGAACGGTAGTTACGCAGGTGGAATGGTAGTGATGCACGAGGCTTCTCACGCTTTAGATAGAGCAGCAGGGTTGACCGCTTCGGATATCGGGAATTATGGAAGGAAGATGATTAATTTCATGTTCAAACTACAAAGCGCGGAGCTAAAGATAATAGACGGAAGGATTAAAGACAGAATGTCAAATTTATCACAGGGGAAGTGGGAGCACGATTCGAAAGGAGTGCCTCTAGCCGCTGATCAGCAGTCTGACTTAACAATTGAGGAGTATACTAAAAGGATGCAAGAAGAGCTGGCTAGATTGAAAAACAGCCCCGCTAAACGGAATAGAGATGCTTATAAAAGCCTATTGTCCAATTATGGTAAAATGGGTATTATAAAGAGACTCCGCTCAAAAAATACATACGATATAAACAACGGGAAAGACGCTTTTGTATATATGATTGACTTCGTCGAAACTTTTAACAACGGAGAGGTAGAGATGGCTTTAAACCTGAGGAAAAAGATAAGAGTTAAAGGTGGTGGAAAAGGTACAGGTGGCAATACTGTTGTAGCCTCAGAATACGAAAGTGGAGGGGCTACAGATTTGTTGACTCAATTTGATCAGTTTACTATGACTGAGGTGGGGAAGGACAGTAATGGGGCTCCCGTATATAAACCTAAATATAAATCGAAAGAGGAATTTCAAAGATCCGATGACTTTGCTGATGCGTGGGAAAAGATAGCTGACTCTGGAGGAAAGAATGATGCGTTTACTCAAGCAATGAATAAATTCATCATGAAGACCGGGAGACAAAAAGGAGTGCCTGACCTAGAGGGACAATTAAAAGACGACTTTATTCGACATGTTAAGGATCGTTTAGCTGAGAAATTTAATGCTGAATATGTTCCAAACAAAGAAGCTGGTGGAAATAATAGCCTGTATGGGTGGATAGCTGGTAAAAACGGGGTGATTGGATATGCTGTGTTAGATGTTATAAAAAAATATGCTGCGTACGACTCTCACCAAGGGCCTTCTTTGGATTCTAAAGTAGGGGATGGAAAAAGTACCCTAGGTGACAAGATGGAGGGCACTACTGAAGTAGACGCTATAAACGTAGCTAAACAAGGATTAACCTTATTTCTCCAGGAACACATTAAACAGTTAAAAGCTGCCAACGCTAGTGAAACTGAACTAAATCAATTTACAGAGTTACTAAAGGACGTAGAGGGGGATACAGCTACACAACTAGAGGAGGACTTAATAGATATAGGCCCTAAATTAACAGAGCAGAATTTTACTAGAGAGGTAATAAAATTAATACAAACCGAGTTCAGAAGACAAGCTAATAAAACTCCTAATACCAACATAGATACCACTTCTTCTTCTATCAATTTCAGAAGAGGGTTGGGTATACAAAAAGGAGGGGTGTTTTACAATTTTGTAATGAGCAACGCTATTAAACCGCTTATAACAGCTAAAGCTAAATTATCGGATCACAACTTTAAAGCGGAGTTACAAAAATCATTTAGTGACCTTATAATAAATGGGTTTTCAGTTTCCGAACAACAATTACCATCTTTAATAAAGGAGTTTTGGGGATTAGATACTAAATCTTCCGGGTACGCTACTATATACAATAAATTATATGCAGCGCATATTACCAAGGGGACTAACTTCAATCCTCTAAACACTTTAATGGGGGCTCCAGCTAGTGCTACTTACGTTAATTTTTTAGCTACACATTCGGAATTGCTATTTGATCTATCTCCGCTGTCTACTTTAATTAAAGATAGAGCTACTGACCAAAACAATAACACTATATTCTACGAAGAAATAAGTGGAGAGGGAGCTAGATTAGACGCTGCTCAGTCTAAAAAATTAGGAATTACAAACATATACGCTGGAAATCAAATATGGGCCAAGAGAGGGCTTCAGTCACAACCCTTGGTACATCCTGCTGACAACAAGAAGCTGGGATACGTTAAGGGAGAGCCTATAATGATAGTTGACGCTGATGGTGTAGCTTCTCAAGCTATAGGTATACAAGAAATATTAAACAATCAGTTAGCGCCTGCTAAAGGAAGACCTAATTCGAAGAAAACGACGTTAATGAACGGCTTAGCCGCTGAACTAGGGTTGGATGCTTCTATGGAAGTAGTGAGTATGCCGGAAAATATAGAGAGATTTAAAATGGTTCAGGAAACTACTGAATCTGTGAAGTTAGATAATATAATAAGTGAGTTAGCCAGTAAAATAGATAGGGGGCAAGAAACGCTGTTCTCCGAAATAAGTCCCGAGATAGGGTTACTAGTTTTAGATTTTCTAGTTACCGAAAGAAATGATATCAAGGAGGCTTTTAATATCATACAGTCCAACACTCCTGTACTGGACGTTTTAAATACCTCTAAACATCCGCTTAAGGGGGTTATGGAGTTGTTAGACATTAAGCAGAGAAATATCGTTAATAAGAAAATCAACGGGTTAACTAGTAAATTAATAAAAGAGCGGAACTTCCGTCAAATGACTATTAATGGGCAGGAAATAGAGTTTGGGTGGAAGAAATCTATATTTATAGATGAAAACTTAAATTTCCCACAAGATCCATCTTTTGATGGCTTAGATTCCGGGGGCAAGGCTAAAGCTGCTAAAGCTGCGGAAATAAAAATAGGAGGAATACTAACGTCTCCCGAGGGAAAGAATATTGTTGATAATTTAAAAGAAGAGGGGAAAGTTAGATCAGACGCTTCTTTCACTTTTACCTTTGTACCAAAAGGGAAGGGGGAGAGTGGGTTGGTTCTAGCAAGAACATCTTCAGTAATAGGGGCTTTGCAAACAGCTTCTGAAAACGGGAAAAAGAAGGGAAAAAAGGAACAGTACGTTCTAGACGCTCATAATTTCTCCGTAGACAGAAATAAAAATCTTAGTGAAATTGTAATATTACTCCAAGCGCTAGTGTCTAAAAACCTTATCACCGAGGGGGAAGTCGCAGCTATATTAAATGAAGGAGGGAAAAACAAATTAAACGGATTAGGATTTTTATATGCAGGATCGATATTGGAAGGTGTAGAAGTAGATGGTAAGAATGACTACGTAATGGGAGATAAAAAATCCGGGTGGCAGTGGAACAACGATCACGGAACACCAAGGGCAGAACTTATACAATCTATTAGAGGAGCAATCCACCAGAAAGGCTCCCAAAAGGGACCTGCAATGGAATTTGTAATGGATAAAATAGCAAACTATTCTTCTATAATTATAAAAACCACGACGCATTCAAACATCAATACAATATACAAAGATAAAACACCGGTATCCACTCCTCACAAAGGCAGTTCTCTACATAGGATAGCAACAGTAGCCCCAACTTTCAGCAACGGGATCTTTATAATATCAAAAGGAGTGGTTGTTAGAGCTACTCCAGCTGACATATCTAAAACTACTTTAACTAATTTTATAGATAACGCTAACGCTGAAGTCAAAAAGTTAGGGTACATAGATTTAGCAGCAAATCCTATTAATAAAAATACATCGGCTCACAGTATGTATGTTATAGCGGATCAAAACCAGCAGATGACGGATAATTTGTACTCGGAAATTGAAAGTAAGGGTATCACAATATGGGATGCTGATGACACATTACTAGAGAGTAAATCTAACATTAGATTTAAACAACCTAATCCTTCTGGGGTACCACAGTCAAAATACAAGGCTATATTTTTAGTTAGTCCTCTTAATGATTATAAAAGTAGAGTTGAGACTAGTCTACAATTAAAAGAGCAGGGATTCGTTCCTCACAATATAGATAACTTATCTAAGGGAATTACTACCGAACAAGAAGGTCCTGGGATGTTAATTGACAGCAAGGGTAATAGTACTCCTCAAGTGTTGAAACTAAAAGAGTCTCTAGAAGCTAGGGGGTATGACACTGCTATAGTGGTAGTCACAAACCAAGACTCACCCGGAGGGACCAACCAAGAATTTAGTCAAAGTTTTGAAGGAAACTATATTGAGATAGACACAAAAAACTTAGGGCAACTTGATGTATTACCAACTTTCACTACGGACGCTGTAAACAACTTTACCAGAGGATATATTAAGGGAAAATTAACCCCATCTGAATATGCTATACATGGGGAAGACTTAGGAAACGGAGGGAGTAAGTTTGATTTCTCAGAATTCAATGAGGTGATAGAGGGATCTCCTGGAATAATGCTAGATATTGCTAAGGCTAGAAACGAAAAGTACGGTAATAAAGACGTATTTATTTTAACAGCCAGACCACATGCATCGGCATTACCTATACAATTATTTCTGAAGAGCCAGGGACTGGATGTTAGATTGGAAAATATAACAGGATTAGGAAACTCAACTGCTCAAGCGAAAGCGGATTGGGTAGCGGGTAAACTAGCTGAGGGATATAATGATTTTTACTTTTCAGATGATTCAATGAAAAATGTAGATGCAGTACAATCTATGCTTAATCAATTTGATGTTAAGTCCAAATCTGTTCAAGCTATAAAAACGGAAGTGCTGCTAAGCGAAAATGAAGGAACGGATTTAAGTGGTGAGTTTAACCAAATCCTGGAAGACTCTACTGGAGAACTTAAGGATAGCGAAGCTACAAAGACAGAAGCTTCTACTATGGGTAGTAAGATAGGGAGGTTTAAGGTTTTCTTGACTCCTTCTGCACAGGATTTTTTAGGGTTAATATACAAGTTTCTAGGAAAGGGAAAATTAGGAGACGCTCACTTGGAGTTTTTCAAGAAACACTTAATAGCTCCTTTCAACACCGCTATGAATACCTTAACCTCTGTATCCATGAATCTAAATAATGATTTTAAAGTATGGAAAAAAATAGTGGGACTGAAGTCTTGGGAACATAAACATATAGAGTTAGAAGACGGAAGTAAGTCTCATTTTACTCTAGGTCACGCCGTAAGAGTTTACGTTCAGACAGCTAAGGGACAAGAAGTAAGTGGACTGACAGAGGCTGAATTAGCGTTGCTACTACACACTGTATCTGCGAACCCGGACCTTTTAAATGCTGCTCAGGGGTTATTTAACTTATTACAAAAGAATGCTGGGATTGCAGAGATGGGTAATAACTGGTTAGCTGACGGTATCGCTGGAGACATCAACAACTCTATCAACAGCAAGAGAGCTGCTTTAATATCTAAATGGAAAAACAACGCTTCCCTTGTATTCTCTAAGGAAAATATGTTTAAGATTGAGAAGCTTTTTGGAACAAGATTTACAACTGCTCTTAAGGGAGTGTTATACAGAATGGAACATGATTCAAACCCTCCTTCCGCGGGAGATAGTGTAATTGGAAAAATATTAAACTGGGTTAACGGTAGTGTGGCAGTTACTATGTTCTTTAATACTAGAACGGCTGTTCTACAGCAATTATCTATACTTAATTACATAGATTTCAAAGACAACCATATTTTTGCAGTAGCAAGAGCCATGTCTAATCCTAAGCAATTTATTAAAGACTTTTTATTCATATTCAACTCTGATTTCTTAGTAGCAAGGAGAGGAGGTTTGAAACTGGATGTTAACGAAGCAGAATTAGCTAGAGCTCTTACTGGAAGTAAAAACCCTATAACAGCTTTGTTCTCAAGAATATTAAAAGCAGGATTCCTGCCAACATCAATAGGGGATAGCTTCGCTATTGGCATAGGAGGAGCTTCGTTCTATAGAAATAGATTAAGAAAATATTTAAAATCAGTAAATCCAGATACCGGGGTTAATTACACACAGGAAGAGGCCGCTAGTAAAGCTTGGAGTGAATTTGTATATGAGACGGAAACAAAGCAGCAATCATCTCGACAAGACATGTTATCTCAGCAACAAACGGGTAATTTAGGGAGATTAATATTAGCATATGCCAACACACCTGCGCAGTACACTAGATTAATGCAAAAAGCTTATTTAGACATTGTAAACGGAAGGGGTAGTTTAGGTAGTAACTTAAGCAAGTTAGCATACTACGGTATAATACAAAACTTCATATTCGCAGCACTACAATCAGCTCTGTTCTTAGCTTTTGGAAAAGACGACGAAGAAGAAAGAAATAAGTTCTTAAGAGAAAAAGAAGGTCGAATATTAAATTCTATGCTAGACTCTATACTTAGAGGTACGGGAATTTGGGGGGCTGCTATTAGTACAGCTAAGAACGTTTGGTTTAGGAAAGCGGAGGAAGATGCTCAGGGGTTTGAAGGGGATCACACTTATACTCTGATAGAAGCTTTAAACTGGTCACCTACCATAGGCGGTAAAGCTAGATCGTTTTATCAAGCTACACAGGTTGAAAAATACGAGGGAAAGGAAATTGCAGAAAAGGGATGGGGACTAGATAGCCCAAGATGGAGAGCTGTAGGGTTATACGCGGCAGCTGCTCTTAATATGCCTATAAATCGTGTGCAGTCTAAAATAAGCAATATTAAATACGCTCTAGACGAAAACACGGAGGCTACCGACGCTATGTTAGCGTGGTTAGGGTGGAATAAATGGTTGTTGAAAGATCCCGAGCCTAAAGAAGTATCTACGGCAGTAGCTAACGAATGGGGAGTTAAAAAAGATGATAGCAAGGAGATGAAAGAGACTCGTAGAGAAGCTAGAAAAACGGGGTTATCAACACCTGACTTCATTGAGCAAACAAAAAACCTGGATTCTCGTGAAAAACGCAGATTTATGAGCGAGCACGCTCGAGCTAAAGAGTTTGGGGTAACACTAGAGGAATATAAAACCCTGAGTGTGGATGAAAAAAACACTATTATACGTGCTAAAAAAATTGGGGTTACTCGTGAGGAATACATCGCGGCTGAGAAAAAATATAATTATGGCGATTTTACAAAGTGGAGGAACAACAAAAGAAAGGCACATCGCTCTAAAAAATAAAAATTGACCACTATATAAATCTAAATCAAAATAAGTAATTATAATCATGACAACCAAAGACGAAATAATGTTAATAAAACATAGAATAGATAAGATGGAGGAAAGGTTAGAAGATATTGATTCTAAGCTAGATCATTTGATGGAGAGATTATTAGACCCTGATGATGGTGTAACCGCTAGAGTTAACCAAAATACACACGCGCGAAAAACTCTGACAAGAGCCCTTTGGGTTCTTTATGGTATTGTGTTAGGAGCGATGGTAAAGCTTTTTTTAAAATAAACTAATTAATTAAACAATAAAAACAAACAACATGGCAACAACAACAGCAGTAATCACACTATCCAGTTCCGACTTAACAGGGGACTCATTAGCATTAACTAAATCAGCAACGCTTACACAAGCAGGTACTCTTGACGGATTAGAATACACGTCTGGTATCGCAAAGAAAAAATTAGCAGTTGCTCTTACTGACTACACATTATTTGACGATGCTGACTACACAGTTGGTACAGCGAATAAAATATATATCTTTTGCGCTTCAAAAACTGAATCAGAATTCATTACGCTAAAAATTGGAACGGTTGAGATTGGAACGTTATACGCAGGGGATTGGACTTTATTACCTTGGACAGCTACTGCGGGGATTGACGTTACTGTAGCTCCTTCAGTTGCAGCGATGAAGGTAGAGTACATGATCATCAACGAGTAAGTTGAATCTTAGGTATAATAATATAATAGGGGAACCTCTGTTGAGACATTCTCAATGAGGAACTTCTTAATATTACCAATACTTACAATTTTTTGGTGGCTAAAATCTCCGTGGACTAATCAGCCTATGACTTTAACCCAGCTAATAACTCGTTTATTAGTAGTGGTTATATTAACTATGTTGGTTATTCTGACCGTCTTAGTCAGTTTTATTGGCTGGATACCAAGATAAATTTACAATTAATTATATTATATGAAAATAAGTGAACACGTAAGTTACCACGAGGGAACGTATAGTCGAACTGGAGTGAGTAGAGGCTTTGACAATACCCCTAATGAGATGCAATTGCATTGCATGAAAGATATTGCTCATAATTTATTTGAGCCATTAAGAGAATGGGTAGGAGGACCAATAAAGATCAATAGTTTTTTTAGAGGAGAACCTGTTAACACCGCTATTGGCGGAAGCAAATACTCGCAACACATGAAAGGCCAAGCTATAGATATAGACGACACCCTTAAGTGCAAGACAAATGCAGAGATGTACCATTATATTAAAGATAATTTAGATTTCGATCAAATGGTTTGGGAGTTTGGTACAGATGAGAATCCTAATTGGTTACATATAAGTTATGTTACGCATAGAAAAAATAGAAAGAAGTTAACTATTGCTAAAACAGTTAATGGTGAAACTAAGTATATTCACGAAGCTCACGCTTAATGTTAGATAATAAAAGTAAAAAGCCGCCTAAGAATAATATCAGTTTTTCTATATCTTTATCCGAAGAACAAAAAATAGCGAAGACGTCTATATTAAAACATGCCTTTAGCTTTATAGTTGGAAAAGCTGGTAGTGGGAAAACATTACTAGCAGTACAGATAGCTTTAGATATGTTCTTTAAACGTCAATTCGATAAGATTATAATATCAAGACCCACAATAGCTACTGAGGATAATGGATTCCTTCCCGGTAGTGAGAAAGAAAAAATGGAACCATGGTTAGTACCAATCATGTCTAACATGAGGAAAGTTTATAATAAGCCTGAAAAAATAAATTCAATGGTTGAATCAGAGGAAATAGAGTTAGTCTCCCTCTCGCATTTTAGAGGTAGAACCTTTGAAAATTCAGTTGTTATTATAGACGAATTCCAGAACTTAACCAGGTCACAATTTAATATGGCAATCGGTCGTTTGGGTAAAAACTCAATGATGATATTCTGCGGCGATTTCCAACAAATAGATTTAAAAGATGAAAACTATAGTGCTATTCACGAGGTGTCGAAAATTAAAGAGTCGAATTATGTGTTCAAAGTCGTTTTACAAGACAATCACAGGCATCCAGCAATTGATGATGTGCTAAGCAAACTAACGGGATACTAATAAGATCAGATATTTATTTATAAAAAAAAGGGATAGCCAATTACGGTTATCCCTTTTTATATTAGAATGGTCTGTGCATATACTTTTGCCGAACCTTATCGGATATAGGTATTGGGTTTCCCCCTTCGTCTATCCTAACAAAAGTTATGTTAGTCGTTAAGATTACAGCTTGTTTACCAGTGTAAACATTGTGGCTTCTAGCCTCTATATTTAATTCAATTGAAGTATTGTTTACTTGATTAACTTCCCCATAGATCTTAATTAATTGTCCCGTTCTTGTTGGTTTACGAAACTCACACTTGTCAATCAACACTGTTACAACTCGTGGCGTATCACAGGTTTGTGATGCGTAAGCAGCAGCAGCAGCGTCAACCCAAGCCATAAGTTTACCCCCGAATAGATTCCCATGGAAACCTATGTCGGAAGTTTTAACTATATGTGTTGATATTAAGTCCATTACGAGTTTTTCTGCATCTGAACCTCAATTCGAATTTCTTGAGCTAATCCTTTAACATTTTGCATATCACCTCTAAGCCTAGTACCCGCGGATTTATTACCATCCGTAAACTTCTCAGCGTTATCGATTGCTGCTGTTAACACTTCGCCCATTGTTCTCATCATTTCTACTACTTTGTTTTCTGTCATTTTAATTTAATTTAATTTATAATTCTGTTACTGTGCAACTACCACCACTACAAGCTATTTGCCCTGATAAGTCAGTGTTATCTTCCACTTCAACGACTTTTGACAGATCTATATCCTGTAATGTTTTTACCATTTGTTCATATTCTTTTTCGGTTATATCTTCGAAAGGAGCCTGAACATAACTTCCTCCGTCGTGTGGCAATACAGATAATCCGTTATAGGATTTTCTATTATCCCACATCCATTCCCCAACCTCGTCCCATTCTTTAGGCCTTAAGGAGACCGTAGCTGAGACATTATGAGTATTGGATCCTTTTATATGCCCTGATGCAACCCAATCGTTAGCCACTTTTTTAATTCTCTCTAACAAATCTATAGGACTCTCGTTTCTCATCACAGATCCTTCAGGAGCTTTTTGAGGAACTGATATTATAGATGTATCGTGAGGACTAAAGTAATCGTCTTCCAATAATTCCGGATGATGTATAGCAAGGTAACTATAAATAGCTTCGTTCTTGCCAACTCTTAATCTTCTGACATAATAATCATTATGCCAAGCATGAATACCCGAAGATGTTCCAAGCACCAGAGATGTTGTCCCTGCGGGTTTAACACACGTTGTTCTAGCAGCTGATTTAATACCAATAACCTTCGCTGTGATTTTATTCATTATCTTAACTTCATTAGCAGCCTGTTCCATGTCTAGCTCTAAAACTTTACCTGAAGCAATACCTGTCATGGAAACTCCAATCAATGCATCTTTCTCGGTTGTCTCTCTCCAAATCTCTCTTAAATAATGGAAATCTGTATATCCAGCTTGTAATGTACCTATAAAAGAAGCGGCTCTAACTCGAGCATTTAGATCAGCTTGGTCTATAACATCGGAAACGTTAACCTCACATAGATTACAGAATTGGTACGGACGTAAAGCAATCTCACAACAGGGATTAGTTCCCCAATCTTTATCATTGTTTAAGTATATACCAGGTTCTCCAGCTCCAGATAATTCTATTCTCTTCCATAGATCCATAAAGAACTCTTTAGTTATTTTATGTCTCATTAGTACAGCTGAATTATTAGCTCTCCCTCTTTGAGGATTTGTTTCCCACCAGTTTCCGGACTTACAAGATATCATAGCTTCGTCGTCTGCTGAGAATAACGATATCAAAGCGGCTCTTCTAATACCTCCTGCTAATACTGCGTCAGCAATATAACAAATAATATCATGAGTCTCTAACGAGGTTAAATTACTACCGTTTTCCTTAGCATCTAATATACCTTTAATTTTAACTAAGCATTCTTTTAATGGCTGAGGACCAGGTGCTTTACCTCCAGAGGTAACTAATGTAGCTCCCTTTGGTCTAATGTCAGAAAAGTCAAAGACTACCTTAGAACTCTTCTTAGCGCCCATATAAGACTTGATCAGTACTTTAACAGCATCAGACCAGCCTTCTATTGAATCTCCTATAACAAACCTTCTCGATCTCGTTCCATGTGGTTTAATGACTTCTGGTAGCTCCTTAATATTATGACGCTGAACAGAATAACCAACACCACATCCTGACAATAATAAGAACATTGTCTCGCTAAAGCTATCAATATGGTCGATAGGAAGAAAGGAACAATTATATAACCTGTTAGGGGAAATCTCAATTGGCTTACCCCCAAACTGAAGGCTTCGCATAGACGGTAAAACTTTCTTTTCATATACATATTTATAATAGACATCTATATCGTGGGTTAAAGTCGGGTACTTCTTTTTATGCATCGTCACGTTACGATCCACGAGCTCTTCCCAACTCTCCCTTCTATTTAACTCAGGGATATATTTAGCATATTTCATATGCACAGTAATATCCGAGAGTATTTGATTTGGGGCGTTAATCATTAAACACTGTTAAGCACAAGTCAATAAATGGTATGTACAAAACGTGATTTGTAGTGGTATCATTTTGATATGTTCTAAACCCAAACAATATACCTGGGTAAAATCCAAAACTTAATTCTTTATTTTTCATCTTTTTCTTTTCTTTTATTTATTATTAATTTAACCACTTCGTCACATTCGTCCTGCTTCTGAGGTTTATATAAAGTTACGTGTGGTAAGTGCTCTTTTACGTATTTCTTAAACAATTTCCAACGGATAGGGAAAGATTCATTAGCCCTACCCTTAGTTTCAATTATAAAGTCATCGCTTATAAAATCCGGTGTATACTTAATTCCAAGTATCTTTTTGTTACCTCTATTCTGTAGCTCACCTTTTCCATTAGATTGTCGTTCATAGGATTCGTTATCAAAATGAAATGTGTCGATCAATTGATATGTTTTTCCTTCGTATTCAGATTCTATGCCAGCATCTTTTAATGCTTTATACATATACTTCTCGAGCCCCGAGGCAAAGTTGATACCATCATAGGTAACTTTATTTGCTCTAACGGGTCCTCTCTTACCACTTTTCCTTTTAAACTTTTTCACAGCAAGGGAAAGCTTGTTCTTGGAGCTTCTCCCACTCATCTTTTATCTTCATGAGATAGTTAGCTTTATCTAAAGCTTCCTCCATTGCCATATCACACCACTCACCAAACGATCTTGAATCGTCTAATAGAGATGTTCCGTACTTTTCTAGACCAACAGCACTTCTCTGGTCTAATAAATTCATTACTCTTAATACTATTGGATCTGTTGTTTTTATATTCATGTTTTCTATATTGCGACTGGCGCTGTAATCACCGGTCCGTGTTTATAATTATGTAATTCTATTTTATTGTTTTTAAATGTATATGTTGGTCTATCATAATCCGTGGATGATTTTAAATACGTTTTAACAGCTTCTAACTGATTATCGTATATATGAGCATCTATCAAGCTTATATCTAAAATTGAAGGCTTTAGATCACACATAAATGCCATGTGATTTAATATTGATGTAAACAAAGCTACGTCATATGGAACTCCTAAAAACATATCCGCACTTCTCATTAAGGCAAACATATTAAGCTTGTCTCCGTCAACAAAAAACTGGAAGTATAAATAACAAGGAGGTAAAGCCATCTCATCTAATTGAGCAGGATTCCATAGGGATATAACGTGACGCCTACTATCTGGATTACTTCTAATGTTCTGTATAGCATCAGTTAACTGATCATATCCTTGGCTATTGAAATTCCTAAGTTGATGTCCATAAACAGGACCTAAATCTCCATTTTCATCTGCCCATTCATTCCATATAGTTACTCCCGCATCTGTTAATCTCTTTGTATTAGTTTCTCCACTCATGAACCAATTAAATTCCGTGTTAAATATATTAGGGAACATTTTCCTACCCGTTAAGATAGGAAATGTTTCACTAACATTTAAGCGCATACTAAGATTAAAGACAGACGTACAACCTACCCCCGTCCGATCATCTCTGTGTATACCATCTCTTAATACTTTATTTAACAATTCTTTATATTGGTGTTCGTAATCCCAAATCATTATAGCGATTCTGTTTTCACGAAAGTTCCGTTAACCATCTTCCCTGTTCTCTTAGCTATAACATCATAAGCAGTGTCCATACAGTCCTCAATTTTAACCCCTTCTAACTCTGCTAAGTTGGTTAGGACTACAACTATATCTCCGATAGCGTCAATTATTTCGGGTTTATCTTTTTTGAGAAGTGCTCTAGCAAGCTCGCCGGCCTCTTCTTGTAATTTAGCGTACTGAGTAATTGAATTACCTTTGTCATAGATTCCACGCTCTCTAGCCCAACTTCTAATAAGATCAAATGTTCCTTCATCAGAGTCTGATTGGGATTGAATTGTTCTATAGTCAGTATTGTTGTCATAGTATCTAGAAAACGCTTTGTTATAAACGTAGCATCTTTCGTTGTTAAATTGCGAGGTTTGTACATTACTTAATATCCATTTAATTGTTCCTTTATCTAGATGGAAATCCCCGTGGTCTGTTGCCCACTTCATTCCAACACTATCATTTAATCTTCCCTTTAGTTTACTGACTGGACATGGGAATGTTGTAGTCATTTCTGTTGTGTTTAATTTCATTTGATTTATTTTTAAATTTTTATACGGTGTTTCATCTACTCGGTATCCGTAGTATTTTTGCATGTCTATCTCAAAATTAGAAGCCGCTTCCATATCTGGAGTTTTCATCATTATATGATACTCTCCCTTTTGATAGCCTTGAACTTTTTCTATTCTTGATTCAGGACATGTGGTAACACCTACTTTTTTACCCGGTATATGATACACATGGTATAGTTTACTTTTTGTACTTTTCATAATAATATTTATAATATTCGTATTGTTTTTGTAAGGATTCAATTCCTTCTCTGATTACAGGATCTTTATGCACCTTGCTCTTAATGTTTATACATATCTTAAACATATGAGGCTCTGCATATTCTAATCCAATCTTAATGTTATTCTGTATACACCAAGAAGCATATCTCATTTCTTCTTTAGTAGCGGGATAATATCCCGGCTTGTGCATATTAGCCTTAGATTTCTTACCCATCTAATCCCAAGGCATATCGCCAACTTCTATTTTAGTTGGTTCATGAGGTATATATGAGCCAGACTGTGGTTCCCATTTGAATATTGACTCCGCACCATTTTCACCAAGGTTTTGAAATTTAACTTTCAGTACCTTAACTTTAACAGTGTTAGCATCATAATCCCTATGA
>TARA_R110000744_G_scaffold71508_4_pt1 | contig 16605 bp, 13 predicted proteins | sample TARA_R110000744 | Tara Oceans TARA_R110000744 (sample SAMEA4398083) | marine metagenome | biome: Polar Biome; feature: [DCM] deep chlorophyll maximum layer (ENVO:01000326); material: water (ENVO:00002006), including particulate matter (ENVO:01000060) such as... | depth 36 m | reverse complement strand
TTCATTGCTAGAATCTCTCGTGGCAGAACCATTAGAGAGTTCATTGTTGGTGTAATGCTAATACCGACCGTATTTACTTTATTTTGGATGACTATTTTTGGTGCTAGTGCTATTGATTTAGTACATAACCAAGGTATTGTAGAATTAGGTGAAATGGTCAGTAAAGACTCGTCAGTAGCATTGTTTGTTTTTCTAGAAAACTTTCCACTTTCGACATTACTTTCCTTTTTTAGTGTATTAATGATTGTGATATTTTTTGTCACATCTTGTGATTCTGGCGCGATGGTCGTGGATATGCTCTGTTCACATGGTAGTAATAATACTCCGTTGTGGCAGCGTGTTTATTGGGCTGTAGGTATAGGCTTGGTTGCTGCAATATTATTATTGGCGGGCGGACTTAATGCCCTGCAAACTATGACGATTGCCAGTGCACTGCCTTTTTCTATTGTGCTATTACTTGCCATTGTAGGCTTGATTAAAGCGCTGAGGATTGAAGCTTTTAAACAGGAAAGTCAGCTAATATCAGCAGTGCCTTATGCTAGTAATACAAATAATACGAGTAACGACAGTTGGCAGTCACGACTACAAAATATTGTTGATTATCCCAATAAAACTAATGTTAATAAATTTATCAGTCAGACTGTTGTACCTGCGTTTCAATCTGTAGCTGAAGAATTGCAGAAAAACCAAATCAATGTTGTTGTTTCGTATGACAATGATTTAAGTTTAGTTGTTGACCATGGTGAAGAACAAGAATTTGTTTATCGGGTACTAGCACGGAAGCATTCACAACCAGATTTTGTCGTGGAAATAGATGAGGATGAAGATGAACAAAGTTACTATCGAGCAGAAGTTCATTTAGGTGAAGGTGGGCAAGATTATGACATTATGGGCTGGTCAAAAACGGCAGTGATCAATAATATTATTGATCAATACCATAAGCATTTACATTTTTTGCATTTGCTACGTTAACCCTTAGCAGCGTCAGTTTTATTTATACTACTGGCGCTCATTGCATGTAATTCTAATAAAGGTGCGGCATCTATTTCATCCGCATCCATCATTTCAGATAATCGCTCCATTGAAGAGAGTAATTGAGATTGCTCCCAAGTCGCAAGGTTAGAGAATTTCTCAATGAAATGTTCTTGAAGGGCTTGCGGAGCTTTCGCTAAAATTGCCTTTCCGTCATCGGTTAAATATAAACCTACTTTACGTTTGTCTTGCGTATACCGTACTCTTGAAATAAGACCTTTATTTTCTAATCGATCAATAATATTAGTTACTGTCGCAGGGCTTAAATTAACTTTTTTCGCGACTTGACTAGAATTTATACCAAACTCTTTATCAATTTCTAACATTATTAATAATTGTGGGCTGGTTAAACCAGATGTCTTACTTAAGTGTTTTGAATGTAAATCAATTGCGCGGATAACCTTTCTTAAGGCAATTAATAATTCCTGATGTTTTTCCATAACAGTAGACTTTTAACGTTGAATTGCCGTAGTTTAATCAAAATTAGAAGTAGCGACTAGAGGAATTATTAAAATAAGCGTGATTAAGCTAATTCATTTAATATTACATCAGCTAGTTAACTAACCTTAGTGTCTTTCGAATAATGGATAGCTCAGGTGAGAGTAGAGTGATTACCTAAAATACAATAATAAAACCAAGGTATTTAAATATGAAATTTCCAAAAATAGGACCGGCCTTTCTTGTTACAGCAGCATTTATAGGTCCAGGGACAATAATTACAGCTTCAATGGCAGGGGCAAATTATGGCTTAGCGCTGGTATGGGCTTTAATGTTTGCAATGTTTGCCACGTTAATTTTACAAGAAATGGCAGCAAGGCTTGGTATCGTTAGTCAACAAGGTTTAGGGGAAAATATACGGCAGGCAATAAAACAACCTGTTATTAAAGCATGTGTTGTTGTGCTCGTTGTCAGTGCTATTGTTATAGGTAATGGTGCCTACCAAAGTGGTAACATTTCAGGCGCTAGTTTAGGTTTAGTTAGTGTGGCAGAGCAGCTTGGTTGGACAGTTACTTTTGCTGAAACTTTATTTCCGATGCTTATTGGAATTTGTGCTTTTGTTTTACTTATTACCGGAAGTTATAAGATAATTGAGCGAGCTTTAGTTGTATTAGTGGGCTTGATGAGCGTTGCATTTATTATGACATTTTTTTTAAGCCAACCTCAATGGCACGAATTAATCACCAGTTTTATTGCATTTGAATTACCTACAGGCGCAACATTGACGGTTATTGCACTCATTGGCACTACAGTGGTGCCTTATAATTTATTTTTACATGCCTCTACGGCTAGTACAAAGTGGCAGTCGGTTAAAGATATACCGATTGCAAGAAAAGACTTATTTGTATCTATTCCGCTCGGAGCTTTGATCTCAGTCGCTATTCTTTCTACTGCTGCTTCTGCATTTTTTGGCAAGCAAATAAGCTTACAAAGTGCTGCCGATATTGCACCTGCGCTACAGCCGCTATTTGGTGAGTCAGCTAGCATATTTCTTGGTATTGGACTCTTTGCGGCTGGAATTTCATCTTCAATAACAGCACCTTTAGCTGCTGCTTTTGCGCTAAGTGGTATTTTAAATTTAGACAAAAACCTTAATGCACTCGGTTTTCGATTAACCTGGATGGTAATTTTAATTATTGGTGTTGTCGTTAGTAGCGTTGGTTTTAAACCTGTCGCTGTTATTTGGTTTGCTCAAGTAGCCAACGGGATCCTTTTACCATTGGTAAGTATTTTTCTATTATGGATTATGAATACAAAGGTACTAGGTGAGTATCGTAATAATTTATGGCAGAACATTGCAGGTGCTGGGGTTATTTTTATCACGTTGTTATTAGGCGCGCGTAGTTTAATGTCAGCGTTTGGTTTGTTGTAGTTATTCATCACAAACTATTTCAAACGATGAAAGCTAAACATTCAGTTGGGCTTTCATCGTTTGGAAGGAAAATAACAGTTTCTTAAAGTATTTTTCTTGCTAAATTTCTTTTATTTAATTGGCTAAGATAACAGTGATTTTATCATCACATATTATTTTTCGACGTCAAAAGCGCCTTTTAAATTATTAGCAAAAGCGATAAATTTTTCTTTAATGGTTCTTTTAATCTCAACATTTAATGACCCTAATACCACTCTACCTTCGATGGTAATAATAGGTGCTTGCTTTGTTGCCATGGAAGGGGCTTTATTTTCTATACTGCTAATAATGCCATAAGACTTACAAACCACATTAACATTATCAGGCACATAAATTTTATTACTGCCTAAAATACAATTTAATTTAATCGTCACGTGTTGATGTTGAAAAATAGCGTCGGTAAAGTCGAGTACTGCTTCGCCTAAAATACTATTTATCGTGATGGTTTTCGGTACATTCCATTGGCCGCTGCGCTCTATATTGCCTAAAATGCTTTTTAGGCTTAAATTCTCATCAATGTCTGCGTTACTGTAACTTGGGGTAAACTGATGGGCTTTATTAGCATTATATTTAGTGTCAGCTTTTAAGGTTAAATCAGCAACGAGATCGATAATTTCTTGGTGAGTGTTACTACTCATTGCTTGATCAAGCCGGCGCTCGAAAGCTTCTGCAGAAATAACGCCGTGACTATAGTTAAATATTAACTGATCTATTGTTTCTTCTCGTACTTGTTCAATTGGTCGATCTTCAAGAATTACTGACATGTGTCACTCCGTTGCTGGTATTTTTGTTTTTTAATAATGTCTATGTAGTAAGTATAAGCAAAGATAAAGCCAAAATTTAAATCATTAAAATACAATTAGTTAATGTATTTGGTTGTTTAAGTTACTGTGAAAATAGCTATTATTTAGTAAAAATCAGTTAATTATTGGCCAACCTTAGGCTATTTTAACACCAAGTTAATTATGTCGATGCTCTTTTATATTTACTTAGCGTGCTAACTAATGTTAAGGTTATGCATATTAGTTAGCATGCTAAGTAGTTTGAGGTAGTAATGACCACACAAGTTCCGTTTTATGAATCCCTTGATTTAACACTGTGCGGCAATATGGGTCGTGTACATCGTTTATGTCGAGATGTAGTGACAATTGCTGTTGAACCCCTTGGCTTAACGCAATCGCGTTGGACCGCTTTAATACATATAAATATGCTTAAAGAGGGGGTTACACAGTTTGAATTAGCACAAAGTTTAGGTATAGAAATGCCTTCACTCACACGCACAATAAAGCAATTAGAAGCGCAGTTACTCATTACTCGGTGTGTAGATGAGCATGATAAACGTAGTAAAAATATTTACTTTACCGAGCAAGGTCGTAAAACTTTGCATACATTGAAAAATAAAATTACCGATATTAAAAATCAACTCTATAGTGGTTTCACCGGTGAGCAATTGGACATGATGGCCCACGGCTTAATTAAAATGGAAAAAAATGCCCAAAATTGCATTGAAGATCACATTAAGAAGAAGGCAAGTTAATGACACCAGATGAAAAGTTTTCGCGCTATGTAAGAGTTTCCCTTGTCGGGTTTGTTTTCGTATTCATTTACTATTTAATAGCTGATATTTATTTACCTGTAACGCCACAAGCTCGCGTTTATCATCCTGTAGTACAAATATCACCACAAATTAATGGTCGAGTTACTAAAGTGTTAGTTAGCAATAACCAACATGTAAAAGCTGGCGATGTATTATTTAACATAGACCAAGGCCCATATAGCTTAGCATTTGAGCAAGCGCAGTTATTGCTTGATGATGCCACACTGCAAAATAAACGTCTCGATACTAATGTTAAAGTGATTGAGGCGAACATAAGCGCCGCAAAAGCTAAGCAGCATGAACAAAAACTGTTAAAAAATAGAGGTGAAAAACTCTATGAAAATAATTCAATATCGGAGCAAGCGCTTGAAAGTATTCGAGCTAATTTCGAGGCAAGTAAAGCAAATGAAGCTGCATTAACGGCGCAATTAGCTGAAGCTGTTTTAGCACGTGGTGAATCAGGTGAACAAAACTTAGCGGTTCGACATGCAGCTAATAAACTCGCCCAAGCTGAGCTTAATTTATCTTACACGCACGTACGCTCACTGAGTGATGGTGTAGTGACTAATTTACAATTACTCGATGGTGCTTATGCTTTAGCAGGTAACCCCCTGCTTGCCATTGTAGCAAAAAAGGCCGATTTAGTGGCTGACTTTAGAGAAAAGTCATTACTTAATATGAAGCTTGGCAGCTTAGCCAGAGTTGTTTTTGACAGTCGTCCAGGTGAAGTGTACAACGCAAAAATTGTGACTTTTGAAGCAGGTGTTAGCAATGGGCAATTAAGCGCGAATGGCATGTTAAGTACAACTGAAACTAGTAATCGTTGGGTACGTGATGCACAGCGCCAACGTATTCACTTGAAACTAATAGACGATGAAGAAATGATCACCAAGATGCCAAGTGGCGCGCGTGCAACGGTGCAGTTATTACCTGAGTCAAGCATTGGCCAGTGGTTTGGTGCGGCACAAATCAGGTTTATTAGTTGGTTACATTACATCTATTAATGAGGGAATTATGAGTAAAGCTATCAGCTCCGCACCACAAATAGATGCTAATGGCCTACGCCAAGCACTGCGGATTGCGGGTGGTTGCACTATTGGTTTCACGGTAAGTAAGCTGATGAATTGGCCAAATGGTATATTTTTTACCATTTATCCTATGCTTTTGTTAGGTATGGTACCGACGTTAACCCGAAGTGTTATAAGACAGTTTTTTGCTTCTGCAGCGTTTAGTGCGTTTATGGTGCTTATAATACAGGGGGTATTTTCCCACTTACCCGTAGTAATGACTTTATGTGCCTTTAGTGCTTTTTGCTTTTTATTCCATAAAATGAGTGATGGCAGTGCATTTTTATTTGGTGCGCTAGGCGTTGTTAGCTTATCTATACAGTTGCATTTTTCCAGCTACGTTGATCAAAGTAGTAGTATTTATCCGATTATTTTAAGTAATGGTTTAGCTATTTTTATGACCGTGGTTATTGCTACGGTCATGCATGGTGTATTTCCTGATGTTGCGTCGAGAACTGTGCGTATCATGCCTACTAAAGCAAAAGAAAGTATTCGTCATGAAGTATTACTCTGTTCGACTGTTGCCACGCTTTCTTTTGTTGTTTTTCAGCTACTCGATTTACAGGATTCTATTTCAGCACAAGCTGCATCGGTATTAATTTTATTTTCACTTTGCTGGAAAGCGGCTGGAGTGGCTGGTTGGCAACGTGCAATTGGTACATTAATTGGTTGTAATGCCGCGCTTTTATCGCAATTGTTTTTATACAATCACAGCGACTTTTTATTATTTCCAGCTTTTATTTTATGGATCTTATCATTTGTTTTTTCTCGCTTTCATATTTTGGGAGGCGGTGCACCTGGTATTGGTTTTGGGGTGTTAACTACATTTGGTATTTTGTTTGGGCAATCTTTAGGGCCAGGACAAGACTTAATTTACAGTGCGTTATACCGTTTTACGTCGGTTTCTGTGGCAATTGTTTTGAGCTTGTGTGCGGTGTATATAATGCATCATTTGCTTAATCATTTTAGCGTTACTCGCCATCACACTTACGAATAAGTGAGTTACTTGCTTCGAAGATATAGACAGCGATAGTTACTGCCTGTTTAGCTTGAAGCTAATCATAACGGCACATAAAAATGACCAGAGTGTTTGCAAGTCGAGGGGACACCAATATACGGCTTGAACTTAGTTGTTTATATTTAGTTGTTTATATTTAGCTGTTTGTTAGTCACTATTTTAGTCAATAGACTTTACCTAAAGTTTCCGCTAATTGTTTAGGCGCTTAATTTCTATTATTAAGAAGACTCATCCGTGCTACCTTTATTACGTTATTAATAATTATTTAAACATTTAAAAATACTTCCTGTATGAGGATTTACATGCTCACAAATATAAAAATAGACTGGTTTTCTAATTTTCGTGGTGATGTACTTGCTGGTATTGTGGTTGCATTAGCCTTGATTCCTGAAGCCATTGCCTTTTCTATTATTGCTGGCGTTGATCCTAAAGTAGGACTTTATGCTTCATTTTGCATCGCTGTCATCATCGCTTTTGTAGGTGGTAGACCAGGAATGATTTCAGCTGCCACAGGTGCAATGGCATTATTGATGGTTACGCTTGTTAAGGATTATGGACTCGAGTACCTTCTTGCAGCAACATTACTGACTGGGATTCTACAAATTTTAGCAGGCTTTATTAGGTTAGGGGAATTGATGCGATTTGTCTCAAAGTCTGTGGTAACTGGCTTTGTAAACGCGCTCGCAATACTTATATTTATGGCACAGCTGCCAGAGTTAACCAATGTTACCTGGCACGTTTACGCTATGACTGTAGGCGGTCTAGGAATTATTTATCTATTTCCGTATATCCCCGTTATTGGTAAAGCAATTCCTTCTCCATTGATATGTATTGTATCCCTTACTATTTTGTCAATGGTAATCGGGTTAGACATTCGCACTGTCGGTGATATGGGGGACTTGCCCGATACTCTTCCTATATTTTTATGGCCAGATGTTCCGCTTAATTTAGAGACACTCGCAATTATATTTCCTTATTCAATCGGACTTGCGCTTGTTGGCTTACTAGAGTCTATGATGACTGCGACCATTGTCGATGAACTGACAGATACCACAAGTGATAGAAATAAAGAATGTAAAGGTCAAGGTATTGCTAATATAGGGGCTGGCTTGCTTGGAGGGATGGCAGGTTGTGCAATGATTGGGCAGTCAATCATCAACGTTAAGTCGGGTGGTCGTGGCCGGCTTTCTACACTTGTAGCTGGTTTATTTTTACTGATACTGGTTTTGTTTCTTGATGAATGGTTACGGCAAATTCCGATGGCTGCATTAGTTGCTGTTATGATTATGGTATCGATTGGTACTTTTTCTTGGTCATCTATCAAAGATTTGCGGAAGCACCCGTTATCATCAAACATTGTCATGATCACTACCGTGCTTGTTGTCGTTGTAACACACAATCTTGCAATGGGAGTACTGATTGGAGTATTGCTTGCTACGTTATTCTTTGCTAATAAAATCGGTCGATTTATGGCGGTTAAGTCTTATCTTTCTGAGCAAGACAATATCAGATACTATGAAGTTATTGGACAAGTGTTTTTTGCGTCAACAGAGCAATTTATCAACGCTTTTGACTTTAAAGAGGCAGCTGAAACCGTAGTCATTGATCTAAATAAAGCACACTTCTGGGATATAACTGCGGTTTCTTCGCTAGATAAAGTCGTTATAAAGTTTCGACGCGAAGGAGCTGTAGTGAATATTATCGGCATGAGTGAAGCCACGAAAACAGTCGTTGACAAGTTTGGGGTACATAATGATCCTACAGAAGTCGAAAAGTTACTTACCGGGCATTAAGGAGAACATGATGACTAAAATAATGACCTGTGTAGATGGTTCTGAACTTACTTTTGCCGTGGCTGATGCTGCTATTTGGGCATCGAAAAAACTAGATAAACCCCTTTGTTTTTTACACACTTTAGAAAGAATGCAACAGCATGGTAGCGACGATTATACGGGATCAATTGGTATAGGATCCAGAAATAGCCTACTTAAAGAGATGACGATACTCGACGAGCAACGCAGTAAAATAGCGTTAAAAATTGGAAAAGAATTACTACAAATGCTATCAACACAGGCTTATAACACAGGCCTGAAAAACGTAGAAACGATGCAGCGCCATGGTGATATTATTGATGGAGTGATTGAGTTTCAAAACGATACTCGTTTAATTGTTATCGGCCGAAACGGCAAAGAGCATGATGGTGATTTTATTGCATTGGGCTCACATATAGAAACCTTATTGCGTAAGGCGGCTCATCCGGTTTTAATTATTTCTAAGAAATTTACGCAACCATCTTCATTTATGATTGCTTATGATGGTAGAGAAACGGCTGATAAAGCATTGCAAAAAGTGATTGATGGTGGGTTATTGCATGGTTTACATTGCCATTTGGTCTCAGTAAAAAATAAAGAGATTAGCCTTAAAGAAAAGTTCGACTCAGCGAAACAACGTTTAGAAAGTAAAGGCTTTAAAGTAACAGCCTCATTTATCGAGGGCGATATACATCAATCATTAATGGAATATAAGAAAGCAAATGATATCGGATTGGTTGTCATAGGAGCATTTGGACACTCAAAGCTTAGACAGTTTTTCATTGGAAGTAACACAATGAAAATGCTGGAGAATAGTACAATACCACTTATAGTTTTACGTTAGCTAATCAGTCTGAAATATTTTAAATGCGTAATGTCTAGTTTGAAAGCATTATTTGTAAAAGTGTAATGCTAAAGATTAATGCGTATTAATTGATGAAAAGCCGTTAAATCATAAGATTTAACGGCTCCTCTTAGCGTTTACTCAGCGTTAAAAACCGCATTGTTTCCCTTGGTTTTTATCTTTCAACCAGGTGTGTAATGGGGCGAAATAATCAAGAATGGCGGTTGCATCCATTTGCTCGTTACCCGTTAATACCTTATACGCTTTTTGCCATGGCTGGCTTGAGCCCATTTCGAGTACGGTATTTAACGCGGCTCCAGCAGCTTTGTTGTTATAAATTGAACAACGATGAATAGGATCGGTGTTACCTGAAATTTCACATAAAGCACGATGAAATTCAAATTGCTGAATATGTGCTAAGAAGTAGCGTGAATAAGGTACGCCTCCGGGAACGTGATATTTCGCACCGGGGTCAAAAGCATTTATATCACGTTCGATAGGGGCGCTTATACCTTGGTATTTTTCACGTAATTCCCACCAAGCCGTATTATAGTCTTCAGACGTAATTTCACCGGAATATACCTTCCAACGCCATTGGTCAACCATTAAACCAAATGGCATAAAAGCGACTTTATCTAAAGCCATTTTCATTAATAAACCAATGTCTTTCGACTCATCAGGAATAGTGTCAATTAAGCCAATTTCTTTTAAGTACTTTGGTGTAACTGACAAGGCAATTGTATCGCCAATAGCTTCGTGAAAACCGTCATTAGCGCTGTTTTGGTAATATACTGGCTGGTTTTGGTATGCACGTTGATAAAAGTTATGGCCTAGTTCGTGATGTATAACTGAGAAATCTTCACCGGTTTTTTGGATACACATTTTAATACGAATATCATCTTTAGCATCTAAGTCCCATGCTGAAGCATGACACACGACATCTCGGTCGGCGGGCTTAGTAAATAACGAGCGCTGCCAAAATGTTTCTGGTAATGCTTCAAAGCCAAGTGAGGTAAAAAAGCTTTCAGCGCCTTTGACCATTTTAATTTCATCGTAATTATTAGCGGCAAGTTGTTTCGTTACGTCATAGCCAGGATCGGCATTCTCTGGTGCGACTAAGTCATAAATATTACCCCACGATTGTGCCCACATATTACCGAGTAAATGAGCGGGTATTGGTTGATCTTGCGGCACTTTATCTTCGCCGTATTTTTTGCCTAATTCAGTACGTACATAACAATGTAAATCATCGTATAAAGGTTTAACTTGTCCCCATAAACGGTCAAGTTCTTTTGCAAACTCATCTGCCGACATATCGTAATTGGAGCGCCACATTGCGCCTAAATCTGCATAGCCTAAACCTTGTGCACCTTCATTACCCAGCTCTACTTGACGCATATATAATGGTTTCATCTCAGGGCTGATAGTTCGCCAGCCTTGCCACATTTCTAATAACTCATCGTAATCACGTGAGGTTGCCATTGTCGCGGTCATTTGGCCTAAACTTAAAGTTTTGCCTGACTTAGCTGTGTAATTTCCTTTACCGTACATACTATTTAATTCAGCACCAATTTTAGCTAATTCTGCGGATTTAGCCGAATCTTGTGGTGCGGGCATCACTAAACTTTGTTTTAAAATATTGAGTTTGCGACGTTGATCTGTATTCACATCAACAGAATCAAACTTAGCGGCTTGCATGGCAAACCTTACACCCGCTTCAGTTGACTTTTGATCGGCCGCAGCGGCAAGTGCCGAGGTGTCTTCAGTAATAAAGTTTGAATTTATCCACGCCGCACGGCTACCTTCAGTGTTAAGTTGCACGAGCTCTTTTTCGGTAGCGGCTAAAAACTTCTCTGCATCTTGTACCGTTAATACTTTGCTGGCAGGGCTTGTTGGCTTCGCATTATTAGTGACTGTGTTGTCGCCATTACATGCACTTAAGCTTGCTGCTACTAGGATAGCTGCCGTGGTTAATTTAAATGTTGGTTTCATAAGTATCCGTTTTTTTTATTATTAGTGCTTATTTTACGCCTTAATCACTTATACAATTTTAAGTAATCAACTTGGTATAATACAAGGTTTTAGCTAGTGTAGATTGAGATGAGTATATTGGCAATAGTATTACTATGTTGGCTTTGTTACTGTGGTAATAAATGGCAGTGACGTTGAATTTTTGACAAAAAAAAGCTCAGCGAAAGGGATGCTGAGCCATTATATAAAATATACTAGGGAAAGTATGAAATTTGCGTTTCACAAAGCTCTTCATGCAACGCCAGAATATGATAGCTATACTTGGTGTTTTTAACTGTACTTTTTCTGTAATAGTTTGTAATCGGAGGGGGTTTGGAAATATTAAAGTTCTAAGTCGAATGCTAATAGATTAGGCTTGGAAGCTAAAGATATCTATCTAGCTATAGTTAGTGATAATATTGTTGCTTGGTTACTGATTTTAACCAGTAACAGATTGTAATATAGTCTGTCTAACTGGCGCTTTTATAGTATTTATTTTTCTTTTATATCTCGATGTTTTTAATCCGAGTTGCGTTATTTAAAACGCTTGTTTAAACTGACTGTATTAATCTCTTTATTAAACTAGAATTACGGCGTTATTTACTTATGAGTACTAAGAATAAAATATTAGATGCAGCAGAGAACTTGTTTGCAGATAAAGGTTTTAATGGCACTTCTCTGCGTGAAATAACGAGTCAGGCAGAAGTTAATTTAGCCGCGGTTAACTATCACTTTGGATCAAAAAAAGAATTAATTAAAGCCGTTATGTCGCGTTACATGAATGCGTTATCACCGCGTTTAGAACTGGCCTTAACTCAGGTTTGTGAGCAAGATTCACCGAGTTTAATTGAAGTGTTCTCTGCTTTTATTGAGCCGCTGTTATCATTAAACGAAATTAAAAATAATGGTACGAGTAACTTTTTACAGCTTTTAGGGAGAGGCTATACCGATAGCCAAGGCTTTTTACGTTGGTTTTTAACCACTCAATATCCAGGTGTTATTGATAACTTTGTTATAGCGGTACAAAAAGCCTATCCGGAGCTAAGTGCAGAAGAAATGTTTTGGCGTTTGCATTTTACTATGGGCACCGTCGTGTTCACTATGTCATCAAGCGACGCATTAATCGATATTGCGAAAAGTGATTTCGACCGTGAATTACAAATTTCAGATGTTATCCGTAATGTTATTCCTTATGTTGCTGCCGGCGTTGGTGCTCCTATGCCTGCGAACACTAGAAGTTAAATCGTTATAGGTTAAAACCTATGATCAATGGTACGCGATGCGCTAAGGGTGTTTCTATATTATTTAATTATGCCTAAAGAGATTACAATACTGAGGCTTATATCTCAGATAATTAGTTAAGCATCTTTGTTTATCGATGTTATTTAGGTAGAGTAGCAACATCTTAAACTTTTAAAGTGTTGTTATGGGTCCTGTTATGCTTGATGTGCACGGCACATCATTGTCTCAAGAAGATAAAGAAATTCTTCAACATCCTCTGGTCGGTGGATTAATCTTTTTTACTCGCAATTATCAATCACCAGAACAAATTGCCGATTTAAGTCAACAAATTCGAATAGCGGCAAAGAAACCTATTCTAATAGCTGTTGATCATGAAGGCGGTCGAGTACAACGTTTTCGAGATGGTTTTTCGTTGATCCCTGCTATGGGGAAATTATGGCAAATGTCAGAACAAAATCTTACATTAGCTAAAGAACTAGCCAAACAAAGTGCAATATTAATGGCATTAGAAGTGCAAGCGGTCGGCATTGATATTAGTTTTGCGCCAGTACTTGATATTAATAACATAAGCGATGTTATTGGTGATCGAGGCTTTCATCAACAGCCGGATCATGTCACAGAATTAGCTGAAGCTTTTATTGATGGTTTGCATCAAGTTGGTATGAAAGCAACCGGAAAACATTTTCCAGGTCATGGCAGTGTTAAAGCTGACTCTCATATTGATTTACCGATAGATACCCGCTCAAAAACCGATGTTTTTCAACAAGATTTAGTGCCATTTCAGCAACTTATTGCCAGAGGGAAAGTTGATGCATTGATGCCTGCACATGTTATATTTCCTGATGTTGACAGCCAAGCAGTTGGTTTTTCTCACTATTGGTTACAAAATATTTTACGTGAACAACTAGGGTTCAATGGCGTAATCTTTAGTGATGATTTATCGATGCAGGGTGCAGCAAGTGTCGGTGGTTATATTGAACGTGCTGAAGCGGCACAAGCTGCAGGTTGCGATATGCTATTGTTATGTAATAACCGAGACGGCTGTATTGATGTGCTCGATAATGCCAATATTTCAACTTCGCTAATCGGCGCACAAAGGCTTAACATGTTATTGAAAAAAGCAGATAGTAAGTGGTCATCACTGAAAAATAACTCAGCATGGCAACACGCTAGCCAATCTCTGAATAATTTCCGGTAATTTTTAATGACTAGTGCAAGTTTTACAGATTAAAAAGCGTAAATTCAATCGTAAAAAATTAATATCGACCAATACAATTTAGATTCAAATAATAATAAAAATATTGGATAAATTTATGAAATTAACTCGACAGTCATTTATTCCATTAGCACCTGTAATCGCCATATGCTTTTACTTTATCTTACAAGCCCTTGGCCTGGAGAGTAAAGCGTCTATTGCAGCTGCTATTACGCTATTAACCGTAATTTGGTGGGTTACTGAAGCTCTGCCTATTCCTGCTACATCATTAGTTCCTTTCGCCTTGTTACCACTTTTTGGTGTTGTTGATCATAAAACGGTCGCATCAGCCTTAGGTAGCCACGTAATATTATTGTTAATGGGAGCATTTATGCTGTCAAAAGCCATAGAAAAAAGTGGTGCGCACGAGCGTTTAGCTGTTTATATGGTGAGAATTGTTGGCGTAAATAGTGGCAGGCGCATGGTGCTAGGTTTTATGATAGCAAGTGCATTTTTAAGCATGTGGATCTCTAACACCGCAACAACCCTAATTATGCTCCCTATAGCGTTAGCTATTCTTAAACATATTGACAACCAGAAGCTTAAAGTAGCTTTAATTCTTGGTATTGCTTATGCCGCCAATGTAGGCGGTGTAGGTACGCCGATTGGGACACCGCCGAATGTGATTTTTATGGGTATTTATGAAGAACAAACTGGCATTGAATATGGCTTTTTAGAGTGGATGAAAATTGGTGTACCTATTGTAGTTCTCGCTGTGCCAATTATGGCTTTTTGGCTAACCAGAAACGTTAAGCTTGAACAAGAGATACATTTACCAGTATTAGGGCCATGGCGTGCGGAAGAGACTAGAACATTATGGGTGTTTGGTTTAACCGCACTCGCATGGATAACGCGTTCAGAACCCTTTGGCGGTTGGAGCGGAGTTTTCGGTGTTGAAATAGCCGGCGATAGTACCATCGCCTTATTTGCGGTTGTGCTGATGTTTATAGTACCCAACGGTAAAGGTTCTCGATTACTGGATTGGGACAGCGCCAAAACTATTCCATGGGGCATGTTATTGCTATTTGCTGGTGGTATCGCTTTAGCTAAAGGTTTTGTAGCCTCAGGATTAAGTGGTTTATTGGGACAATGGCTTGCGACATTTGCAAACTTACCTGCAATTATCATGATTTTGACTATTTGTTTGGTGGTTACTTACTTAACTGAAATAACCAGTAACACCGCTACGGCGACTTTGTTAATGCCTATTCTCGCTGCTGCGGCTATTGCCTCAGGCTATGATCCTAAAGTGTTAATGGTGCCTGCGGCAATATGTGCTAGTTGCGCCTTTATGCTGCCAGTGGCAACTGCACCCAATGCCATAGCTTACGGAACCGGAGAAATTGAAATTCAGGATATGGTCAGAGAAGGGGCCGTACTTAGCTTTATTGTTGCTTGTTTAGTGGGGATTACTTGTTATCTGCTATTGCTATAATCGTAACTTGAAATAAGCCATACTACTAACATATCGCTATACTGCTTTTCCTTTGTAGTTGCAGTTTAAGTCGACGCAGAGCCCTATTAGGTTAAGCGGAAGTTTGGTAACTAGTAAGTAACGTTTAAATTTACAATATAAAAGTGGAGAGATAACTAACACCATGAAGTATTAGTTATCTCTCAATTATCTGTCAGTTAGTATCAAATTAAAACATTTTCTCTTTGAGCAAACGCGGCAATAAAACTATAGCGAACACCGCGCTATAGGCACCAAATATAACCAACATCACTTGCGGCATACTAAAACCTAGAAATTGCCACATAATATCTCCACAATCTCCAGTTGCTTCAAATAAGGCGGGCAACCATTGATGTAAAGGTGCCCAAGTGGGGAAATTTGGCACAAACTCACAACTAAATAAAAACGACATGGTTGAAGATTGCATATCAACATGTTCTAAAGCAATGATAAACCCCCATATAGCGCCTGTGGCCCATAAAACGAAAGCGACTATACGCAATATTACGTTTTGGCATCCAAAGGCTCCAATAATACCCGCTAAAAAAATTCCCCATACTGCAGTACGTTGATAAATACACATAATGCAGGGCTCAAGCCCCATAAAATATTGAAAGTACAATGCGATTAATTCAAAACATAGGGCACTAACAGCGAGCAGTTGCCACGCTCGTTGATTTAAAGATAATTGACTTAAACAGTTCACGAAATATTACCTACGACAGGGTTGTTGTTAATCCGAAAGGGATGATTTTTACGAGTTTACGCATGCTAACAATAATCAAAAAGCGCCACAAGGGCGCTTTTGTTAGATTTTATATCAGCTTATAGCTTGAGCAAATGGCTAGTGTCCACCAGGCGCTTTAGTTGCTGCATTAGCATCATGATGCTGTATCAAGTCTATCTCATAAAAATATTCAGTGTATTTACTTAATTGCCCAGTTGATATAGCGAGTAAACCGACAATAGTTAACACGATTGTATACGGGAAAGCCATGACTACCATGCGACCATAAGACAAACGAATTAACGGTGCTAATGCTGAAGTTAATAAGAACAAGAACGCAGCTTGACCATTTGGTGTTGCCACACTTGGTAAGTTAGTACCTGTGTTAATTGCAACGGCTAATAAGTCAAATTGGTCTCGGGTAATTTGCCCAGCAGATAACGCTTTGGTAATTTCTGTAATATAAACTGTACCAACGAAAACGTTATCACTAACCATAGATAATAAGCCGTTTGCTAGATAGAACATAACGAGCTGCATATTACCTTCAAACGTTAACACCCAAGTAATAACGGGTGTAAATAAACCTTGGTCTACAATCACGGCTACAACAGCGAAAAATACTGCTAATAAAGCG
>TARA_R110000744_G_scaffold20336_3_pt1 | contig 16614 bp, 17 predicted proteins | sample TARA_R110000744 | Tara Oceans TARA_R110000744 (sample SAMEA4398083) | marine metagenome | biome: Polar Biome; feature: [DCM] deep chlorophyll maximum layer (ENVO:01000326); material: water (ENVO:00002006), including particulate matter (ENVO:01000060) such as... | depth 36 m | reverse complement strand
ATATGTTTTTGCTGCCAGAAAAAAATATAACATTTAATGTTAAAGGGCTATAGTATGAAGTTTTTAATATGCATAGTTGTTTTGATATTTGGTACTTGGTTGCTAATAAGTGATTCGAGCCATAAGGATATTAACAATTCTGATATCAAGTCAGATATTAGAATTGTTAATGAATTTGATACTCGAATCGAAGACTCAAATAATGAATTTGACATTGAAAATATTTATTTCAGCCGTAACGAGGGAGAAGATTTTTCTGGTTCAAGTTTATCTCCAAAGCAAAATGATAATGCCGCCCCCCACTATCAAAAAAATAATATAGTTCAAAGTGACGAAGTGTTAAAGATTCAAAAAGATATAATGGCTCTGTCAAGTGCAGCATCAGATAAGAACTGGAGAGCATTTGATGAAACGTTGGCTTCTCTCGAGCATATTGATCAAAATATGCTTAATTTGGCATTATTGAAAGCGATTTCCAGTAATGCACCTTTTGAAATCATTTCCAGCTTACTTAATAACGGTGCTCAATTTAGTGCTGGAATAATTAACACGCTAGCATTAAAAAATAACGTAGCATTAACTAGGAAGTTAATTCCTTTAGGAATGGACTTACATGCACTAGATCGGTTGGGAAGAAATGCTATAAACTATACTTTATTATCATTTCAGTCAAAAGAAATGTTCGACTTTTTAATTAGTCACGGGGTAAGTATAAAAACTAACTCTGAGGAGCCTGATGCTCTTGCTATGGCGCTAAGTCATACTATAAATTATGATGCAACATATTATATTCAGCGACTCATTGATTACGGTTCACCAATAGAAAGTGATCATATCCAACTATTACAAGAAATTTCTAAAACTAATAAACCAATTTATGAACAATTAAAAGTTAATGCGCCAGAGTTTTTTAATAATTGATTGCTCAATAAATTATATTGCTATGAAGAAACTATCTTTATCAAGATAAACTTAGAGGAATAAAATTATTTTTTAAATTTTTTGCTCACTTGTTCCATGACCATATCATTTGTAAATATTTCTAATATTCATAATTTCTTCTTTTAATATTACACTTAGTTTTATTTTTCACTAGATAACCAGTGTTTTTTTAGATGTATTGCTAAATTATCTGAACCTAACGAACTTTTATGCTCTCGGTATCCTATATAGTCGCTTTCAGCTTAACCACTAAAATTATTGTTAATCAATTGATTTGAAATTATAGTTCCCATAGTATCAACTTTATACATCACTCCAGCAGACGGTGTAATATCGAAATTAAATAAATTCTTTAAACTTTTTAATTTCGTAAGATTTTGATAATTAACATACCTAGCTAATCCTCTAATCATGAAAATACCACTTTGTTCCAGTGTTGCATATTTTTAAAAATCAGAATCAACATCAAAGCTATGATTAGTATCTTGAAATATGTGGTTCGCGACACTCAGAATTTTATCATAACCATAACCATAACCATAACCATAACCATCATAAGCATCTTGTATAGTTATTATATCAATCGTTTTTTTCATAATATAAAGCTTTTTTCTATATTAATAGAAGCCATTTAAATCCCTCTTTTTGTGTATAATAGCGAAAATTACAGCACTATTGCTTTAAATAACGTATCAGTTTTTGCACCCATACGTTGTACCCATGGGTGCAATCAAGTTAAAAATAAGTCAAAACGTACCAAAAAGAGCAGAAACAAGAGATTTACTATTTTGCATTATTATATATTTATAGGTGGCTGTAGCGTGGTATCCAAATGAAAACCATAAGCCATAAGTTTTCAGTTGCGCCCATGCTTGATTGGACTGATCGCCATTGTCGCTATTTTTATCGGGTAATGTCTAAACAAACGGTGTTGTATACCGAAATGGTTACCACGGGGGCAATATTACATGGCAAAGGTAATTATTTAGCCTACAACAAAGAAGAACACCCATTGGTGTTGCAGCTGGGTGGCAGTGATGTAAATGCGATGACTGAGTGCGCTAAAATTGCCGAACAACAAGGTTACGACGAGATAAACATTAATGTTGGTTGTCCGTCTGATCGTGTGCAAAACGGCAAGTTTGGTGCTTGTTTAATGGCGGAGCCGCAACTGGTAGCTGATTGTGTTGCTAGCATGCAAAACGCGACTAACATCCCAACCACGGTTAAGTCGCGCATTGGTATTGATGATTTAGACAGTTATGAATTTTTGCAGCAGTTTTTAACCACAGTTAGCGCCGCGGGTTGTCAGCATTTTATTATTCATGCGCGCAAAGCTTGGCTGAGTGGCTTAAGTCCTAAACAAAATAGAGATATTCCGCCGCTTGACTACGTTCGGGTTTATCAACTTAAGCAAGATTTTTCAGCTCTTGAGATTTCAATTAATGGCGGTATCACAACCTTTGAACAGGCTAATGAGCATATGCAGCATATCGATGGGGTGATGATTGGTCGAGAAGTTTATCAAAACCCTTATATGTTAGCGCAAGCTGATAATGAGATTTGGCAGGCGGGCACTGAGGTTAAATCACGTCAAGTGGTGCTTAATGAAATGGCAGAATATATTGACCGCCATGTTGTCAGTGGAGGTCGTGCATGGCATGTGGCAAGACACATGTTAGGTTTATGTAATGGTTTAGCGGGCGCAAAACAGTTTCGTCGTTACTTAAGTGAAAATGCCAATGCTGAAGGCGTTGGTGGTGAAGTGCTACATCAGGCCTTTGATAAGGTTTTACAGCTTAATCCAAGTATGAGTTCAATCTAGTAGTAAGGTCCGCTCAACGAGCTAAATTACTCTCTAAAGCCTGAAGTTAGACCGCGTAACATAACTAACCAAGTCCCGAAATCGGAAAGCTATTTCTCGATTTCGGGACGTTCTCATCAGTTCTTCAGCTTTAATAATATCGACGAACAAATATCACTATAAATTAGTAAATTTAACCACATCGCAGTTTAAATACGAGTTGTTGTGATTGTTTTATTAATTCTATTAAATTAAATTCAACATAAAAACAATTACTTAGTGTTTTTATCGAGCCTTGGCACAACCTTTGTAAGTGTTTACGCAACTTAACTAATACCACGTTAAAAATAAAGCGCGATAAACGGCTTAAAAGGATTGACGCAATGCCAAGTTTAACCATGTTATTTACTCTGTTTATGTTACCCGGTGTTTGTTTGCTGGCGACTTCGTTTATTGTCGCTCGTTTAGAACAAGGTAAATTGTAAAATATATTTGCTGACGATTTTTATGGCGCTTAAGCGATAAAAATAGTCAGCGAAATTTATTAGCAAAGTTAAGTTCATTGTTAATTTCATTGTTGATTTCATTGTTGAAATTTCAACATGGCGATTACTATCCTATATGCCATCTCCTTTAGATAAATACTGTACTTTCACTTAGATCTCGGCTAATTTTGCAATATATTTGCAAGCCATTGGTATTAGGTCTAGTTCATGACGTATTTTCAGCAATTAATTTCCTGCGTAGATTTGCACGCTATTCTTAGTAGTAAAGATTTAGTGGTACTTGATGCGAGTATTCCTCCTGTGGGTAATATGGCAGCGCCAGAATATAGTTGGCCAGATTATCGTATCCCCGGTGCTCGCCGTTTCGATTTAAATCAAGATTTTTCAGACTTATCTAGTACATTGCCCCACAGCATGCCAACAATTTCACATTTTGAGCAAGCAGCTAAAGCGTTAGGTATTAACCAGCAAAGCCAAATTGTAGTTTATGATGATTTAGGCTTGTTTTCTGCTGCGCGCGCTTGGTATATGTTTAGAGCAATGGGACATAAAAATATTGCTGTATTAGACGGCGGTTTGCCTTATTGGTTAAAGCTTAAAAAACCTGTTGCTGAATTGCCATCGGCCATCAATGAAACAAATAAGCAAATTACTGGAAATTTTATCGCTAAAGAACAGCCTAATTATTTTTGTGACTGGCATGAAGTTGAAGCTCAAACCCGATCGCAAGATGATCTTATTCTTGACGCTCGCGCTAACCGACGCTTTAAAGGCTTAGATGCTGAGCCTCGTGCTGGCGTGCGAAGCGGTCATATGCCTAATGCGAAAAATTTACCTTACAACGATTTGTTAAAGCAAGGCTTGTTTAAATCGTCTGATGAATTAACAAAAATATTTACAGATATTAATGCTAATGAAAAAGCCATGATCATGAGTTGTGGCTCAGGAGTTACCGCTTGTGTGTTAGCGTTGGCAGCAGAGATTGCTGGGCTTAAAGGTGTGCGTGTTTATGATGGCTCATGGAGTGAATGGGGCGCTTTACCCAACACAGAAGTTGTAACCTCTAGCTAACAATAAATAAGCGTTAATGCGTACGCGCCTGTCTTCCTTCTGATAGTCATTGCAATAATAGCTCTCACTAAGTGCTGAGTTCATTATTCAATTGCTATCAATCTTACGGCTTCGGTTATGTCGTCATCATATTCAGTAATCCACTCGCTAACTATTTAGCAGAAAAGGCTTCTTCCCTCTCTAAACAACTTAAGCTAAACCTATTGGTCAATTTCACTATTTATAGTGTGGATATTGACCAAATAATAGCATGACATAATATGTCTTGTTTTTGGTGTCGCAGTGAATTTGATTTTAAAGTTAATAATAACAAAGGTTTAAGTTTTTACATCCTCTTGGCACAGCACTTGTAATAGTAATATTAGTTACCAACACGATGAGTTAAATTTTTACTCTTCATGTTACTCACATAAGGATATTAATAATGAAACTATTACAAAATAAACAAGTATTAAGCACCGTTTTATTATCTTGTACGTTGCTATTTACTATCAACGCTTCTGCACAAGAGGCTTCTCTAGAGAAAAGTTTAGCAGCAACGGTACAGGCACAAGGACAAAAAGTGCTGCATGATTTATCAGCGGAACTATCGCAATCAATCAAAGCTGAGCTAGATCGTTTTTCAATGCGCTATAGCACGGTGGAAACTCAAGAGTTAGCTGCCGTTGTCGAGCAAAAGAAATCTAATCCACAAAAATAACAAACTTCAACGTATTAATAGGAGAAATACCATGGGCATGTTTTCAAGATTCACTGACATAATTAACGCCAACATCAACGCTATGTTAGACAAAGCAGAAGAACCGGAAAAAATGATCAAGTTGATCATTAATGAAATGGAAGAAACACTCGTTGAAGTGCGTTCGGCAGCCGCAAAATATATAGCGGAAAAGAAAACGGTTATGCGCAATATTCGCGAAATAGAACGTCGCGTTGAAAATTGGCACACAAAAGCTGAGCTTGCTTTAAATAAGGGGCGTGAAGATTTAGCAAAGTCAGCACTGGTTGAAAAGCAAAACTGTACACAAAAGCTGACTGAGTTTAATGCAGAATTAGCTCAAATTGATGAATATTTAACTGCAGTTCAACAAGATAGCCAGCGTTTACAAGATAAGTTAACTGAAGCAAAGCGCAAGCAAGAGGCTTGTGCAATTCGCCAACAATCTGCAGAAGTACGTTTAAAAATCCGTAAGAAAGCCGTTATTCATAATATTGATGAAGCCATTAATAAATTTGAGCGATATCAACAAAAAATTGACCGCGTTGAAGCAGAAATTGAAGCCTATGATATGACGTCGTCAAAAGATTTAGACAGCCAATTTCGTGAGCTAGAAAATGATGAAAATATTGAGCAAGAGCTTGATCAGCTAAAGCAAAAAGTAGCTAACGGTTAATAACGCAGGTATCAGCATGGCATCGTCGTTATGGATAATGACTGGTGTGATGTTTTTAGCGCCAGTAGTTGGTTTATTTGTTGGTGCATTATTAGTGTTTATTTTTAATGTAAAGTTTAAGAGTTCCCAAGGCGGGCACGAGGAGTAAATCATGAGTTTCGACCGAGAGTATTCAGTTCATAAAACCTTAACTAAAGACCTAGTACATAAAAAATTGTCAGGGGTTTGTGGTGGTATTGCCAAGCATTACAACCTACCTCGATTAGCGGTTAGAGTTGGTGCTATTGTTGCGTTATTAATGTTTCCTGTTGCGACCGGCGTCGCTTATTTAGTCGCTACGGTGCTAATACCTAATAAAGCTTAAAGTGTATTTATTATAATTTATTGCCGAGGAGCAAGGTATGTCATTTTTTAAATCATTATGTTTAGCTATATTTGCGACAATTTTTTTAACTTATGTTTTAGGTGTCAGCTTTATCGAGTTACTTGATGTTGACATTTATATGGGAGAACACGTAGTTGAACCTTTAAAGGCTATTAGCGTTTCAGCATTAGTGGTAGTAATGCTTGTGCTAGTTGCCTTAGCAATAGCGATGAGTGTATTTGGTTCATTGATTTTTGTTGCTATGCTGGTATTAGGCGGCGGCGCAATGTTATTAATTGGTGTTTTTTGGCCGATATTTTTAATCGCCGGTGTTATTTGGTTATTAGCACGAGATAAACGCACAGTACAATGTTAGCTTGAGTTTTAATAACGGTAGGAAATTAAGCTGAAAGTAATCACTATTACTCTCGGCTTCAGTCATAAAAATAGCGCCTGTTGCGACAGGTCTACTTAAAGAAGCTTGCTAAAATAGATTTACATTCTTGTGTATTAACTAGGCGTTTAAATTGTGCTGCTTCATTAGCCATTACTTGTGGCAATAGTGCTTGGCTATGAGCTTTTATTAGTTTTCTACCCGTGAGTAATGCGTCTAATGGTAACTTTGCTATGCTGAGCGCTGTTGTTAATGCTGTCGCTAATAGCTCATCAGTCGGGCAAATCTCATTAATTAAACCATAATCGAGCGCCTGCTCAGCGGTAAACATTTTACCTAAAATTAACAGTTCAAACGCACGGTTGTGGCCAATGCGCAAAGGTAATAATAAACTCGAGCCTGCTTCAGGGCATAAGCCAAGTTGAGTAAAAGGTAATTTAAATTTTGCGTTGTCGGCGGCATAAACCATGTCACAATGTAAAAGTAATGTAGTGCCTATGCCAACAGCTGGTCCTGCAACCGCAGCTACTAAGGGTTTTTCTAATGCAGCAAGGGCTTTTATTAAATTGAATGCCGCTAAGTCACCATTTTCGCTACACTTAATAAAGTCATGTAAGTCGTTTCCAGCACAAAAACATTTTTCGTCACCTTGGATAAGTACACAACGAATATCATCTCTTTCATTCGCAAGGGTAAATAAACGGCACAGTTCGATATACATGTCGTTGTTTAGGGCGTTTTTTTTGTCGAGTCGGTTAATACTGATGAGGAGAACACCATTGTGTTCATTTGAAATAATTAAGTTATCCATTTCGTTCAAGCTTAGTTACAATAGTAATGACGAATCATAATATGGATAAAAAAGGATGTATAGCAGCTTATGAGGAATGTAATTTTACCCATAACTTCACTGATTATATTAGTGAGTAGTGTTTTTGCCAATGCAGGGTATGCAAGCGATAACACCGAAATATTAGTTGAAAATAGTTACGCAAGGGAAAGTATCCCAGGTACGTCAATTTCTTCAGCTTATATGACGATAAAAAACTTATCAGCAAAAAATATCCGCCTTATCGCAGCATCAAGCGTGGTCAGCGAGCGAATTGAGATTCATCAACATACGATGGTCGATGGCTTAATGCGTATGCGCCAACGTGACTATGTCGAAGTTTTAGCTCAAAATAGTACCGTATTTCAGCCTTCAGGTTATCATCTAATGATTTTTGATTTAAAACATCCCATAAAGGCGAAAGAAAACATCATCATAACTTTACATTTTGACGATCAATCTCGCATTGATGTAAATTATACTGTTCAAGGTATTAAGCAGAAAAAGCACCACCATTAGGAGTAGTTATGAAAGTTAATATTTCAACAAAAACAGTTGTTTCGGGATTTTTAGCGCTTTTTCTTGTGCTGTATTTACTTGGCATTTATTGGAGCTTTGAGCCTGACAAATTTGATATTCGTGCTGAGGTTACTAAAGCAGCAACAGCAGAAAATGTTACTCCGGTTGTGGGTTATGCCACCACAACTGCTCTGATTCGCGTGACGGAAACTTTATTAAATAAGCCCGGTGGTTATTTAGCTAATGATGCGCTGCCACCATCAGTGTTTTTAGATAACATCCCTTCATGGGAGTTTGGCGCACTGGAAATGATCAGAGATATGTCGCTAGTGATGCGTCAAGAATTTAGCCGTTCACAATCTCAGTCAGCAGAAAATAAAAATTTAAAAGTAGCACAGCCTCAGTTCAATATTGATCACACCAGTTGGGCTATTCCTAGTGCCGAGGGCGAATACAAAAAAGCGATTAAAGAGTTATATGCATACAGAACCGCATTGACTCAAGTGAATAATCAATCTGCTCAGTTTTACGCGCGTTCTGATAATTTACGCGGTTGGATCCAAGAGGCAACTAAGCGTTTAGGTAGTTACTCGCAACGGTTAAGTGCTAGTGTCGGCCGTGAACAAATTAATGTTGATCTTGCTGGTGACAGTATGGCTAAACAATCAACATCAAGCGCCGCAAGTATGCAGCTAAAAACAAGTTGGTGGGCGATCGATAATGAATTTTACGAAGCGCGTGGTGCTTGTTGGGCCTTGTTGCATTTTTTAAAGGCAATCGAAATAGACTTTAACGATGTGCTAGCACAAAAAAATGCTAAAGTTAGCGTTCAACAAATTATTCGCGAACTGGAAGCAAGCCAAGAACCAATGTGGAGTCCTATGGTTTTAAATGGCGACGGTTTTGGCATGCTTGCTAATCATTCTTTAGTAATGGCTAATTATATATCACGTGCAAACGCTGCACTGATTGATTTAAACGACTTATTGAGTCAGGGATAATAAAACATGAAAAAAATAGCGCTAGTAGCAACACTTGCATCGATTTTATCGACGAATGTTCAAGCTGATGCCTTAGGCATTTATTTGGGTGGTCAAGTTTGGGACAACCAAGCTTCTGGAACATTTGGCGATGGCAGTTCACAAGTTGATTTCAATTTAGCTGATGAAAAACAGAACAGTTTTTTTATTGCTTTTGAGCATCCGTTACCATTAATTCCAAATATACGTATTGCCTCTACTACTTTGGAGACTAAAGGTAGCACAACACTAAATACTGAATTTGAATTCGAAGGAGAGACGTTTAGTCAAGGTACTAATGTTAATGCAGATTTTAACGTCAGCTATGTTGATTACACGCTATATTATGAATTATTTGATAATGACTTAGTGTCATTTGATATTGGTTTAACTGGCCGTGACTTCGACGGTGACGTAACCGTATCAGCAAGTTCAGGCTCTGCTTCACAATCAGGCACTGTTTCAGTAACTGACATCGTGCCTATGCTATACGCTAGAACTAACGTGGGTTTACCTTTAACGGGGTTGAACCTATATGCACAAGGTAACTTTTTATCAATTGATGATCACACGCTTTATGACTATGAAGTAGGCGTGAGTTACGAACTTATTGATAACCTGGCTATTGATGTAAATATTAATGCTGGTTACCGTGCCGTTAAGTTAGAGCTAGACGATTTAAACGACCTTTATACCAACATTGAATTTGATGGTGTATTTCTCGGTACGACTATCCATTTTTAATGAGATAAGTAACCTCAATCCGGGGGGATGAGTGCTTGGTAATCTACAAATAGTACTATTATCAATATTTTGAACGGCATTACTTGTCCCGAACTGAGATTGAGTAGACAATGATAAAAAAGCAGGACTGAGAGATCAGTCCTGCTTTTTTTTTCATAAAAATAACGCTTTAAATATCATTGCTCTTTATCAAAAGCCATTAACATAAAGTTGATGGCACTAGGCTTTGTCGGTTTTTATTCTTAACAACCCTGATATTTAATTATGCTTTTTACCTCGGGCTAACAGCAGTGACATTAGCATTAACGTAAACCAACCAAATGAGCCTGAGCTGCTTTCTTTCTTATTAGTAATTGATACTGAAACCACTTTTGTATCTGAGTTGCCTTTATTGTCGCTCACCTTTAACTGAAACGACAATGTTTCATTTTGTGACACTTGCGGTACTTGAAAACTAATGGTGCTAGCATTTGCGCTAAAGCTAACAGACGGCCCCGAGTTTTGTGCCCAAAGATAAGTTAACTCGTCCCCGTTTCCATCAGAAGACGTTGAAGCATCTAAGGTGACTGAGCCACCTTCTTCTATCGTCGCAGGTCCTGTTATCACTGCAACAGGTGCAACTTCAACAACACCAAAACTATAACTCGATGTTATGGTGTCACCCGCTAGTGTGTTCGTTAGTGTCATTTCATTTTCGGTACTTGCCGTACGTGGAATTAAATCAAATCCCACAGAAAGCTCGCTTGTTGACATACCAACAGCACGGGTAATTTCCCAGGTAATGGTGTTATTTGAAACAACACCGTCATTATTGACGTTAGTAATTTCTTGCCCTTCAGTAACAGTAGCCGAGAGCGAATAAACTTTATCACTATTGCTTGAATTAGGGGCAATATTAAAGCTAATCGCGTTGATTATACCTGGTGTCATTGATTGATTACCTGCGGCTAAATCTTCAGTAACCATAACTTGCACATCAGGCTTACCTTGAACAATACTCCAAGGGAGTTTAATTGTTTCAGCATTCGAGCTTGATAACAGCATTAAGCCGTTAACATTGCCTATATCACTCCAATTAAAAGTTAAGTCAAAATCACTTTCGCGCTCGTTAATGCTTGTGGTAACAGCGTTACTCAAGAAACTATCGTCAAGGTAAGTAGCCGAAACCGTTAGCGCAACATTGTCTGTTGCACCTTGGCTTGAAGCAGTGAAACTATCAACCGCAACATAATAGGTGCCGGCAGGTAAATCAGTAAACGTAACAACTTCATTTGAATCAGAGCCACTACTTTCTGCAATAGTGTTCGAGCCAGAGTCCAGTATGCGTAAATCAACATCAAGTGCCGTAATTGACGATATATTAAATATGGCATAAGGCACGGTACTTTCGAATGTTACTGTTGTAGTTTTAACGCCTTGATCAGGTACAGGCAAAACCTCTTCTAACACTGGTTGTGCTTGATAAAGCGTTGAAGCTAGTCCTGAAAGGTTTTTTGAACTCCAATTAGTAAAGGTAATTTCGCCAGCAGAACGATTAGCAATAATAACAATTTCGCTTGGTAAATTATTGTCGGCTACTTGCACTATTACCGGTAACTTAGCGTCAGGAGAGTTATCAGCAGTTAAAGCTATACTGCCAAAGTTCCATGCATTAGCGTCAGCTTGGCTAACATCAGCAGTAACGGTAATGGTTTGTTTTTCACCGGCATTAACATCAAAGCTGGTTGGTGTAACTGTTAATGCCATTTTAGCATTTGTCGTCACTGGGATAACGGTCCAGCTTTCGTCCCTAGTGGCTATAAATGTGCGGGTCCACGTACATGTATCGATACATTTGGTATTGCTCATCGAAGGTATATTTAATGATGATGGAACACCTGCCATACTGGGATCGGCTTTAATGTAGTTACTATAGGTTTCATCCATTATTAAGCCGGTATTTGTTGCTAAGTTAACCCGAATACTACCAGAGCCCATGTCAAAGACATCTGCTGGCGTTGTGCCGTTTTCTTTTCTAACATCTGTTGTGGCGGTTAACATTAACGCGGAACGAATATTATCTGCAGTCCAAGTAGGATGAGCTGACTTTAATACTGCCGCAGCACCTGCAACATGAGGTGCCGACATAGATGTGCCGTTCAAAAATGAGTAATCGGCTGGCGATGTGCCTGTTACATCATGTCCGAATTGCTGATCCGAATAAGCGGCATAAATAGAAACACCCGGTGCGGTTACCGATGGCGTCATGATATCTGCCACCGTAGAGTTTGGACCACGAGAAGAGAAGCTGGCCATATTGTCAGCTTGGCCAATATTGAGCTTCATAGCCGGGTCTATAGACAGTTGTATTGATGAATTTGCATTGATATCAGCTAATAGCGATGTCCCTGAGTTTTCAGAAATCATTACTGATGGAATTGAGGTTGTTTCTAACTGTCCCATCACAATGGAGCTATTACCGTCTCTATTGTTATAAACAACAACAGCAGCAGCACCCGCTGTTGTTGCATTGTTTACTTTAACTAAAAAGTCACAATCGCCACGTTTAATAACGGCTATTGAGTCCTTAAACGCGTTTTGAGCAAATGCAGCACAACCGTTTTCGTTAGTACTGTTGAGATTGACTGCGGCAATTGGTTTCGCAGTGACAATGCCATTAATGATTGGTCCGGTACCGTCAGTAAATGAATAACTTGTGTTATTGAATGTCAGAAATGTATTTAAAGTTCTGCCGTGTGTTGAAGCACCAACAACGGTATACCATGGAGAATTTTTAAGTGTAGAGTATGCTTCAGGACCACTGTTACCTGCTGAAACTGCTGAAAATATGCCGGCTTCTTGTGCGGCTAAAAAGCCAAGTTCAGTTGCACTTTTCCATGGGTCATCACCACCACTAATTGAATAGTTTATTACGTCAACACCGTCAATAACGGCATCATCAAGTGCGGCAATAATAGCTGAGCTAGGACAACCGGTATAAGTGTCACCTTCGTCACCTGGCCAGCAGATTTGATAGGCAACAATATTGGCATGTGGGGCAACACCAGAAATTTGTTCAAATGAGAAAGCCGTATTAACTATACCGTCACTTTCAGTAACCCCATTTTCACCAGAAACCAAAGGAGCATTTTTAATAATATTACCACCCGCAGTACTGGCAGTATGAGAACCATGGCCGCCATAATCTTCACCATTTTTTGCCGGAGGTGTAGAACCAAATACGATGGTATCATCATATTCATTGGTAATAACTGAATATGACCGTATACCAATTAACTTGTCATTACACAATTCAATAAAATTACCTGCACAATCGCCAACATAATTTCCAGCACCCCATGGGTTTGTGTGGTCGTAACCGTCACCTCCAATATCTGCAAACGAAGGGTGGTCTGAGTTTATACCCGTATCAAATACACCAATAATAACCCCTTCGCCCATATTGACCGCACTTTGCCCATCACCACTCCATACTTCAGTGGCTCCAACATGAATTGGACCTGTGTCGGTATCAACATACTCAATACGTTCACGTTCAATGTAAGCCACTTCAGTTAAAGTAGATAACGCTTGTGCTTGTGCTTGAGTTAAACTCAAAGCCATGCCGTTAAAGGTGTTTTTATAACGATAAATTAGATTAGGTTCAGCGCCTAATTTATTACTTGCTTGAGCAAGAAAACTTTGCTGTTTATTTTGCAGAAATTTTGAATATTCAATGGCCGATTTAGATGAAAAGTCTATGCGTAAGGAGTCTCTGACTTGTTGGGCGCTTAATCGGCTAGTGGATAATTGAGCATATAGGTCTTTTTTTGCCACTTTAGGGGTTGTGGCTGGAAAACCTTGAATGCTGCCATCATAAGTCGCAATAGGCATATCTTTTAAACGTACAATATAGGTATATTTGCCGGGCGCTAAATTTTCTTCGACTCTAAATTTCTTTCCGACATTGTTTACGAATGCACTGCCTTTACTGGCAGTTTTAATTTTGCTTGCTGAATCGGTTGTTAGAGTTTGGCCTTGACTGTCGATATTGGCCATTGAACTTAGAGTGACAGTCATTAAAGCAGTCGATACTGCTAATGCAATGTTATTCTTCACGTATACCCCCTTATATTTTTTGAGACAAACTTCACTTTGAACGAATGTATCTTTAGGTAAATCTACATTATCAAAAGCTTTATATCTATTATTAACAGTAAAATAGCTGCGCCTAACTTAAGTATAATAAGCGCTTTGTTTCAGTATATAGTCTGTTAATGCAATGTAATAGCTTTGATGTTAAGGCGATTATTGATAGAAAGTACCCTTTACATATCATGGACCTGCTTTGATTATAGTATTGATTTATTTTTGCAGTATTAATTTTACAATCAAACTTTAATTACTCATTAATATAAATCATTTGAGTAAAGAGGTGGAAAAGACCCTCAATAATGTGCCTGATGCTTTTATACTAAAACGGACGACTTTCGTAAATTTGAAAAATCTACTCTGGGGGGCTCTAAAGCGTAATAAAATGATTTTGAAAGAGGGAATGTATTTTTAATTTGGTTATGTGGTCGGAAATTGTTTTGTTTTAGATAGCCTAGAAATAATGCGTAAGCTATCTAAATTAGATGTCTGCTTAACGTTACTTAATGGGTTGTACCATCAATAAATTGAGCTAATTGAGGACGTTCAAAACTATAAGTTGTCATACAATAATCACAAGTCATTGACACACTGCCTTGTTCGGCAATAATACTTTCAAGCTCACTTGGCTCTATTTGAGAAATAGTGCTTAAACACTTTTCTTCTGAACAACTGCACTTATAGCTTACTGCTTGGGGTTCAAACAAACGAACTTCTTCTTGATGATATAAACGATACAATAAGTCTTCGGTAGCTAATGAAAATATTTCTTCAGGCTTAATGGTATTGGTTAATTGGCACAAGTGCTCAAAATCTGCTTGTTGTTGCTCTTTTTCGCCAGCGTCAGGCAGTAATTGAATTAACGTACCTGCTATTTGTGTGGTTTCTTCATCGGTAAATAGCCAAATCTTAGTGGGTATTTGTTCTGAAACTTCAAAATAATGCTCTAAACATTCAGCTAAGGTATCTTGCTCAAGAGCAACTACACCTTGATAAGGTTCGCCATTGGTTGGGCGAATAGTAATCACCATATTACCCTTGCCGATAAGCTCTTTAAGCGTTGTAGCCTCAGACTCGCTTGCCATACGCGCAATGCCACGCATTTCTTGATGATTATTACCATTAACGGCCAAGTAACCTATGGGGCCATCACCCTGAAGTTGTACGGCGATTTCACCTTCAAATTTTAAAGTTGCTGTAAGCAGGCATGTTGCTGCTACCAATTCACCTAATAATTGCTTAACGCCTAATGGGTAATCATGTGCGGCAACAATGTCTTGGAACGTTTGGCTTAAATTAACCAATTCACCGCGAGCATGTAGGTTGTCAAATAAATAGCGATTTAAGGTATCTTTTTGCATGGTCACTGTTTATATCCTTTCTTTTAAATGCCGAATTTGTCGACGTTGTTTCTTATCGGGTTTAGTGGCACTGGCTGGGCTGAGTAAAATACCCTGCTGGCGGGCTAAGTTATTTTTTTCTCGCGTTTCAATGCTTTCGGTGGTTTCTTGGTAAAGTGTTTGGGCAAAGCTAGCATCACGGCGCTTGTCAGCCAGAGCGATAACAATGACATGCTTTTCTTCAAAACCTTGTCTAATAGTAATGCGGTCGCCTAAAACTACCGCCTTACCTGATTTACTTCGTTGGCCGTTATAAAAAACTTTACCACCATCAATCATCTGCTTTGCAATCGCACGGGTTTTATAGAACCGCGTCGCCCATAGCCACTTGTCTAAGCGGGTTGACTGATTACATTTAGTATCATTAACCTTAGGATTTACCATAGTTTTATTTATACCCTATGTACACACTGGAAATTGGCGAAAGTTATCACAACCGTAGTGTTTACGCTAGTTCGAATGCATTTCTTTACATATTTTTAACTAATTATAGTTAAAAAATAATATGACGTCTTGTTGCCAAGCGTTCGGTAAAGTATCATCAAAGTGAATTGAAATTTACAGATAATAAAAAAATTATAAAAAATGACATTATCGAATAACCTATCAAGTGCGTTTGAGCGGCTACCTAAGCTTCCGCAACGAAAAATCACCCAAGTAATTATTGTGGTGTTGCTTTGCTATATTGCCTATTTATTTGCGCAAATAACTTGGCTTGCGCTTTCAGAGTCTGATCAAAACACGAGTTTAACGCTAAACGGATTGTCCTCTGTTTCTTCTGCACCGAAAAAAGAAGTTCAGGTTGAAGCAATACAATCACTTAATCTCTTTGGTGTTTATTCTCAGCAGAGAGAGGAGCGTGTTGAAGAGGTTGTTGAAGACGCACCCGAAACACGGCTGAAACTGATTTTAACCGGGGTTGTCGCTAGTAGTGACAAAGCTACTGCTGCGGCAGTTATACAAAGCGCTGGCAAGCAAGAAACATACAGCATTGGAGAGAACATTAAAGGCACGCGTGCGAGCTTAGAAAACGTTTTTAACGATCGGGTAATATTAAAGGTTTCGGGCAGCTTCGAAACCTTAATGTTTGAAGGTTTAATTTTTGATAAAAATGTCAAGCCAGTTCAGCCCAACTACAACAAGTCAGTGGGACCACAATTAACAAAAACCTCTGACGAAAATTCGTCATCGCCTGATATTGTCGATCAACGGAATAACAAAGCGCTAACTCAAGTGGCTACATCACTACAAGAAGAGTTAACGAGCGACCCTGCTAAAATCACCGACTATTTAAAAATTTCGCCTAAACGAGAAAACGGAAAAATAACCGGTTATCAATTAATGCCAGCAAAAGATCCAACTTTCTTTCAAAATGCGGGTCTTAAGTCTGGTGATGTAGCGGTACAAATGAATGGTTTTGATTTAACCGCGCCACGCGAGGCGGCTCAGGCACTTCAGTCTTTAAGAGAACAACGCGAAGTTTCGCTGTTACTTGAC
>TARA_R110000744_G_scaffold204690_3_pt1 | contig 16634 bp, 26 predicted proteins | sample TARA_R110000744 | Tara Oceans TARA_R110000744 (sample SAMEA4398083) | marine metagenome | biome: Polar Biome; feature: [DCM] deep chlorophyll maximum layer (ENVO:01000326); material: water (ENVO:00002006), including particulate matter (ENVO:01000060) such as... | depth 36 m | reverse complement strand
TAACCGAAGACTTTCTTACGTACAGGAGCTTCTTTTGGTTCGTCTAACTCAAGTTCTACTTGAGTATCATCAGTCTCTGTTACGCCCTCACTTGGGGTAACAGGGGCAGATGTACTTGAGTCCCCCATTTGAGCGTCTACGATTGCTACCATCCGTGAGGGTGTTAGCTTACGTTCATAAGTAATACTATTGATTACTAGATTTGGATTATTCTTTAACATCTCTGCTGTAAGGAGTTTGGTAATTACATCTTCTGTAATTGGCTCAATCTCAACTCTGGAGATTACTTTTACTGGTATCATTAGAAATCCTCTATTTGTATAACCACTCTTGGGTTAAGTTTGTCCACTTCTCCGAATCTAAAATTCAGCTCAGGTATGCAAGTGTAATCATCATCCCAAAGCTTACCTGAAGTAACGAGAACATCTTGCGTGTACTTGGTTACGATAGACAATACGTTGTCTAAGTCACATTTACGTTGTGTCTTAGGGAACAAGGTAAGAGTCAGTTTAACTTGACTGAATTTAGGTAGAACATCCACCTGTTCCCGTATTAGTAGCTTAAAAGCTACTTTGGATTTATTCAGAACTTGGAAGTGGGTATTGCGGTACTGGTTTAGGTTAAGACTAAACCATTTGGTTTTTGTTACTAGTACTCTGAGTGGTACTTCTAGTATGTACATACGAGCTCCTGAAAGTGGATTCTAGCCAATTAGACTAGAATCCTATGTACTTAGTTAGGAGAACATCTTTTTAGCTGTAGAAGCCTTCTGAGGTGCTCCTGCTGCTCCTGTGCCCTTTGCTCGTTTGTCCCTAACGTTGCCTTCGTTCTTGGTAAGCCATTTGTCTTTCCAAACAATTTCAGCAGCGTCTTTTACTTCCAACAATGTAGCACCGTCAGCATTTAATACTTTGGCAACTTCATTGGTTTCACGGGATTCACCTACAATGACAGAGCGTCCACCTGCACCATCATCTTCAGTCTTGTCTTCTAACTGCTTCATAACAGCTAAGAATACTTCACCGTCTTCTACGTCACAGATGCAATCTACTTCTGTAGGTACTTCTTTACCTAATTCAAAGTCGTAGATTTTTACTGTTTTCTCCTCCATCTCGATGTCACCGAGTGAGGTACCAGTTACGATTTGGCAGATGTCATCAATGACAGTATAGCCCGGAAGTGGATACTTCTTACCGTTACGTTCGTAGTAAGGTTTGTTGCCTTTACTGTTACCTGAGATAATCCATTGAGTTGTTTTGAACTCAGAACCATTTTCCAGTTTACCTACTACAGTGGCAGATACTGCAGCAGTTTTAGAGCTACCCAAGTAAATTGTTTTAATTTGGAATGGGTAGATGTTGCTGTCTAATACACCACCTCCACCTAGGGAGTCAGTTGCTTTTTCAATGTCTTGGTCTTGCTTTAAGTTTAAAGCCATGTTTGTTACCTTATTTAGTTGTTGTTTACAGGCTAAAGATATTAGCGTCTGTTTGTTTTTCTAGAAGTAAGTCGATATGAGTTTGAAGGTTAAAATCATCCCCATCTACCTTGTCAGGTAGTTCAGCAATTGTTGTACGTGCTGCCATCTTGGAGTTACGTAAGTGGATAGTGCGTTTCTTTCCTCTTACATCTACAAATATGGCTTGGTCAACTTCACTGAGTACCCCTCCCTTCTTGCCCCATGAACCACCTGCATTTACTAGTGAGTAGGCATCTGTGTCTACATCATGTAATGCATGCGATACTAGGACGATATTGAATGACTCAGTTAAGTTACATTCAATGAAACCCACTAAGCGTTTAATCTCAACGTTGATTGCTCCGTAAGGGAAGGATTTTATGGTAGCTAGTAAGTTACCTTCTATATCCAAAACCATCTTTGAGAAGCTATCAAAAACAAGCGTCTTAGGGTACTTATCATACTTCTCTTTATAAGCGTGTACTTTCTCCTCAATAAGAGTCAGCACTTCACCTATGTAATCGAAGTCTGGTATGTTCACATGTGGTTGTGCAAACGGGTACTTCTTACCATCTCTGGCAAATACAAGTACATCAGTTAAGTCTTGTAATAACGTGGTTTTACCTGAGTTTGGTAAGCCAGATATTAAGAGTTTTGTTGTTGCCACTTTACGAGTTCTCCTCTTTACTTAGGGTATCAATATCGAAGTCCTTAGCCCATATACGTGAGTAGGAAGACCTTGATTTATTAAATCCTAATTCTCTGTTAAGGAACGCAACATGCTCTTGCTGAGTGCCTTCGTGGTTACAGTGGTACCATCTAATAAAGATAGCGTTATCTACAGTGAACTTTTTAGTGTCATACTGCTTTGGTTTAGAAGCTGGTTTAACATCTTCATCAGACTCAAAAACAGAATCGTAAGTTTCTGATGCCCAGTTTGTAGCACTTTCAATTACTTTTGGTAATAGCGCTCCTGCTATGCTTGTTCCTAGTGTTTTTAGACTTAATACGTTAAAAAACATATTAGCTCCTCAGTAAAATTTTGATTGAATCAATAGCTGCTTGTGGTTTTCCATCTTCTAAGTGAATGTCACAAATTGTAATGGAATCCTTTAGGCTATCGGGCAATGTATCAGTGTCGTAATACTGACGACTGTCTCCATCAAATGTGAAGCCATGTCGATACAACCTGCAGATAATAGTTTTATCCGCAGCCATGGACACAGGAGTTAATTCATTCCACCAACCACCACCATCCGAGAATACGTTTAGACCTTCTGTAAGCTTCTCTGCTGCACGTTTACCAAAATAATCTGCACCATGTCTGGGTTTGATTATATCCTCTGATACGTGGATTAGAGCGTCTCTAGGTGTCACACCAAAACCAAAAGATTTAGGTTTCTTAGAAAACACGGATAGTAGGTTATCTTTGTACTTTCTGGATGTAGCTATGAACGTAAAATAATGTACATTAACTTCATAGTGTTTAGCGGTTTCTTCGTATAGAGCTTCTTTGAACTCTTGTTTAGATGCCTTTAGTTCCTCCGCCATTAAATTAGCAATGGTGTCCTTACCTGAGTATGGGGGGGAATTTAGTATTACCACTGTTTTACCCATGGTCAATACATCCCGCACACAAAGCATCTGATTCCTTTTGGAATATTCTTCTGAGTACTGTTAGTGACTTTAAAGTACTAGCAAAGTGAGCTGATTCTTCTTGCACTATTTCCTCCATAAAAGCTATCTGTGTGTGTATTAAGCAACAAGACGTTACTAGTCGTAACGCCTCTTGTTGTTCTGCTTTAATCTTTACCATGTTTAACCTTATGGTGAGCGTAGGGCGTAGCCCGTTAGCTCACCTGTTATTAATCAAACTCCTCCTGTATATACATTCGAGTACAGGCATCTAAATGGTGCCTCTCTAACCTCCAGCAACTAACATCAGGGAATTTTTGTTTGAGTACCTCCATAAATTCACAGTGAGGTAACTCACCAAAAATCTTGATGGATGTAATTATAAATTTAATTACATCTTCCCTTTCATTCCTAGAGTCTGTACGGGTAGCCATATTGCTTCCTCACCTGTTATTTAGTCTCTCCTCTTTCTCAAGAATGTATTTAGCGTCATCCACAATGAATCTCATGGTGTACTCTAAATGCTCTGGGAACTGCTGTGTAAGCATGAATGCAATATCATTCCTGTTAGTTCCCTTAAACATCTTCATAACAGTGACAGCGTATTTAACCATACGCTCTCTGTCACTACCGTCAGATAGAGTATTCATGGATTACTCCCTTTCACGAATGGTTCTAGCTACAGTCTTAAGTATGGTATCCGTTATCTCCTGTAGAGATAGAGGGTCTTTTAACTTGTCGTTTAACTCCATAACAGCAGTCTGTACGTCAAGCAATTCTCTGCCACTATCAACAAGCATTAGGGCATACTTAATCATCTCGTTAGAGCGGTTACCCGAAGACATTTTCTCAGCGAACCATCTTTCTAAGTTACTTAAGTCAGATGTGTCTTTGAGCCTGTTTTCTCTCTCAGTGTTACGTTCCGTCTTAGGAATGAATTGTAAGGGGTCTAACAGTTTGCCTTCGTTGTATACAGAGATTCCTTTAGGATTAGTCATCCATTTCTTAGAACGTTGGTTTGTGCTTGTGTCTACTGGGAATGGTAAATACGTGTAAACGTTATTCATAAATTCTTTGTAGTCTTCAGCATCCAATTTTAACACATGGCTAATAGGTATGATTACCCTAAATCTATTAACATCAGTAGTGTGACGTTTAGTAGTGTACATGTGATAAGTGAAGTCCTTTATCAATAGCTGTACTGTGTCCATGGAAACTTCTCCATCAACATCCAGCACCAACATATTGAATCCCTGAATCATGTTGTCCTCTCTGCGTATACCATCAAGTGCTGCATGGTTACACCAATGATGGTTTGCTAACAAAGTGAGTCTGTCTAGTTTATTAAATGGAGCCAAAGCATTCTCATATTCTGAGCCAAGTTTAGTACTATAAGAAATCACCATTTCATCGAGGTTAGTCTCTCTTAGGGTTTCACCTACTAAGAGTTCTACACCACTGACATATAGTTTTTTAATTATAATATTATTCTTGTAGCCATATGCTATAGCCAGCATTAACATTTCTTTCTTAACCTGAGAGTTACCTGCGTAATATGGCAATTCAGCCAAATCTGCATGAGTAGTCTCTTGTTGAGTAGAAGCTAAATACTTAGCTAGTTTTACATATGGTTTATCTCTTGCCATGATTCTAGCGAAATCCTCACCAGAGTCTTCTGCAAGGCGTATAGCAGCGTGTAACTGCTGCATGGTGACTTCTGGTGTACCATCCACAAATGCATACGCTCCTGCGGCTTTGAGAGCCTTGAAGTACCTATGAGTCATTTCAGCTCTGCTGATTTCATCATGTTCAGGTACATTCTCTGTTCTTGCTTCACAATACATCTGATAGCGAATAGCCTCAATTGAGATTGCATCAGATACATATACGACCTTGCCATAGTTAACTGCGTCAGCAAGCATCTTAAATGAGTGCCTAAGCCCTTTTATGGCATGTTGGTCAGAAGTGTTAGTCAATGCTTTGAAACGCTCCTCAGGTGAGATAGAGGCGTTTATAGGAGCTTTGATACCAGTTGCATGAAAACATCTTCTTGCATAACCAGTTTCTTCCATTGAAGTAAACTCTTGCTCTATCTTACCTCCATCAAATAATTTAGCTGGAGTACCGAAGCACAATAGATTTACAGGTACAGGGTAAGTACGCTCCTTACCTCTGGTGCTATCAGCAGTATTCTTGGTTATTTTAGACTTCAGTAAACCTTTGTCATACGTCTCAAGCATCACTGTGAATAACTCTGTGTTACCCAGTAAGTTATTACCTATTTCATCTATAATCAGAGACAGTGAACCTATCTCTGCTATCTGTGCTTTGGTTCTTACTTGCTTGAAAGCTGGTGCAGTACCAGAGTCAAATGCATATGGGAATTCCCCACATCCAACGAACTCCTTAATTAACTTGGCTTCCTCTACTTCGTACTCTTCCCCTGTTTTTACACACTCCAAGTTTGCAGCTTTTTGTAAGGATTTCTCTGCTACGTCTCTGAAAGTTACATCTAGAAATACGTCTTTAAATCCTTTGACTATTTCTTCTTCCATTACGTTGAGAGCTTTTGTTTTACCTAAGCCAGATACCCCAGTAAGTATTGCATACATATTTACTGGTAACTTACCTCTGTCTTTGGTTTCAATACTACAGTGCATGTTAGTAGCCATCTGTGCAAAGAACCAAGATGTCAGTATCCTGTGATACGTGTTGTTATCTTCGTTCTGCATTTTGTTATTCAGAATGCCTACTATTTGTTCCTGTAATGGGTGATATGAAAATTTGTTTACCTCCATACTAGTCTCCTATAAGGTTAAAATACCTGATGATATGTAACCATCCCTCTGTGAGCAGGAGACAGCCGTACACCACTTACATGCTTTGGGTTCTGCCTTAATCTCACGAACCTCACCAACACCTTTTAGGGCTCTGTGATGATAAGCAGAAGCAGCATCAGTACCAAAATTCTTGGTAGCTCTTTTAGCATCAGCTTTGGCGTAGTATTTGTATTCAGATTCATCCATCCATAAATCTTCATCACTGCATAGAGGTAGTTGTGACTCCTCCATTTCCATGCATTTATGGATTTCATTAATCTTATCTTTGATGTACTTCTCAGTATCTTCATACGTCATCATATTAAGACGATAATCATGTACAGAGGATTGAGGGTAGGAATCACTTCCTTTGGCTTTGTTTGCACTCCAATCTTTGAAGATAAAGTAAATATGCATTACATCATCTGTAACAATATCTGGATTAAGCCAACGGTAAATACTCCCTTGTAGAATGTACTTACCATCACTTTTCTTTTTCGTGAACATGAATGTACCTGTGTTCTTGAAATCTCCAAGTGAGCCTCCACCACAAAAGTCGAAGCAGCCTGATACTATACGCCCTGCAATTTCTTTTTTGGCACGTTTCTCTAAGTAAACAGGTAATTGTCCTTCCTGTACCTCTGAGGGCTCAGGATTGACTACTATGGAATCCACTACAGCTTTTGAGTAACCAAGTTTGGTCATAGCAGCTTGTGGTTTCATCCAAGCATTCTCAATACCTTCGTGAACTGCTGTACCTAACCTAGATGGAACCAAGTCGGATATATCACCTACTCCTGCACTCTCTGGAGTTTCCTCCTGAGCACGGGCTTGTAATACAATTTGCCTTGTTGGTTTAATCAGTGTTGTGACACTAATTTCCTTTGGGTCACTGCTATGGTCATAATTATCAGTAGCAAGAAATACTGCTACCGATAACGGGATGTTTTTTGTGTTTGTGTACACTAGTTGTTTCCCTCAATAAAGTTGTCAGCTAGTTCTATTATCTCAGGTATGGTTGCACCATTTGGTAGAGTCAGAGCATCCTTCCATGATGGGTAGAAAAGGTCTAATTCTCCCCCTAGAGGAATAGTATCTTGCTGTAATTCGGGTAAGTCATTCCAAGCCATACATTCAGCTAAGTTTATATTTACCCAGTGGAGTACTTCTAAATCATTTCTGATTAAGAGATACAAAGCATCGTGTATAAGTGCTACTGGTCGGATGTCTAAAGCATACTTAGACTCCCTAACACGTTCCATGAACTCGATTGCAGACCTGCTATTCAGTACACAATAGCTTTGAGTGAGTGCATTACCTGCACTACGTTTCTCTGCTGCTGCTTGTCTGGTAGTAGAACTTACATTCATTACAGACTGTTTGATTACAGGAGTCCTCACCCGCAAACCAAAAGCACCAGTAACATAGCCTAGAGTCTCAGCTTGTTTAAGCTTCTCCTCTACCCATTCATCAGATACCACATAGAGCTTGTGGTAGTTATCCTCTATTCTCATGGCTTCAGCTTTAGATAAACCTGCTGATTTCATGAATGTCAGATATGTTCCCATGTACTGAGCTGCAAAGGTTATTGGCTTACTTTCATCACGTAGTTCCTTATGGAGTTTCTTAATGGAATTAATGCCTTTAACTGTTGGTTCAATATCTAAGAACTTTTCGGGGGTGTAGTAGTATACGTTAAAACAGTGGCTATCAAAACCATCAGTGAATACTTTAATCTTGTTTGGGTCTTGTGTAATCTTAGCTGATATAACGCTCTCTAACGCATTGTAGTCGCTTCCACAAAATATCCACCCAGTAGGTGAAATAAAACATTCCTTGATTATCTTGGCGTACTTAGAGCCACTAGGAATGGTTTGTAGATTGGGGTTACTACAAGATAGTCTTGCAGACAATGTACCTGTTACATTGAATGAACCATGTAAATAATGGTAACCGTCTCCCTTCAGTAAAGCATCTTTAAATGCTGGTATAAATGAAGTAATTATCTTACTCACTTTAGCTAAATCCACGAATGCTTGTAGTAGCTCTTGAACCTCAACGTCATCAGTATGATGGGTTAAATCTTCTAGCTCGTCAGCACCTGTACAGGGTATCCCTGTAGGCGTGGTTTCTAGTACGGGTAAGCCAATAGTGTCATGTAGTAGTACACCTACTTGCTGTCCAGAATTAGGATTGAATTCCACGTATGAGAAATACTCTAGTGGTTCAGTCTTCTTCTTCCATGCAGCATTACATTCGTCATGCTCTTTTTGCTGCTTATCTTTTAAGTAAGCTGCTGTGTACTTGGATGAATTAATTACTGCAAGTGAAGCATCTTCAATAGTTTTGAGTTTGCTTTCAGCTAGTAATACTTTATCCATGTCCATACACATACCAGTGAGCTCTACTTGTAGAAGTAGTTTCACTGAGGGGAGCATCAGATTCTTGTAAATGAACTCTTGGTCATCAGCAATCATCTTTGGGTACATTTTCTTATGTAACCAGAAGGTTCCAAGACAATCTTTAAGATTGTATATCAGTAAATCTTCATCGCTAATCAGAGAAGTGTCCGTAGTATCCTCTGCGTAATCTCCTAGGTACTCCTGCGTATTTGGTTTCAAACCAAGTACGTTACCAGCACATGAATTAGTGGCTAAGAATGTTTCTATCATAGTGTCACTGAAGTTTTCAGTCATGACTTCTAGGCCTTTAAGCATTCCTTCTTGGTCTAGTAAATCATTCATCCACAATGTGTAGATTATTACCTTAACGTCATAAGACATGTTGTGCCATATGAGCTTACCTTTGTAGGCTACAAAGAACTGTTTTAGTAATACACGTATTCTGTTCTTGTTAGCTCGGTCTACTAGGAATGCTCCTCCGTTATGTTCGTCCCATGCAAATGCAATAGAAGAAATACCTGCTTCCCAAAACTTAAGAGATAAGGCTTCTATATCTGCTGTCAATACAGGGTACTGATGCAGACTGTCTAAGAAGTCTTTTATGTCATCTAGTGTGCTTGGGTATACTGCTGAGTGAACAACGTCTAAACCAATATCCTTATACTGGCCTACGTTGTGAGCATTCAAAGCATCAAGGCCTTGTTGTGCTTTATCCTTCATACTTGGGTCATAGTAAAAAGCTTTTGGATTAATACCTAATACAACCTGTATATCAGTAAATCCTTCCATGACACATGGGTGTACATAGCCATAAGCAGAAGCTACACTTTTAAGGCCTGTGAGAGCCTTGTAGTAAGCAGAATCTGCTACATAGATGTATCTGGTACCCAATGAAGTTAAAGCGGGTAAGAGAGTGCTCAGGTAGCCCTTAATTAACTTAACAGGAACTTTCCCAGTTTCATTTTCTTTAAGGTCGAATACTACGATAGCTTTCTCAGCTATCTCATTAGTAATATGCTTATTAATTATGGTTAGATTGAAAGCATTCCTACGCACTAGCACTGCTACTGGATATGTAGGGTGCTCTCCATTAGGTAGCAGATGTCTCATTATATTGTTCCTACAGGTGAGTTAATGCGGGATTCTTTGTATAAGTCAAAACTACAGGTGTCTCCTAAATCATTTACTGTTTCTCCTTCTTCCCCTACTTCCAAGTATGCGTATACACTGTCATAGTGGGCATCCGTACTGGGTATATTGTCCAAGCTTTCTAGCCACTCATAAAATTCAGACACTTCTGGGTAGGATTCATACATTTTAAATCCATAGTACGTGAAGTAAATAGCATCATTTAGAATATGCTCCTCCATTTCTTTCAACAGAGCAGGCAAATTTTGCTTTAGTAACTTTGCTTGTACGTATACTGACTTTTTTACAGCGAGTACGCCTGAGCATCTATAACCCATAATTATTCTCCTACTAGCATCTTGAATGCCATAGCTGATTTAACACATCTGTCGTCATGTGGGTTAGATTCATACTTGGATATGTTCTGTTCTGTTTGGATATTAAGCATGGAATATAGTGAGGGATTTAGATATTGAACTGCATCGAATATATGTCCCTTTAGGTTAAGACTGCGAGTAATGTAGTATTCGAGTTCTCGTTTGTGTCTGCAAGCTTCCTCGTATATAGGTAAACTGCCATCCAGAGTATCTATTTTATGAAAGAAAGTGTGAGAGAGATAGTCCCTCACTTCTTGTTTCTTAGACATGGTTCCTCCTAGCGTAACTCCCCATACAAGTAAACTTTGCTTTTGGCTCTAGTTATACCAACGTAGAGTGCTCTTGCTTTCTTCTTGGCTGATAGGCTACGTATGCTGCTAATGTCGTTTAAGTCAATGAACACTTCTTCAAGTGTCCCACCTTGGGCTTTGTGAACTGTACTGGCAAATCTTGGACGTAAGTCTAAAATTTTATCCTGTAAGTCGAACATCTCTCCCCATCGTTTCTCTTTAGCTAAGTTGTTAATTTCCTTCTTAGCATGCTTAGGATCGTCTGGTATGAATCCGTAACAGGAGTTATTGTCCCCGCACACACGAAGTTTATAACCATCCATACCGAGCATGCTTGAACGCTCTATGTCTGTAATGAGTACATTCTCGTTATTCTTAGCAATAACATTTTCACCAGAAGTAATAGTGTTGTTAGTAGTGAGGATTTCTCCATCTACATACCCATCACAACCATTCTGTAACTGACGAACGTGGTTGTTGTATTCAATTACTCTGCTGTTACTGTAAGCTAAAATTTTACTGGAGGAATCGTAGTTTTCTTTGCTAAATTTATCATCAACTAACTTATTGAATTCCTCTCCTGAAATGTACTTAATATATTCAGAGTCCTGATAAGTTAACTTGGGTAATACACCTGTCAGTACAGCATCCCTGAAGCGTAAACCTAGTTCAGCTATCTCATTACCTGATTGACGTACATTAGTCGTTAGATTGGCTACTGTGAGCCCTGATGAGAATATGTCACATTCTGCTTTTATTGTTTCCAGTTGCTCACTGTCCCCAACGTATAAAATTTTAGAATGGTTGCATGTATGCTCCAGAATACTCTCTCGTAGTTCTGTACTGCACATACTGGCTTCATCTACGACTATTAGAGCACTGCTGTAGTATTTAGCATCTTTGGTTACTAGGTTAAGTTCCCCTGTTCTGTAATTCTTTTGGAATCTAAACTTGAATAGGCTGTGAACTGTCTTAGCTTCCATATTAGAAGCATTAGACAGCACTGTAGCTGCTTCGTTAGTTGTTGCTGACAAGTAAGGGTAGAGTCTTACTTCGTAGCCCTTAAGTAGGGCTGCTGGCTTTAGAAACTCCGGTAAGTGATTTATTAGATGTCTTACCAGAGTGCTTTTTCCACTACCTGAATTGCCTGTTAATAGCATTTCTTTACGGGAGTCATCCAGTAAAAAGCTTTTTATTGTTAACAAAGCATCTTCTTGATCATTCGTTAGTTGCATCATTAACTCCTAAGATGTGGTTTCTACGTAGTTCTCTGTACTTATCAGCACTGATTATTCTAGAATCCACGTTAGTTTCTATTGGCTCAATGGTGGCTTCCTTATTGTAAGGAGCGTTGTACTTGTAGGCACTCTCAAGTGCTTTTAGTATGTTTGTAGCATCTGTTACTGGTAATACGAATTCCATGTCGTATGCGAATTTCAATACCATCATGTTCTTTTCAATGGTCACCTCAGGCTCGTCTGCCTTAAGTGCATTTTTTCTTGTAGTCATTAGTAATCCTTGGTTTTTACGTGGATAACTCTGCCGTTGTCTGTTTTAAACTTAGCGTTATCCATAATTAAGTAAATAACATCTGTTGATGTCTTTAATTCAATCTCAGTGTAGTAACCGTCTGTGATTACTACAGCTATCTGTGGTTTGTTTTTACGGATGTGTTCATACACCTCAGAAACAGACGTACCTCCACCACCATTCATGTCTATACCATCAATGTCTATGTGGCTGTAAGTGTCGTATTCCTTTTCCAAGTGGATAATCATGTCGAAGGATACTAATGTTATTTTCTTTGGTTTTAGTACGTTCTTGAGAGCATTAACTTCTACTAAAGTAACGTCTAAGTCCTTTTGAGATACTGAGCCAGAAACATCACAATATATGTTTATCTCTCCCATACTCTCTGAGTACAAGGTAGGAACATACATGTTAGGTAGATACTCCTCGTCTGGAAATTCCATTGAGTAATCATCCTCTGAGTGACTTCGCATCATGTCTTGGAATATTACTTGCCATGGTAGTAATGGATTTAATAGCTTATCCAATCTACGTGCAGCACTAGAGGGTATACACCCTACTGCTTGGTCAGCTAATTTGGCTGATGCACCTGCTCTTATGAGCATGTCATCTATTTGGCTTTTAAGTGCAGGGTCATTAGAGAATACGATATCTTCGTCATCGTACTTATCTTCACCTTCTGACAATAATTCGTATATTGCTTCTGCAGATAGCTCTTTATACTGAGCATCATACAGACCACCTTTAGGCATCTTGTAACCTGCTTCAACTAAGTCATAATTGATAGCGTAGTCACAAGCTGCATTAAACCTTCTAGGCTCTCTGTGTCCCCTTCTGGTGACGTGATTGAGAGCAACATGCATTACTTCATGTAAAACCAGAAATATCCTCTCTGGCTTTGATAGGCTTGCCCAGAAGTCTGGATTGAACTTGATACACTTACCGTCTGTGCAGGCAGTAGGTATAGTCTCGTCCACTTCTAGAACTAAGGAGAAAAGTATAGCGATGAAGAATGTATACGATTTATCTGATACAAACTGCATTTTGAGTTTAACTAGGTCATTCTCCATGGGAGCTCCTTTAGAAATAAAGTGAAACTGAATCAACCCATTTTATTAAATGTGGATTGGATATAAGTGCAGGGTTACCCCTGTATGCTTTCTGAGCAGTGATTGCTTGAAACTCAGGACGGAATCTTAGTAAGTATTTAATGAGCTGCTCGATGTTAGACTCATTCATATTCTCACCCACAAAAGAAGACACTCCAAACATGAAGTTAGGTTCCTCTTTCAATGTTGCTCCCTCAGGGTTAGCAATGATTTCCTTGAGTGATGGTAGCTCTTTAAATACAGAGCAGAATCCATAGAATTCTTTTGCATTACCTTCACCTAATGTACCTGATAATAGGATTAAATCGTCTTCTCCTAATTCAGTTACATCTTTGATTAGTTCAGATGCAAATTCCAATGTACGACCACATGTGAATGTTAAGTCCTTATGGTCTGGTTTGAATGAGTTAATTATGCTTGGTTTGAAGTTAACGTATGCAGTGATACGGTAATCAAGATTGGTTCTGTCTGCATAAGCGAGCCATGAATCCTTATCTGCTTCTAACTCAAGGTGAATCATACGAGACTGAGATGCAGTACCCATACGATTTACTATGGCTCCATCTGTGCTCTTGTTTCCTGCGCATACTACATAGCATTCTGGATGTAGCTTTTTACTGCCTATCTCCTTATCCAGTGTTAGTTGGTAAGTGGCTGCTTGTACTTGCAAAGATGCAGATGTGATTTCATCTAAGAATAGGAGGTAACCGTCATACCCTTTAGGGATTGGCTCCCCTTCCAATGGGAAGTCACTAAAAGGAATAAACTCACTTTTATTGGTTCCATTATTGATACGTCCGAAGCCATTTAGACTTGTTGGAGTACGTTGTGAGAGTCTAACGTCAATTAGCTTGAGGTTATTATCTCTGGCGAATTCAGCAATGATAGCTGATTTCCCAACTCCGGGACTTCCGTGAATCATGGGTACTCTGTTAATGTTGAAAATACGTGCTAGGAGCTTTGGTAACTTTTCGGCTGAAGTAATCATTACATGTCCTCTAATTTTGATTGAATAAGGTTTTCCAGCATGTTGTCTAGCTGGGCTATTAATTGTTTGCCAGCAGCTTCACTCTGGCTGTAGTGGAAATCTCGAAGCAACGCAATAACATCGTCAGAGTCACTGGAGTCAAACATTCCTGTGTAGTCTCCTATACAGTCCCCTGAGAGGATTTCTTCTCTTAGGTCATGCTCTGCATCTTCCCGCCCACCATCATCATACAGAGGGCTTCTAGGATCATTTGAATAGTTGTTAATATCATCGGGATAGTTACTCATACGTATTTCCTGTAGTTTTCTTTGGTTAATTCATGAGCCAGTAATGCGTAGTCAATGGCATCTTGTCTTGTTGCGAAACCATGAATCATGCGTAAGGCTTCCTTGTCTATGTGCCCATCTACAATCACAGTCCATGATTTAATGTACGTGGTTCTCTTGTTGTATTTAGGGATTAACTGGCATATATGATAAATACCTAAGTAGAAGTGCCACCACCCTTTGTGGGAGTGTTTCTTAAATACGAAGTCGTATGCTTGTTTGTTAATCCAACCGAAGTATCTACTCATAATTGTCTAGCTCCGTTAGTTGTCTTCGCTTCTCTGCTGATACTTTGTGCTCTGGTACAGATATAAATCCATACCACTGTGAACCAGTCCAAGTCTGTACTTGCCACATGGCTATATTTGAATTAAATACAGCAGTCTGCTCTCCACGCTTACGTATGTCTTTAGTTAGTACTGACATATTATCTCCTTAAATTTTGGGCATAAAAAAACCCAACAACAAATGTCATTGGGCTTATTAGGGTGTCTATTACTCCTCTGGAAAGCGTAATTTAGATTCTGGTACCTTATGCTCAACGTAACCATTTGTTGCTTTCAGGGCATACTCAGGCTCGTCTAGGAACCTGTCGCAACATAAGCAGTAGGTGGATACTTTCAATACTTCGTATGAGCCATGCTCAAGATAGATTACTGCATCCCCAGTGATAAACACAGGAACAGGTTCGTTTCGTTTCATTTAGATTACTCATTGGAGGGTTAAGAATAGGTGTCCCTATACTTTTATCTAGAACCAGTTTCAGACTTTATAGGTCTTACCTCTGGTCGGTAGGGACATTGAAAATGGTGGACGTTCAGGAGTCGAACCTGACTCACCGCTCCGTCTACACCTGCGTCACTCTCAGTATAGTGCGGGGTTGGCTTACACCATGTACGTCCGTTAATTAGTTCCCCACTTTTTGCATCTAGGTAGGGGACACCTAGTTTCAAAGGATAAATCCTCAATGCGTGGACATGATATTAGAAGCAAGGAGACAACCACCTGCTAGCACTCCTAATAACTCAATGACTGCCCGACACCACTTCAACCTGCTAACAGGCTTAGTCTGTGAGTATATCAATACATTCAAAGTTACAGCATACGAGTACTTCGAAATTTGTTCCACAAAATTCTTTAAATTGTTCTATTGCTTGGATTAATGTTACTGCACCACAAGTGATTAAATCATATGTGCTTCCATCATCAGTATAACCTGCACATGAGTATTCAGTCATGGCTATTCTCCATTTTTACATTTTGCATAATAAGGGCATTTCTGCTTGGGTTGATTCTTTATTATCTTACAGTGGTCTTTTTTTATGGGTGTACGATTAATACAATTAACGCAGTCATTCTGAACCACCCCAAAACAAAGGTTCCTTATTCATCATTAAACAACTTATCATAAGCTTCTTGTGTTGGCTCCTTTGGCTTAAATCAAGCATCCCTTCCCTCCCTTTCCTTACTTAATATTTCCAGTGCATCAATCAACTGTTCAACTGTTTGATTACTGATATGTTTCCAACGCTCACGCTGTGATTTAGTTTTGGCTATTAATAATCTTAAATCTTCTTTACTCATTACTCTTGCTCCATCAATGCGCCCACGACTAAAAGAATTACAATTGCGATTGCGATTGCTAATAGCGAATAATTCATCATTCGTACCTTCTATTTTTAATCTGTTTTGCAACAAACTTACGTTTATAAACATCTATGTCTTCCTGCATCGGCATAAAATCTAGCATTGCATATCTAATACAGGGTATGGGCTTGCCAAAATCTATTGCTATTTCAGCAACCGTTTTACCTTCAACATAAGCTTTAGCCATTTCCAATTTGTGATCTTTTTTTACTAACCATTTTTGTAAATCATTCATCACTCACCCCTAATCTTTAAATGCGCTCGTAAATCTGCAATTATAATTGCCATTTCATTACCGGATTTCTCAAGTTCTGCAATGCGCTTAAACAACGTAATTACATCGAACTGAGAATACTCACCTTCAAATACTTCTTCTTTAGTTATCATTCACCTTGCTCCTGTAACACTTCTGGCATAATTTCGATACCTTCTTTGTTTATAAGGCCCAAGACTTCCTCCTCACTTTCGTGGCCAACTAAACATGTGAACCTTTCATTATTGTAAAGTTGCAACGTGCCTGTGGTAGACATGACCACCTTATCAAAGGGGATATACAACCCAGCAGCAATCATGTGATACCCACCTTTGACAAAAATAGCTTTTTTTATTTCAATAAGACTCATCGTTAAGGTACTCCGCGTATGTAAGCTTTTTTTTCTTGTAGCCATATTTCACCATTGAAATTAATATTCCGCGCCTTCGCAATGCTTGCTGCAGTGACTGATATGAGCGCCCCAACTCATCACATATTGATTGAAAGCTTTGATGTTCCATTTTAGCGACAACGACAGGCACTATTTTATCCATTTCTTCAGTTGTTGTTTCTTGTGCCATCATTCTTTCTCCTTTAGTGCTTTATCTTGTTTGCGTAGTTGGTTACACTTATCCATCAACGTGTGAACCTCACCTTCTGACAAGTTAAGT
>TARA_R110000744_G_scaffold40493_2_pt1 | contig 16743 bp, 13 predicted proteins | sample TARA_R110000744 | Tara Oceans TARA_R110000744 (sample SAMEA4398083) | marine metagenome | biome: Polar Biome; feature: [DCM] deep chlorophyll maximum layer (ENVO:01000326); material: water (ENVO:00002006), including particulate matter (ENVO:01000060) such as... | depth 36 m | reverse complement strand
GTTATAGCGTGTGACCAAAGGCGCGGCACATTGCCGGTGGAGATATTATTTGATTGCCGTTTACGCGGAGTTGAAGTCACAGACTTACTAGATTTCATGGAGCGTGAAACAGGGCAGATTGTAGTCAATCTTATGTACCCGAGTTGGGTCATTTATTCGAATGGTTTCAATTCACAAAACTATCTTAGAGATGCTTTAGACTACGGAATGAATAGTTTATTGGCATTTGTCGTATTGATGTTCACGTGGCCATTTATGTTGCTTACTGCGCTCATTATTTACTTTGAAGATAATAGTGGTGTAAAAGCATCAGTATTTTACAAGCAAGAGCGTGTAGGACTCAACGGCAAGTTATTCAATATCATCAAGTTTAGAAGCATGCGCCCTGATGCAGAAAAAGATGGTGCAAAGTGGGCCACTACAAATGATGATCGAGTAACCAGAGTGGGGCAATTTATTCGTAAATATCGTATTGATGAGTTACCTCAGTTGCTAAATGTGTTCAGAGGTGAGATGTCATTTATCGGTCCTCGACCTGAACGTCCACAATTTGTTGAGCAACTTATCCGTGAAATCCCCTATTACAATCAAAGGCATAATGTGAAGCCTGGCTTAGCAGGTTGGGCCCAGCTGAATTATCCTTACGGAGCAAGCGTTGAAGACTCCATGGAGAAACTGAAATTTGATTTGTATTACGTTAAACATCAAAGCTTAATGTTAGATATCCTTATTTTAATTCGGACCGTTGAAGTCGTGCTTTTTGGTAAAGGGAGATAGGGATGCCTGTCAAAGGTTTAAATGCGATGACGGTAGATGTGGAAGATTTCTTCCATGTTTCTGCGTTTGAGTCAGTTATTACACCTGATCAATGGAAAGATTATCAGCCGAGAGTAGATAAAAATACACGCACTCTGCTTGAGATGTTTGCCAAGCATAATGTTAAATCAACGTTTTTTGTGCTGGGTTGGGTTGCCGAAAGATATCCTGAGTTAATTAAAGAAATTCACGCCCAAGGTCATGAAATAGCCAGCCACGGGTATGCTCATAGACGCGCTACAGAACAAACGCGAGAGCAGTTTACGGCTGATGTCACTCGCTCAAAAAATCACCTTGAAGACTTGCTTGGGGAAGCGCTAACTGGTTATCGAGCCCCAAGCTTTTCCATAGGATACAATAATGAATGGGCATTTGAGGTATTAGCTGAACTTGGTTTTAAATATAGTTCTAGCACCTATCCTGTGAAACATGATTTATACGGTACACCAGACTGGCCGCGTTTTGCCTATACGCGTAAAGAAGGCATTATTGAAATTCCAATTCCTACCCATAAAGTGATGGGCCGGCAAACACCGATAGGTGGCGGGGGGTACTTCCGTTTGTACCCATATACTTTGACTAAGTCTTTGATTACTGGCTATCTGAAAAAAGAGAAGCAGCCATACTCTTTCTATTTTCATCCCTGGGAAATAGACGCTGACCAACCTCGTATGACTAACGCACCACTTAAATCAAGATTTCGTCACTATGTGAACTTGAATAAAACCCAAGGAAAACTGGAGCGTTTACTTAATGATTTTTCATGGGATACCATGAAGAGTGTTTATGATATTGATAAAACTAGCTAGGAATAGGACGGAGTCTTTCCAATGAATGATGGAAGTATGCATGCCCCTGAAGAACGTCATTCAACAAAAGGGATTATAGCATTGCTAATTGTTGTCGCGTTTTGGGTGGCTACATTTTGGCAAGGGCTTGTTTCAGCGATTGATATTTGGATTATTTCCGATATTTTTAATCACTGTTTATTTGTGATCCCCGCCAGCATCTATTTTATTTATTGTAAAAAAGAGCAACTCTCGCTTTCTGCCATTAAACCAAATTACTGGGTTTTAATTTTATGCTTTGGTAGCTTAGGACTTTATGGTGTTGGGCTTTCTGGTGGTGTTCAGCTTTTCATGCATATTGCTACATTTACCTTCTTACCCTTTAGCATTTGGTTTCTATTAGGAAATGAGCAAGCTAAAAGAATCTTGTTTCCTTTATTCTTTATTGTTTTTTGTATTCCGGTTGGTGAAGAGTTAATTCCTACGTTGCAAGCTGTTACAGCTGACCTGTCTGTCATGATGTTGCAGTGGGTCAATGTGCCAATTTATCGCAGTGGTTTATACATAGAGATCCCAGAGGGACGGTTTCTAGTTGCGGAAGCATGTTCAGGTATCAGCTTTTTTATTGCTTCGATTGTGATTGGTTCGTTGTATGCCTACATGAATATGCAGTCACGTATTCGCAGGTTTTCGTTCGTATGCATATCCATTTTGTTTCCGATCATAGCCAATGCTATACGGGTGTTTGGAATTATTTTGACCGGCCATTTAACGAATATGGAACATGCGGTCGGCGCAGATCACCTCATCTATGGATGGGTGTTTTTTAGTTTAGTGATCATATGCTTAATAGGGCTGGGCGAGTTAATAAGAGAAAAGTCTTCTGATCTGAAATCAGAAACGCCACTTGCAATCCCCTTCGCATCCTCTAATCAAGTTTATATAAAGGCAAGTGTGACAATATCGGTTGCTATGTTGTTTTTCCTATTCTGGTACCAACTGATTCAAAGCCAATTAGTAGCAGGAACCTCACCTGAGCGTCTCAAAGCATTGCCTTTTACGAGTGCACAAGTAACAGCTAACTGGTCGCCTGAGTTTGTCGATTATTTTGACAAAAATGCTTCTCGATTCATGTTCGAAAGCAAGGCGGTTGATATGTATGCGGTTTGGTACCCTAAAGGACGCGGAGAATTGGTGAGTTTTGCTAATCGTATGTATTTGGAAGACTCTTGGACATTGGAGTCGGTCTATTCAGTCCCTATGAACACAGAGACAGAGATTAACGTTGAGCAAATAGTTAATGCGCGCGGTGTACGCTTGCTTGGGTATTGGTATTTCGTTGATGGTGAGATATTTTCTAATAAAAATCATGCAAAGTTATATGAAATTTATCAAATAATGTTAGGGCAACATTATGGAAGTGGCCTTGTTATGGTCTCAGCAGAAATTGAATATAGTACGTTAGACACAGATAAGGCATGGTTCAGTAGAATGATGAGCAGCAAGTTTAGCGCTATCAATCAAATATTTCCGTAACTACTAATAATATGCAATCTTTCAATTTTGCTAAGCGGCACTTTAATCCCCTTGTTAATCGTTGCTTGGTTTGGGCACAAACCCATGAATGGCGAGGGAAGCATCGTTTTTATGTATGGATGAGTGCACATTTTCCGCAAAAACTGATCCGTTATAAAGTCAAAGAACGTTTCTTTTCTGTCCCGTTAACCGAATTATGTTTTTGGTTGGAGGGTGGGCCTAATAATTACTACTTAGAAGAGTTTATACCCTTCTGCGATTTACTGAGTGACTTAGAAAAGCCTTTTACTCTTTTAGATTTAGGGGCAGATATCGGTACAGTCTCGTCTTTAGTTGCATCTCGCTGCACAAACTTAAATAACATTATTGCTTTTGAGCCAAATCCAAATTCTTTCACTGTACTAGAGCAGAATTTCTCTCAATTTGCGCTCGATGCAATGGCGCTTAATTCAGCGGTGTCTAACTTTAATGGTAAGGCTGACCTTGAAGCTGATATGAGCCGTGCTAACGACCATGAAGGGCAGATAATCAGAGCTGATTCGGGAGCTGTCGATGTCGTCAGTTTAGATAGTTGGTTTAGATTGAATCCTCAGGTGAAATTATGTTCGCGTGTTGTTGTTAAAATTGATGTCGAAGGGCAAGAACAACAAGTGCTTGCCGGTGCGGCTCAGTTGTTAACCAGTGTAGATTCAGTCATTTTGCTGCTTGAAATTCACCCTGACGTGCTGATTAAAACGAACATTACACCCGAAGAATTGTTTCGCCAAGCTGAAGCATTACGAGGGTTCGATTGGTATGTACCTATCGTCTCCAAAGATAAAAAGGTCGATAGAACGACAGCGTTTTTCAAGCAGTACGAAATGAAACAATACGATGTGATCGGTATTTCGATCCCAGTTGAGCAACAATAGATAACAAAGGGAAAGCTATGTTCGGGGTGTATCGGTTTATATTAGCGGTTAATGTGGTGATATATCACGTACTAGACGTCGCTTCTATTGGACCTTACGCGGTTTATAGCTTCTTTGTACTCAGCGGCTTCTTAATGACCATGATAATGAATGAGTCCTACGGGTATTCATTAAATGGTTTTAAGCGCTATGCTTTAAACAGATTTCTTCGTCTTTACCCTGTCTACTGGTGCCTTCTGCTAATAGGTATCTGCATAATACTATTGATTGGAAATGACGTCTCAGGCGTATTTCACGCTAAAATGATTTTACCTAATGACTTTGCAAGTGCGATAGCAAACGTCACTATGATCTATCCTGCATTTGAGCCTGTGACTTATCCAGTGCGTATTTCTCCCGCTACTTGGGCTTTGAGTATTGAAATTGTTTTTTATATTCTTATTGGATTGGGGTTATCAAAGTCACCGGTAATCAGCTCACTTTGGTTAATTTTAAGCTTAAGTTGGGTTGCGGTAACCGTCTACAAATCTGGGTATCTATTTCTAGAATACGGGAACGTAATACAAGCTTCTCTCCCGTTTTCGATAGGCGCATGGATTTATCATTATCAAGCATTGGTGACTAAATTAATTCAGATTATCCGAGGTCGAACGATCGTGTTTCTATATTCAGCAAATATAGTATTTGTTGTACTTTGCCAAATTTTCATTCCTGATAAAGCATGGTTTGTTAGTATGCTAGGAACTTGGGTAAACTTGCTTCTCAGCGCGTTAATGACCATTGTTTTATTCAAATTTGGTGGTCACTATTTTAGTAAAAAAGTGGATAGGTTCTTTGGCGATTTATCCTATCCGGTATACCTATTTCATTGGTCAAGTGTGGCGCTTGTTTCTTGGGTAATAACAGACGACATGAGTAAGGGCCTGTTGGTGTTTCTACTCGGTTTAGGTTTAACTATTCTTGTCTCAATGGCGGTTAACAAATATATCAATGATTACGTGGAGCATATCCGTACGCGCGTTCGAGAGAGAGCGTCCCAATCTACTACAACTACTGCTGATTGATGATTAAAAGTTCATCGGCAGTAACAATATCCGATAAGTTTTTTTTGACTACATTATTGAATAAAGACGCCTGAGCATTACTTCGTTTTTGTATTGGTTTATTCGTGATGTTATCCATGATGACTACATTGCTAGTTTCTTTAAACCGATACTCAATGGCATTGGGGTAACTGTGAGCTAAGTATACTCTGTTGTCGAGCACCTGAGTGTTAGGTGTTTGCTCTAAGATTATACCAACATCTGAACTGGGATGTTCTTTGACTTGATGGACTATAAGGTTATTGATGATAGCGCCCCCTTCAGCAGGCCTACCTTGAAGACCAAACCCTATCCCGCGATCACAGTTGACTATGATATTATTTTCAACAGTGTTGCTTTTAGCGCCGTTCCAAAAATGTATCGCAAATTCAGCTACTCGGTTATCTGGGCTGGCTATATTGCGAAAAATGCTGTTTGCAACCATCCAGCCTCTAGCTCCGTGCGCATCTAACCCACCAATATAATAATTTGGGCCAATTCCGTTGGTGTATTTGAACTCACAGTTATCCACGATACCGTAATCGCTCGCCCTTTTAGAATTGCCCCCAGAGGAAACCTTCACTAATTGTTCAAAGCTGTCCTGTAAAATACAATTTTTCAGAACTGGGAAATCGGCATCTCTTTCGCCTGATATTTGAATTAAATGATTCCCAGCGTCTGATAATTTAATGCCATCTAACGTGAAATGTTTAGCATTAATATTCAGTATGTTTTCTACGGCGCTTCTGTTGCGCATACCATGACCGATGATATGTGTTGAGGATGGATCTATTGGATTGCCAATGAGCCTGATGTTAGGGGCTGAAATCACAACGGTTTTCGAAATTTTATAGGTGCCTGGCGCCAATGCTATATCGGTCATGCCTGACTTGTTGGCTTGATTTATCGCATGATAAAAAGAGGAAATATTATTGACATGAATCACTTTTCTCAACTCTGTAGAGTCTTGGGCTATAACTAATTGAGAAGTAACAAGCATTGAACCAAAGCATGTGATTTTCAGAGCGACTTTGAGCATTTTTAATAGTCTTTTCATAATTCTTGTCCACATCTCATTTTACATTCCCATTTTGATTGCTACCTTTAACTATGACGGTTTTATCAAAATACCAAGTTATTGGTGGGCACTAGAGTCGTTAGCTTATAGTAAGAAATTGAAGTTGTTAAACATATTTAGAGTTAATGGATGCTACTAAATTGAGTAAATGACATGGAGTTAATATGACTAAATCCCTGGCCGTTTTGTACATCAATACACACCATAAAGATGGCTTTTACGTAAAAGAAGCTAACGCTTCGGCAAAAAGCTTTAAAAAATACCTACCCAATGCGAAGTATTATCTTTACACGGACTATGAAAAACCAATAGCCGATTGTGAATTTGACGAAGTGATTCCTTATAAATTCTTCGTTCCGGAACACCTTAAAGACCGTGTTCATTTAAATGGTCAGATGATTGTTAAACATGCCGCAATGCAACAGATGAGCGAGGAGCATGTGCTGCTATTAGGGGCGGATACCTATGCGTTAAAAGAACATGTAACGGGGCTGCCCGATATTTTAGAACACTTTGATATCGCAGCCGCACACGCTCCAGTGAGAATTAATACTGAGCTAGGCAATACTCCCATTCCAGAAATACCTGTTGCGTTCCCTGAACTCAATTGCGATTTGATCTTATATCGCAATTCAACAGAGGTAAGGGATTTACTCTCGAGATGGGCCGAGTTGTATTTGAAAGATAAGTTTAGCCACCCACATGACCAAGGTCTTTTCAGATACTTGGTATACCATTCAAAGTTGAGATTAAGTGTACTGCCACCCGAATGGAATTATAGAGAGCATAAATACAGAGAAGACACCGTCATACTGCAAAACAGGTTCATGCTCGCTGAATACCTTAACCCGAAGAAAAGTATACTAAAGCGCTTGTGGGGCTAAATACCGATTCCTGTTTTCTCGCTACAGGTATTACGTACATGGGCGCATTAATATCAATTGTAATTCAGCATTATTGACCGCTCTGAGTGGTGAAAAAATGATAATATACGAATGTGCTAAATACTCAGTATGGACGAAAGAATGCTATATGTTACGCGTGTACTCACTGTTTTATTGTTTATAAATTTTGTCGCTCTGAATTTTTCATCTATTTGTTTGGCGCTCGACAAAACTCCGAAAAATTTTGCTGATGATGAACATCAACGCTCATCGGTTGCTTCTGTCAAAAACTCCCCAGTGATCCGCTACCCGTTATTTAATATTGAACAGTTGGAATACAAGGGAGGGTTCAGAACAACGGGACGTTTTTATCAAAAAGAAAAGGGAAACTCACTCAATTACTCTGGAGGTGTCTTTACATATAATGCGAAAAATCACTCTATATTCATCATTGGGCATCCAGAATACGCCGCAGTCGCTGAAATTAAGATTCCTCCTTTAGTAGAAAGCTCAAGTGTTGGCGATTTTAACGTCGCTAGTCAATTAATCCAGAGTTTTACACGGTTTCATAAGACAAAACGCGTTGATACAGGTATTCGCAATCATTTTAGAGTGACTGGGTTGGGGTTGGTCGGCAAAGGTCTAATGGTGAACTACATCGACTGGTATGATGCAGGGGGAAAAGAAACAGATACCAGCGTCTTTTTCGATGACGCTTCGGACTTGGCTCATAGTAAAATAAATGGACCTTATCAACTGCAGGGAGCGGCACATTCTGCTGGTTGGATTTCAAAAATACCGACGGAGTGGCAAAAATCGCTTGGTGGAACGCACATAAGTGGTTCGCAACCAAATGCTTCCATCATCAGTAGGCGCTCAGTAGGACCATCAGCATTTGTCATTACTCCTGAAGAAAGTATTTTGCAGCAAGGACAAGGGGGGGTGCCGGCTAGCGGATTATTGGATTTTCCACTAGCAAACTTACTTTACGACAAATCTGCTTACCCAGGGAAAATTTACCCGGATGACATATTAAGAAATGATAATGGTAAAAACCAGCTATGGACGTTTTTGTCTGGGGCCGGGTACGGTTTCATTATTCCCGGCACTAGTACTTATATGACGATAGGTAGATCAGGAGGGCACAAAACTGGAGTAGGTTATAAAATTAAACAGGATGATGGGCGTTTGTGTGGAGGTTACTGTGCAGTATCCGCCGATGATTACTCGAGTTACTATTGGTTATGGGATGTTAATGAGCTTTTGAAAGTGAAATCTGGACTGATTAAGTCCTATGATGTTCGCCCTTATGATTATGGAGAGTTCCCCACACCTTTTAAAGACAAACGCGCTATGGTCAGCGGTGGAGCATATGATCAAGACAGTGGCTTGTTATACCTTTCCATTCCTGGAGCAGACAAACTGAACAAATATTTAAGACCACCTGTTGTCTTAGTTTATGAAATAACCAGTGGCGTAAAAAAATGAGCGATGTTCGCACTCTAAAAGTGAAAATAACGGGGGTTCTAAGCTCCATTTTAATGTTATTTTTCAATTTCCTTATTGGCATTAGTATTGATTTTTAGCGGTTTTTAGTAAAAAATCGCGTTAGTATATTGTCAAAACTCCGCCCTACCATTTTGACTTTTCATTTTGAAAGAGAAAGCCTGAGTAGATGTGCATCAAGTCGTTTAAATCAGTTGTGTGCAACTGAATTGAAAAGAGCAGTCTTTCATGCGTGACATAGTCGTTTTACTAGTATCTCTATCATTTATTTTAGCTGCACTCACGAGCCGTTTTGCGGGAGCTATTGGCTATTGGTGGTTCGGGATTTTTCGTCCACAAGATTGGGTGTGGGGTAATATCAACACGCTTAAATTGCCGTTGATAGCAATCGTGCTATTTGTCATTCCCTGCTTAATACAAGGGCTTTGGCCCCGATTTAGAGACATTATAAGTAAAATATTTTTAGTGTATATCACGCTCACACTGCTAACCCAACTCGTTTCATCATGCTCGCCGATAGGTTTTAGGGCTGAGTACTTACAACAGTTTTGTATTCTGATCTTCGCGATTCTTTTGACTATACGAGTGACAGATTCGGAGCAACGATTCTGTTGGTTGGTTGCTATCGTCGGATTTTCTTTAGCGTTTCATGCAGGTAAAGCGGGTTTGTTGGGCATGCTTGGCATGGGAGGGACCTATTACGGAGCTGCTACCATGAAAGGACTTTTCAGTGGCAGTAATGGCTTCGCATTTGGATCGGCAGTTTTGTTGTTTTTCAATATATTCGTGATTCGAATGGCTTACGCAAAAAATGCGATGGAATACCTGCCTAACATTATTCGCAAAGAATTTACTTTGAAGATGATAAAGCTGGGCGGTCCGATTGTATGTTTAGGGATCATTTACAATGTAATCACGTTGTTTTCACGAGGGTCAGCGTTGGCAATGTTCATTGGTTTAATGATGTGGTTTAGTCTCTCAAAACTCCTGAAATTTAAACATGTTCTTGCGTTCAGTCTTGCAGGTTTGCTAGTACTTTCTGTCGTTGGTTTGCCTGAGGGATATGAGGCAAGATTAGCCAGCGCATTTGCTGATGAAGAAGAATTAGATGGTTCGGCAGCATCTCGCCCGCATTTTTGGAATATAGCATTAGATATGGTGGCAGATAACCCTTTAGGTGTAGGGCCCGGTTGTTACAATACCTATTACAATATTTATGATGGGTCGTTTGGCAAATATGGTTTTTACAGGACGGTGCATAGTGCTCACTTCGAGGTTTTATCCGAAATAGGTTATTTAGGTTTACTGTGCTGGATATTGTTGTACATAGTGTCAATCGTAAAGCTATTTAAAATAAGAAAAATAGTCAAAAATAAAGTTGAACAAAGCGACAGAGATTACTTTTTTGTGAACGCAGCCAATTTCTTAATTGTAAGTATTATCGTCTTTTTTATTGGTTCATCGTTTTATGCAATGGCATACAACGATATCATTTGGTTACTATGGGGGTTGACCGCTATTCTTATCACCCTATTTGACGGATATACATCCCCAGCTAAGTTAGAAAAGAAAGGAAAGCAATGATTATTGATGCTAACACCCTGTTGGAAACACAGGAACACCGATTTCAGTATTGTATTCTCGGCGGCGGTGTAGCTGGTATCACACTAGCAAACGAATTATTAGCCAGTGGAAAATCGGTGTGTATTGTTGAAGGGGGTGATGAAACGTTCACCATGGAGTCGCAAAGTCTTTATGCCCCAACTAAAAAGCCGAAGACGTATGAGGATACGACATACAATAGACTGCGGTTTTTAGGAGGTTCTAGTAACCATTGGGAAAATAGCACCTCAGAATTCAAGCCCAGTGACTTCAAAGTTAAGTCGTGGATTGAGCATAGCGGATGGCCTATTGAATATAAAGATGTTCAACCGTTTTACAAGCGTGCTGCGCAATATTGCGGCACAGGAACTGATGGTTATGAAACGAAGTACTGGGCAAAAACGCTAGATAAAAAGGATGTTCTGAGTGACTCTACCATGATTGGCTCAAACATAGTGAAAGCCGCTATACCGCCTGTGCACTTTTTTGCAAAGCATGGTCAGTCACTTGTCGAAGCAAGTAACGTGACAATCTTCAAAAATGCTAACTTGACTGATTTAGAGTTTGATCAAGCATCATCAATAGTAAAACAAATAGTCTTTACTAATTATTCCGGTGTTAAGCAATTAGTGACTGCAGACAAATTTATATTATGTCTGGGCGGTATTGAAAACGCGCGCTTAATGCTGGTATTTAATGAGAAATACGAAAACTCACTTGGTAATTCATCAGACTGTGTTGGCAGATACTTTATGGATCACCCAGTGCTAAGAGCAGCAAAGCTCTATCCTGAAGACAAAGATAAATTGTCGCTTTACACTATGAGGAAGGAGGTAGGTGACCGTCTCCTCAATGGGTTTATTGAGATCAGTGAAGACGCATTGATCTCCAAAGAACTTAGTAATATTAGAGTGCCACTTGCGCCTGCATCTCATTATGTTATTTCGGAAGGCATAGAGTCTTTCCATGTACTTGGAACGGCTTGGGATGACAAAGAGCTGCCGGATAATTTTGGGCAACATGTGGTGAATGTGTTGTCTGACATCGACATGGTGACAGAAGCTATCTCAAGAAAAGCGTTTGGCGATAAATTGTTTGATTACTCCGAAGATTTCGGAGGGTATGATTTGCCAATCATGATTGAGCAAACTCCCAAACGCGACAACAGAGTCTACCTTTCTGATGAAGTCGATGCCCAGGGCATGAAAAAAATTCTAATAGATTGGACTTTGCATGACGACGATATTGCTCGTATGTGGGGCTCGCTAGAAGTGTTAGGTAAAGAGTTAGGGCGTCTTGATTTAGGGCGTTTAAAAGTAATGAGAGAATACGAAGAGCGTTTACGGACCGACAAACTCTTTTTCAGCCATCATCATATGGGAACAACGAGAATGGCAGATAGTCAAGAAAGTGGAGTGGTAGATCGAAATTTGAAGGTATTTAACACTCAGAATTTTTATATCGCTGGAAGTTCAGTATTTCCTACTGGGAGCCACGTTCCTCCTACATTGACTATAGCTGCGTTGACGATCAGGCTAGCCGAGCATCTCCTAGAGGAAGTGTCTGTATGAGCACACAAAAAAAATTAACACAAATAAATACCGCCAGACGAAAGCTTTGTATTTTTTCAGGAATACTACCTTTTACTGCTAGTGCTCAATCGAAGCTGCTTTACTCAGGTACTGACGACAAAAGTAGAGTTCTAGAGCCTTCAGCTAAGAACCACTATGCAGAGTTTTATAGTGCTTGGATGACCCAATTTGAACAAAATCCTTATGAGTATATTGAGCTGCGTAACCAAGAGCATGGAATGATGAAAAGTTCAGAGATAGTCAAGCACGACTTTGCGCAAGATAACACGGTTGAACTGGGCAGCTTTATATTGAGTAAGTATGAAGCGGCGGTAATCGCACATATCGGCTCTTACGCATAGTGTTTACGCGGGATAATATCCTAAAGAAGTTAAGATGTTTTTGTGTGGTATTTCGTACAAAAACAATGAGACATAAATGAGCTGTCCGGGGCATTGAAAAGCGCGGACAACTAGGTATTAAAAGTTAAATCTACTAGATATGAAAATTGTTGTTCTGGCCCACCGAGTTCCGTTTCCTGCTAATAAAGGGGAAAAAATTAGGACCTATAATCAAGTGAAATTTCTTGCCTCTTTAGGCCATGAAATTCATTTGTTTTCTCCCTATGATTCAGATGAAGAACTGACATATTTTACTTCATTGAAAAACACTAGTTGTAAAAGCACTTCACCTTTCCGGTTGCCCGCAAAATTATTCAGATTGTTATCAGCTATTTTGTCGGGTAAATCTTTTAGTGTTGCAAATTTCTATGTGAAGTCACTGCAAAAGAGCTTTGACCGATTCATTGTTGAAAATCAAATTGACGTTATTCTTTGTACTGCTTCCTCCATGGCAGAATATGTCTTCAATAGCCAACCCCTTATGAGCAAGCGCTGTAGGCCTCTATTGGTCATGGATTTTATGGACGTAGATTCAGATAAGTGGGCCCAATATCAAAACACTAGCCATTTTCCTATGTCCTGGGTATACGCTAGAGAACAGCGATTAGTATCTCAATTTGAACGCCGAATAGCAGAGCACTTTGATAAATGCTATCTCATTGCACAGGCGGAAGTGAAATTATTTAAAGACAGAGTGCTGGACTGCAACAATATCGAGGTACTAGGGAATGGGTTGGATACAAATAGCTTCTACCCTTCACTCACCAAAACACAAAATGCGCAACCTGTGCTTTTATTCACAGGTGTAATGGATTACAAACCCAATATAGATGCAGTTGTCTGGTTTGTAGAAAACTGTTGGCAGACAATCATTTCTCATTTCCCTCAAGCTAAATTTGTTATTGCCGGTATGAATCCCGTTAAAGAAGTTGAATTGTTAGCTCAATTTAAAGGGATAGACGTGACCGGATTCGTTGACGATATTCTACCTTATTACCAAACCGCAGATATTTTTGTTGCCCCATTTCGATTGGCAAGAGGAGTGCAGAACAAAGTCCTTCAAGCTTTCTCATGTGCTCTACCGGTCATTTCAACCCCTATGGGCGCGGAAGGTATCAATTGCGTTGCTGACAAGAGTATTTTGCTTGCATCTACACCAGATGAGTTTGTTGAGCAGGTGTGTCGCTTAGTTTCAGATAAAGAACTTAATAAACGTATTGGAGCGGAGGCATTGCACCTTATTCAACAAGATTATTCTTGGGAGGGGCAGTTAGCCCCACTTAACAGCTTTTTAATTACCCAAGAGAATGTAAATGAAAAGCGCACTTAAACACATTCTATTCTTCACTTCCGCGGTAGTCATTTTACCACTGAGCGTGTTATGTATCTTGCTAAGTACTTTGCTTAATAACGACGGGGTGTTGGCAAGTTTTAGTCAATTTTTGAGTCTAGTACCCAGCAAGCTAGGGGTTTATTTAAGAGCCGGTTTTTATCGATTTACTTTGACGCGTTGTAGCCCTGATGCAGTCATTTCCTTTTTAGTACTACTTTCTCAAAAAGACACTGAAATAGCTGAAGGTGTCTACATTGGCCCTCAAAGTAATATTGGCCGCTGTTGTATCGAAAAAAACGCTCTATTGGGGAGTGGTGTACATGTAATGAGTGGTAAAGAGCAACATAATTTCAGCGATTTAGAACGGCCGATTAAAGAGCAAGGTGGTAGATTTCAAAAAGTCAGAATAGGTCAAAATTGTTGGATCGGAAACGGGGCAATGATAATGGCGAATATTGGTGCTAACTGTATAGTAGGAGCTGGCTCAGTGGTATCTAACGACATTCCTGATAACTCAATAGTGGCTGGGAATCCTGCACGTGTTATTAAGAGTAGAGACTGAGATTTGGGCAGTTAGTTGTGAAACCAACGAATAATTGCACCAAGCATCGAGCTTTAGTAGATAAAATGCGCCTAATCAACATTATTAATTAAGTGATAGCTCCAGTTTTTTAGAACATATCATAAAGCAATATTTAAGTGGAAAGACCACATTTAGGATAGACCGATAATGAATGTAAAATTAAGGATAAATTTGCTACTAAATCGTATTGTAGAATTTATTAAGTACGATTATAACCACCTTAAGTATCCTCTTGTTCTAGCGAGCCATGGCATCATTTCACTTTTGCAAAAATTGAATAAACATAGCTTGGCGTTTAAAGTTGCAAGTAATATTTATCGGACTGGATGGGCCAAAAGTGAACAGTTAGGACTTAGTGTTGCGCTTTACTATTTTAAATTAAATCCACATTTAGGGCGTGCTATTACACAACAATTCATTAATGACTTACCCCCTTTGAAAAATACGGAGAAATTTTTTAAGCAACCCGAGGCTATGCTGAACGGAATCATAACAGTGCTCAAGGAACCCCAAGGAGAAGAAAAGGGGGCTTTGATTATTAACTACAGTTACTACTTTCCATTATTTCTTAGGTTTTTTGACATAAAGCGAGTTGCTAATAAATTCAATATTATTCTAGAGCCGAGTTGGGCTGGTTTTTGCGAAGAAAACATTCTTGCCTATACGTTGGTTGATGCGCCGATATTTCTACAGGTTTATGAAAAAAGAGATAAGCAATTTATCGAAAAGCTTGATAGCAATATAATTCCTATTGAAGTGGGACCGAGTTGGTTTATTAACCACAATAATTTTGTTCCCCCTACATCAGGCGAGCGAGATATCGATCTTTTAATGGTAGCTGCATGGGCCAAATTCAAGCGCCATGGTGCCTTTTTCAAAGCCATTACCCCATTAGTCAAAAGTAACCCGCGACTTAAAATAGTCTTAGTTGGCTATCCAGTTGATATGTCGAAAGAACAGATCCTTGAACTCGCGACTCTACACAAAGTAGATCACAATATCGAAGTCTTTGAATGGATTACACCTCAAGAAGTTTCCGCCTTACAGAAGCGAGCAAAGGTGAACGTACTTTGGTCCAAGTTTGAAGGTAATAATAGGGCGATCATAGAAGGAATGTTTTGTGGTACGCCGGTGATTATGCGTAAAGGGCATAATTATGGAGAAGAATATGATTTCATAAATCCTCAAACTGGTTACTTTGCTGACGAAGATAACTTTGAGAGTGTATATGAAAGGATTGTTTCGCGTGTTAAGGAAATGTCCCCTAACTTATATGTGATGCAAAATCGCAATTGCCAAGTAGGCACTCGAATAATGAGTGACGTGATTAAGTCATATGAGTTGGCGCAAGGGCGCCCTTGGCGCACTGATCTAGATATTAAAGTCAATGATTTACACGGAATGGCTTACTTGGAGCGAGATGAAGATTTCTACGCCAATTGTTATTTGGCACTTAAAGACTACGTGTATCCAATCAACGATTCTCTCAAACATTAGGATATCAAACGTTGAATATGGAATTGATTATCAATGCTTGGTGCCAGTGTATTGCTGATGTCATAAAGCTCAACGCAACAGACTCTTTATTATGTCGTTAACAGGCAAAACAGTTACCAGTATCTTTTACACGGGGTCCACAAAACTAGTCCAACGTGGTTTGGGCATGGTCAGCATGTTGATCTTAGCGCGAATTCTCACCCCAGAAGATTTTGGTTTAGTATCGATCTGTACATTAGCGGTATTCTTATTCAATTCAGTCAGCGATGTTGGAGCTAAACAATACATTATCAGGGCGAAAACGGTTGATGATGATTTAATCAATACCGCTTGGACCCTGAATATTCTAATCAAAGGTCTAATTTGGTTAATATTTTTTGTATTCACCCCCGAAATCGCTGCATTTATGGATAAACCTGAGATAGAAAATCCATTGCGGTTTCTATCCATTATTCTTATCGTTGGCTTGATATCAAACCCAGGTATTTGGCTTTTGTCTAGGGATTTGAATTATAAGCCTTTGTTCAAAATCGATATTGGTTCAAAGCTTATTTCCTTTACTGTTGTTTTAATTATTGCGTATTTCGATAGAACTTATTGGGCTATGTTATATGGACTGGTCTTACAATATCTTCTGCCCAGTATATTTTCGAATTTTGTATGTACTCATAAGCGAAAGTTCAAGCTGAGTAATATTGGATCGCAGCTGAGGTTTTCCCAATGGGTAGTAATCAATAGTTTAGTCGGTTTCGCAAGAGGGGAAGGAGATTCTATTCTGGTGGCAAAGTATTTTAATTTGGAGATGATCGGTATCTATTCTATTTTTAAAAGTCTATCAAGCATGCCGCTTACTCAGCTTATTAACCCCGCTACGGATCCACTTCTAGCGACGTTCTCTGAAGCTATTCGAGAGGACGATTTCCAGCCCTATCAGATGAATACAGTGCTATTGCTACTGCTTTCTCTTGTGGTACCGCTAACGGCAATGATGGCTGGCTTTGATAAGGAAATAGTATTACTGATGCTGGGTGATAAGTGGGTTGAGCATTCCTATATTTTTTCTATCCTAGCTTTTATGATGGTGCCGGGCGTGCTGTTCAAAGTCTTATCTGAATATGTAATGGCCGAAGGGGGGTATAAGCCTATTGTATTTTA
>TARA_R110000744_G_scaffold3594_3_pt1 | contig 16864 bp, 22 predicted proteins | sample TARA_R110000744 | Tara Oceans TARA_R110000744 (sample SAMEA4398083) | marine metagenome | biome: Polar Biome; feature: [DCM] deep chlorophyll maximum layer (ENVO:01000326); material: water (ENVO:00002006), including particulate matter (ENVO:01000060) such as... | depth 36 m | reverse complement strand
TTTTTCATTAAATATCTCCTTTTGTGATATGTCTGAGTATGTATTTGAGTTTCCAGTATCTTCATTCCACTCTGGAATCTGATCCATTAATAAGATTCCCCTTGCTGCATCTTCTGGTGTCATATAGAAATGCCAACCTATCATTGCAAAGTCATCGTCCATATACTGCTTTGTTAAGTCTCTTCCATCATATGATGCATACTTAAACCACTCGTAAGCCTCCTTGCTATCAGTCATTATGATACCACCTTTTCCTATTGGTACTCTTTTCTTTATTTGGAATGACACTACTTGTAGTGCGTCTTTTCCAACATACATTCCCTTTTGCCATCTAACTGCACCGTCCCAGATATTATAGGGCTTAAGCTGATATACTCCTGACCATTCTAAGTCTTCAAATTCAACTTCACATCCAGCATGCATTATTTGCATTGGTGGAGATGCATATGTATTCTTTGGTATTGTTATCTTACCCTTGCACTCCATGTATTTCATGCATAAAAATAGTCCGTGGGAGCAGGTGTCTACTGCTACTGCATATTTACTACCTGCAAATTTTGCAACTTTCTCTTCAAACATATCAATTGCATCTCTTGGGTCATCCCAATTATATCCAGCCTCTCTTAGTTGGTCTAACTCAGGTCTTTGTAGCTCTTTAGGTAGTTTGCCTACCGGCCATGTTGTGTATTCTTTATTTGCCATTATAATAACTCCTTATCTAATTCTTGGCCTTCGTATGGGCCTGTTTTATATTCATATACTATTGTGCCTTCTTCCAAGATCTCATATGTGTGGCCACCATAAAGTGTAAAGCTAGCATCTCCAGGCATAAGTATAGGTTCTGCAATTAGTGTGTTATCTGTATCGTAAAACTTACACTTGACACTACCTTTAATTACTATCCAAGACTCTTGTGCTATTTGCTCTTTATAGTGCCTCTCCTTTACTATATGCTTGTGTGCAGGAAATGTCTTTCCTTTTTCCATCTTTAGTGTTGCACATTGTATAAAATTCTCTTCTGGCACAATATCAGTTCTTGTTTTAATATAATCAAATCTGTTGACAATATGTAATAATTTGCCATCTATTTTTGAATAAATTTTCTCTATCATTTTCTTGCCTTTTCATAGTTCTCTGTAAACCATTCTACAGTCTCTTTTATTCCTACTTCAATTGGTGTAAACTCAAGATCTGGAATTATTGATAGTAGCCTCTTGTTTGAAGCTGGCTTTCTGTATTGTCCATCTGGTTTGCCATCTAACCATTTTACATTTCCCTTAAACTCCATTGCATTAACTATTAAACTTACTATATCCTTTATAGAATACTCAAGGCCACTAGTTAATATTATAGGATCTGTTCCATTATGATTCTCTATTAAATAATTACATATCTTTCCTATATCTTTTGAATATAAAAACTCTCTTAGTGGCCTACCAGAGCCCCAAACTTCAAAGTCTGTATTTGTGTGTTTTGCTATATAGCATTTATGTATTAGTGATGGAATAACGTGGCCAGTATTTAGATCAAAGTTATCATTTGTTCCGTAAACTCCACAAGGTATTACAGATAGATAATTTAGTCCGTATTGCTCTTTATATGCCCTAATTTGTACATCTGCCATTCTCTTTGCATATGCATAGCCAAAATTTGAACTATGTGGCTCCCCTTCATGAATCATCTCCTCTGTTAGTGGGTAAGTGGCATTATCTGGGAATACACACGTAGATAAAAAGCATATAAGCTTTTCTACATTATATTTTCTACAGGCCTCTATAACATTAGTGTTCATCATTATATTATCATAATAGAATTCACCTTTTGCACTCATATTACCGCCTAAGCCTCCAACCCTTGCTGCACAATGTATGACACTTGTTGGTTTGTGCTTATTAAATAGCTTGTCTGTTTGGCTCCAACTTTTTAAGTCTGCATCTTTTGATCCTAACCTAACATCAACATTACTAATTGATGAGCCAACAAGGCCTGTGCCACCTGTTACTAATAATTTCATATTCTCTCCCAGCTTTCCCAGCAAAATTCATAATTCCAAGATAGCTTGTGTGTCATCTTAAGTCTATCATGTATATCTGCTCTTATCTTAGTTGCATCTTCTATGCCATCATTCTCAGAATGGAATTGTACAAGTAAATTGTCTATAAATTGTATCTTCTTAGTATTTATTAGATCTATTATCACCTCATACTCTGAGCCTTCAATATTCATCTTTACTAAGTCAACATTTGAATCTATTAAGTCAGAAAGCCTCTTTAGTTTTACAACTTCATAGTCACCACCTTGATCTTGAACCAAGTATTCAGACGAGCCATCCCCCTGTAAGTATATGTTTGCGCTTCTATTTTGGCTTGATACTCCAAAATTATTAATATTTATCTTTTGATTCTTGCCTAATAACTGCCTTATATAACTTTGATACTCAACAAGTGGCTCAAATATATGAATATTACATCCATATAAATCAAAAATTTCACCTGACCATTGGCCACGATATCCACCACAATCAAATACAATAGATTCACTATCTAATTTATATTGTAATAGTCTAGTCTTATCACCCTTATCGGCAAACCATCTATCATGCTCTTGTTTTATAAATAAGTCTTCCATACTATTTGTCCATTATATTATAATATCCACCTATGATGAATTTATTATTCATAGTTGCACTTTCAAGCTCATAATCACCATCATAATTACAAGGTGGTACAATTCTAAAGTCAAAACTACACCTTGTTTGCTTTGTGTCATTAAACCTATTAAAGTGTCTCTGTCTATTTCCATAGAACATTATAGCTTCTCCAAACTCCATCTCGCGAGACTTATAGTCGCCTAGGCCTGGCATTGACTCAACATACATTCCATTATTACCATACATCTTAGTTAAAGGCATTAGTACATTTATTTCACCTGAGGGGTGCTTATGATCTTTATCTCCATCACAGTGAGGTACATATATAGCTTTACCTCCTGGCTGGTTAACCCTAAATGATGGAGACTTTTGGTATATCATTTTAGTTTCGCTGGTAAACATTGGTGCTAATTCTTTCTTAATAAATAGCTCATATAAATCTATAAACTCTGGCCAGCCTTGTCTTAGTCTGTCATAAAACTTTGTGTGCCATTTTGAATCTGTATCAGCACCTAAGTCTCCACCTGTATGGTCTAGATTGTCATCTAATATACTTAATGGTACATCATATAGATCGGCAACCATTTTATCAAATGGATACCTTTCTTTATTAAATTTTATAATTTTTGTCATTTTTCTCTCCTTGATAACATATAGCCTTCTATCCTTTCATTCGGTAAATTCTTTATCCATTCGCTTTTAAGTTCAGAAAACTGTGTGTTCTTAAAATTTTCAAACATCATTAGAGCTTCAAAGTTAAATTTAGCTCTATTTAGATTATTATTTCCTAATAAGTATCCTCCTTCAACAATGTTATTTGCAAGCCATCTTTGTGTGTGAATCTTTAGCTCAGGTGTATGTGGAAGACTACCCATATCATTATGTGCAAATGCAATAGGAATATTATCTAAGTCAGATAGCTCCATACAGTCTTTGATCTTAACTCTTGGATGGTTTGATGGATTATACAAGTCAAATCCTATACACCTTTCCTCTCCAAAGTGTTTGCATAATAAGTCAAATGATACTGCTCTTGCGGTACCCATTACAACTATATAGCCATCATCTGGGACGTCTAGGTTAACTACTATGTCATTGTAAAATGTATTAACATAATAGCTACTACCGAATTGATCGTGTTCATCAAACTCTGAATTGTCAAACCAGAAGTCAAACTCTTCTGCTTTTTTTAATTTTCTACTCATATCTAAAGTCTTTTATTGTATTAAATTTATTGTTATTATTACAGCTCTGTATTAGTCTTAGTAGTACATCATCTGGGTTTATATATCCTTTTGCAATATAATAGTTTTTATTAATATACGGCAGCATTTCTTGATATCTTTCTGGGGATATCCCTTCTAATATATCTTCCAATTCGCTTATGTTAGTCCACTGAATTATGCCTCTTGCATCAAAGAAGTCTCCAATGTTCTTTGCACCTCTATATATAGGTACATTTTTTGTTATAAAGCAATCAATTATCTTTTCTGTATAGTAGAAGTCATCTATTGAGTTCTCCATTGCGATTGAAAACATGTAACTATTTAATGTGTCTGACTTTAGGTCAACTTGTGTTCCTCCACCAAATGTATCTATTTTATTGCTATATCTTTCTACAACCCTATGCCTTAGAGGCCTATCTATTCCAACCTTTGTAGAATTTAACATAGATACAAGCTTGGACTTTTCATTGCCTCCGTGAGAGGCTGCCTCTATACAGCACCAGTCTGCAGGGATAAATTTGTACTTGTCTGGGTCTTTGTCAATTAATTGCTTATTAAAGGTGAATATAAAGTCAAGTAAGTCTTCTACATCCTGTATATCACTGTATGGCTTGTAATTGTGAGCTATTGGCTCCATTATAAGACCTACCTTTATTGGTGAGTCTACAGATTGTATTAAATTTCTATTAAGGTAGCTATCTGTAAATACTGTTATGCCTTCAAATGACCTTAGTCCTCTAACCCACTCAACATTCTCTGGGCCTGCGATTAGTGGTGAGTTTTCTATCCTAACACCACACTCAAGTCCAGCCTCTTTCCAGCTATTTGCGTGGGCATTATTTGTGTCCCATATGTTTACTTTTACAGCCATAGACCTTCGAATTCCTTTAATATACTACTACCGTAATTATCTCTAAATTTCTCTCTCTCAGTCTTATAATCTCCACCAAAGTGGTTTTTATTTATCACACTATCATTACCTATAGACTGCTTTAGGTTCTCTAATGTTGACTCATTACATATTTTTGCAAGAGTGTCCTCTCTAACATCTTGGAATCCCATAAACTCAAGAATCTTTGTAAATGAAGAGACTGGGTCAGCTTTTATATCTTCGTACTTTATAAACGTGATGTGTTTAATATCACTATTGTTATTTAGCCATCGACTAAGATGGATTTTATACTCTTCTATTATCTCACCCCTTCTATCATTCCCCCAGCCTTCATACTTTAGTAGTGAATAGACAACATCAACTGGATTTCTATATAAATAGATTACTCTGTCAAACCCCTCAGTGATACCTTCATCTCCATTTCCTACTTCTCTATCATGTAAGTGAAAGCCCCAATGAAGTTTAGAGTTGTAAAATGATGTTGGCAAGCAATATGCTCCAAGATATTTTTCCATTACCATTCTTACCCAATGACTTCCTGCTCTTGGGTAAGAAACTAATTGTATTATGTTTTTGTCAAAGTTTTTCATATCTATAATATAACAATTTTTTGTGAATTACTTAACTTTTTTAATATTATTTTTAGTATCAAAGTCAAGATTAGTAATTAGTGACCAACCAGTTTTGCCATGAAAGGGATTGTCTAATTCTGTATAGTTTGGTATATACATTTTGTCACCTTCTCCTAATAGCTTTTTTATGTCATCCATAAAGTAATTATTGTGTGTCCACCCATCAATCTCTACATTTACATCATCAACAAAAATATAGTATTTTTTATACTCTTTTAATATAAATTTTAGCTCCTCAAGGTGTATTGTCTGACCCACCCCACTATGTGCATCAAGCCAAAATGTACAAATATTATCTGTCATGCCTAGTTCATAAAGAAACTCTGGTGAAGAAGCTTGTTGGAAGTTTATTGACTTATGCTCAATTATTGTTCTTGGTGTATTACCATGTATCTCACAAGAGTGACATTCAATGTCGTAGTTCCTTGAAGCAAAAAATAGTGTATTCCCCATATTTGTACCAGTCTCAATAAATTTATCAGACTTTTTTAATAGCTCATCTGCCAATTCTATTAAATTTATATCTCCGTGGAATCCAGGCTCATGTGAGCTAGGACTAAGCTTAAAATTAAGCTGTATGTCATTATAGTTTTCTAGTTTCATATTTTTATCCATTCTTTTGGTATTAAGTCATTTGTATTTAGTTTCTTATCTTTTCCAAACCAAGTCATAGGTGCAACAACTCTTTTGTCACTATTTCTATTTAGCCAAGCAGCCCACCAACTAAATGTACTATTTGCTATAACGTTGTCGCTACACATAGACATTGTATACATATCAATGTAGTCTTTCTCGCCGTTAATAAAGTGAAATTCACTACTAAAGTTATCCTTACACCAGTCAATATCATCACTAAAGATTATGTAATTACTGTATGCTTTCTTATCTGCTAGTAAGCCTATAGCCTTTGAATAGTATTCCATATTACATACTGGATGCATTGTTGGGTATTTTATATAATCACCTCTTCTTATATGTATCCCAAGACTATTGAATAATATTTTTCCGTATTTATTATCTATATAATCTTCTATCTCTTTTGTTGGTGAGAGCATATCATATATAAAGCCACCATAGTCATAAAAGTATTGTTCTGACTGAAAGTATCCATCTAATGAGACGTTTGGTGGTATTTCATTATATTCAAATGACTGCTCTTTGTAGATATTGTTCTGTATACTTTCTGATATCTTTATATTTCTAAGTATATTATCTTTATACTCATTATATCCTGGAGGTATTGTGCTTGTCATTTCTACGCCATCCCTTAAAGATACTGCCTTTGCTGCTGCTAACTGAAATAGTGTGTTGCCAAGGCCATTATTATTGATACTATTTTTTATAATTACACTTGCCATTATAACCTCATCATTCCGTAGTCTACATTTCTTTGTTGTATATCACTCCATCCATCCTCTTGATACATTAACCAAGGGTGGAAAGCATATGCATTTATCTGGCCAGCAGCTTGTAACTCTGCATATTGTACATCAATTTGCCTGTTAACAAACCTTGTTGCTTCTAATAGCTTATCATATACTGTATCCTTTATAATATAAGCTGAGGTTGTATATGCATAGTTGCACTTTACTACCTTATCATTTATTCTTGTATATGGCTTTTTGTGATTGCAACCTAGATAGATCATCTCCCAATCTTCTGGTATGTGCTTATAGCCTTCAAAGAATTTTTCCAATACATTGTCAGTAAATACTACATCATCCTCTAGTATGAGAATTGACTTTAACCCTCTAGCCTTAGCTTCTGATATTATATTAAAGTGACTAAGATAGCAACCTACTTCGCCAGGCATAAGATTTGGGTGATTAGCTTGGTCATCACCTTTTACTGCCTCAAATCTTTTAAAGTTTATAGATAGATCTTTTAGTCTAGAACTAGACCTCATCATCCTATCTGGCCTTGTATTCATATTTATAACATATGTCTCTTCAAACATGCCATTAAACTTCTTTGATAGCCTTGTCTCTTTTCTTACAAACTTATCCTTACAAAATTCAAGTAGCTCATCCTTTCTTGATCTAAGTTCATCTTGTCTCCCTTGATCGTGTTGGTCTGATTCTAATATGAAATTATTATTAGATCTCTTTAGGCTACCTTTACATTTATACTTAAAATAATAGCTTAGCCATAGATCTTCAATAAATTTATACCTTTCTGGTAGCTCTTCAAATAGTTCGTTTTCGGTAAACACACGAATTGGTAATATCATACCACCAGTACCACAGTAATCAACATCTTCTCCAGGAGTGTCAATCCCCTCCTTATCCCAATAAGAGTCTTTGATCTTGTGCGCATAAAATGAATGTATTGTGTCTGGTCTAAATTCACTAATAAATGTTTCCACCATATCCTCACCAAATTGAACATCATCATCAATAAATATACATGGTCCATCATACCCAGTATTTGCAACCTCTTTTGCAAAATAGAACCTTCCAATACCACCTACATTCTTATTTGAATGTTGTACATCTATCTTATATGAGAGCTTATACATCTTTACAATTTCATCTAGCTTCTCTTTGTCTTCTGTATTATTGTTCCAAATATATAGCTTAAATTCATGATTTGTCTGGCCTTCTAGCATTGCAAGAGTTCTAGGTATATTATCCGTCCTCTTCCAATTACACATTATAATTGGTATTTTCATTTCCTTAGCCCCATTTCTCTTTCCTTATTATCATGCCAAGCATTATCACTAACTTGTTTTTCTAGTGTCTTCTTATGATAGATTGCATATAGCTCTTCCTCAGGCAATGTTGCAAATGTGTCTTGGCCTATTAATCTTCCATGAGGTATAGGGTTAAAGTGTATGCCTTTGTTATTTCTGAATAGCCTATCTTGAGAGTCTGGCCAGTTTACTCTGCCTTCTTTGTCTAGCTGCCAACCTCTTGAAGCTCTGTACTCCTCTGTTAGGCCTTCAACTATATTTGTTCTTGGTAAAAAGAATACATCAACATCATTTGTATTTATAAGATTGTGTACTATCATATAGAATCTATCGTCAAGCAATTCATCAGCATCTAGGTAAAATAGATAGTCTGTATCTGCTTGCTTTGCTAGCCAATTCTTTTGATCATGGATTGCCTTTTCTATAGGCTTTTCAAATGATATAATTTCATCCTTATAGCTTTCCAAGATATACTTTGTCTTATTATTATCGCCCTTAGAGTCTCTGACAACATAGATCTTATCATTTGGTCCCTTGAGTTCTGTAATTTGCTTTAGTAATTCTTCTAATGATTTGCCTTCATTTTTACAAAGGATCATATATCCTATATTGAGTTCTTTCGCCATTGTTCTTCTATCTTACTGTTAAATTTATAATCTAATAATTGCAATCCTCTTAGCTTTGTTGTAAAGAATGTTCTATAAGCATCGCCCATACCAAATGAATTTGTTCTAGTTGTTGCTTTTAGAATATTCTTATAGAAAGATCTTGGATCAGCTGTCATCTCTAGTATTGGTATATCTACTGCAAGTATTTCAGGATTAACTAGTGTCCTTACACCTACGTTTTCAACCCATCTATTAAAATTACTAAATGTTATTTTATCCAAAGACAGGCAATGAGTCTTCCTTAAGTGCTCGGCATTTAGTACAACTAATACTTGCCTCTTACTTCCTCCAGACAAACCTTTATATCTTGTTTCAATAATCATGCCCCTCTCGAGACTACCATAATTAATTGGATACTTAGCCTTTACACGGACTAGGTGTTCATTTAATCTTCCTTCTACTTTTTGATTAGCCATTAAAACTTCACCTCGCCCATTTCATTACATGCCTCCAAGAATCTCTTAAAATGCTTAGTATCTTTTGTTTCTAATTTAGACTCATACTTAAGTGTTCCCTGAGACACACTAGAAGACTCTTCTTCTGTTAGTTTGCTAATTGGTGTGTATGACCAACCCCACTTATCTTTAGTGCCTTCTGGGTATACCATACCTTTCTGAGTCTGTATAGTTGTTGGATACCAATAAGATTCTCCATCATCAAACCTTAGACTTTTCATAAGTTCTGGCATCTTATCTTCATACTTGTCAACATCAAACTTTGGATTCTTTTTGTAATTTAGTGGGTTTTCATTTGTATAGAATCCACTTCCAACACACATCTTAGATTCTCCATGCCTATCATCAAATTCTACAATTACATGCTTTTCTTTTGTTATTGGGCTTATACCCCATTCAGCTTTATTATCCATTTACTTTCTCCAATTTTGGTATATTTAATTTAATCTTTTTTGCAAACTTTGGAAGATTTGAATTAAGTATCCCCTTGAATGCTTTTGTCATCTCATCCAAGTTAAAGTCTTCTCTTATTAGTCTAGCTTGCTTTCTTGCATCTGGTATATATTTCTTATAATTCTTAAATACATCTTTTAATATATTTGATGCGTATCCATAGTCAACATAGAACCACTTAGATCCTTTTAATATCATATTGTTTGCAGCTGAGTTGTCAACTTCTCTTAGTGACCCCGGGAGCTTAACTGCGTGAGTTATAAAGTCTACTTGTCCAGACCAGTTAGAAACAATTAATGGCTTTTGTGTGATAGAGAATTCAGCTAATGGCCTACCATAACCTTCACCATGAGTAAGTGAAACCATAGCTTTTACCTTTGGGTGATTATACAGCCCATTCATCTCATCCTCACTTAACTTTCCTTCAAGTACATATATATTTGGAGGGTTATCATAGCCTTCAGTTATCTGACTTATCTTCTTATCTATTTCATTATATTCAAGTATGCTAAATGTGGCACCTGATGTTTTTAATACTAAAGCTGGCCTTTTATTTACACTAGTATTCTTAAATGTTTCAATGAATGTCTTTATTGTTCCACTAACATCTTTCCTATCGTGGCCAAAATTGCCAGCAATCCAGTGACCAGTATACAGAAAGCAAAAGTCTTCCTTAATCTCATCTAATGTTTCTACTATTGTACTTGGTATCTCAGCCTTAGAAACCTTTTTGAATATATCTGTATCTATTCCTTCAAATAATACATCTATTGGAACTTCACACTTAAGTTGGCCTACACTGTCACCTGACTGGTCATTTCTCTTGTCATATATTGTATCAAGTAGAATTTGTCTTGAGTGATGAGAGGGTACTATTACTCTATCCATTCTATTGCACCCTTCAATCCACTCAGCTGGAGCCTGAGTTGTTTCTATGCCTGCAGTTATTCCTATATTATATTTTGCAACCTTCTTAAATTCATTAGGCACAGAAACTTGCATAAATACATCAATTTGCTGCTTTTGATCTCTAAGTATATACTTTTCGAACTCTGGGTAACTATCACTTGGGCAATCACCCCAGTTTGTTGGTACACACTTAACATCAAATCCATCCATTGCAATTAAGCTTTTTAGTAGATCTCTTGAGTGATCACCATATCCAGATCTTGAAAAAATTGGGGCTTGAAAGCCTATTACTGTCTTACTCATCTTATAACTCCTGTTGGGTATTTTAATTTTTTAGTATTTGTCTTCTTTTTTAGACTAAAGCTCTTTCTTGGTTTCCAATTATCAAAGCATATATTGATTGACTTGGAGATTCCGTCAGCCATAGCTTGGGCAGTAAAGTGGTTTAGTATTGCCCATTCTCTACCTTTAGCTCCTGCACTATCTCTATCATCTTTGCTAAGTGAGTATACATCAGCAATAGCTTTTGTTATATCATTAATACTAACTCTACTATCATAGATGTATGGTGTAACTGGTGAACCAACTAAGTTAAGTTGTGGCCACAATGGGAATGCCCATTCTCCATGCTCTTTATATCTACCATTACTATTACTTGGCCAATCTGCCGTATAATCTTTTATCGTTAGATCATTGCCTTTTTCATTCTTAAGCCCCATCTGATCCTGTAAGCCTCCAATGCATGAAGCAATAATTGGTGTTCCAGACATTATTGATTCCATAACACTTAAGCCAAAGCCTTCTGCAGAGCTTGGTTGGCATGTTACATCTGATAGGTTATATAGATAGTTTAGTTGTTCTGCTGGTATCTTTCCACTTGAAAATATAACATTTGCACCTTCTCCTAAGTTTTTAACTACTTCAGGCAGGTCAGTTCCATTTTGATCTACTGGGTCTGTGTGTAGTATTAAGAATGTGTTTTGCTTTTCTGCTTCAGTGTCCATAGACTGAACAAAGTTTTTATATGCAAGTATTAGATCCTGGGGTCTCTTTCTTTGTATATTTCTACTATTAAATAGCAATACAAATGAGTCATCATTCAATGCTGGAAAGTACTTTGCCTTAAATTCAATAAGTCCTGGATCAGACTTATCTAGTGGCTTAAATACTTTCTGGTCAACACCATGTGGCACATATGTCAAGTCAACATCCTCTTTTCTTGGATTTTTCTGGCATACATGCTTATTAATGTTGTATGTCTGTTTTGATATAGCAATCAAAGAGTCACAGCAGTCATAGAATGGTTCATTCCAGTGTGGGAATGGTAGATCATCCCAAATGTTATAATACATAATTGGTGTAGTTTGCCTTAGCTCATTTTCCATTTGATATAGCCAACCCCAAAACCTTGGGTCTGTAAAGTGTATTATTGCATCTGGCTTCTCTATATTTAGCACCTCGCTTAGTATTTGCTTGTTTCCATACCCTTCGACTGGATACAGCTTAAGATAGAAATTCTCAAAACCACTATCTCTTTTTACATCTTCGTTGTTGCTAAGGTCAACCACCTTACCTTTTTCTGGTGATTGTATTGCACCTGATATTTGTACCCAATCAAATTTGTCTAATGATTTTAGTACTATTTCCTTACTCATCGTTCCAACACCTGACGGCAGTCTAATGTCATCTCCGAGTAAAAGTATCTTCTTTTTTGTCATAACCTTTTCCCTATTATTTATTAAATTTACTTCTAAACTCTTTGTCTTTAATATACATCTCAAGAGTTAGATTCACTAACCTTTGGAATGTAATTCCTTCTTTTATACTAAGAATTTTGAACTCCTGGTGAATGTTTTTATCAACGTTCACAGATGTTAACCTTTTTTTGTGTTTATCCATCATAACCTCCAATTATATTTGTATATAAATATATACTCATTACGAAATAATTACGACTTTTTTATCATTTTTTTTAGCTTCCGTAAGTGCATGGTTTGTCCCTCTTGCATCATTTCCACTAGCTATAAACCCTATGACAACATCACAATACTTTGCTAACATTATATTTCTTATAAAGAAATGTCTCGTATTGTATTGCTTTCCGTAATACTTCTCAGTAAGAGCAGAATAAAAGTTATAGACAGTGTGTGCTGGGTTAAACTCAACGTATTTACAATTAAATTCTAATGCAAACTTCTTTGCATATCTATCAGCACCATCCTTGCAACCTCCACTAACAATTGTTAGCTTAGTTCCAAATTTCTTCTGTAGATTAAAGATTGTGTCCTTAACCTTCTTTCTATTTTCGTATTGCCTACTTCCTATTATTCCTACTTTCATTTTACTAATTTTCTGTCCTTTTTCGGACATAATTCATAATTCTTCTTAAATGAGCAATACTGGCACCCAGTCCTTAGTGCGGGATAGTGTGCCTCCTTATTGTGCTTTCCATTTGCTGTAAATGCGTGGCCAATAAACTCAGTTAATAACTTCTTTGTTCTATTCATTGATACCTTACCATGTGGTGGTTGGTATTGTTGTATTCTCTTTTGTGGGAAGTCCATATTTTCATATAGCTTCCTCTTGACAATAAAGTATTCTATGTTTATATTTTCCTCTGGTACATCATATTGCTTTGAGAAATACCTTTTGTATATTCTAAGCTGATCACCTTCTGCCTTTTTCTTTTTTGCACGCCATCCAAACATTGACGTCTTAATGTCATATATTGTAATTGTATCACCTTGCTTCATTACAATATCTGCAAAGCCCATTAGCATTATATTTGTATTGTCATCACTTTCACATAGGATAGGTATTTCAACACCAAGTAGTTCTGTATTCTTTTTTGAGAAGTATGCACCTCGCCTTTTCTTGAAGTAGTCTATGATTAATACACCTTCATCATAGAACTCTTGCATTTCTGCAGCATCTGAGAAGTGTGATCCGGTGTCTTTTACTGCCTTCTTGTATTCTGTTGCCATGCATTCCTTAAGCATCTTTTCAGAGTCATGTGCGTTTGCTGCTACTGCAGTTTTTTCATACATTGTTGTTAAATACTGTTGTAGTACTTCATGCATGGCTGTACCAAATACCAGAAACATTGAAGGTATAAACTCTCTGTGTTTGTCAATATATGTAAGCTTCCATTGTAGTGGGCAGCCTTTGTACATATTAAGTTGGCTATATGAGATGGTCTTTTTACCCATCATCCTGGCTTTTATAGCTAAGTCTTTTGGTGTTTTTAATTGCATAGTTAAATATAATAAAATTTACGCAAGATAAAAAATTTCTGACGTATAATAGTAGAAAGTTATTAACAATCTATTGTAGCTTTGACCAATTTACTGGTGCTACGTAAGGTGGTGATCCTGCATGTGGGCCTGTCCATATTCCCTTAATCTGATCTAGGTGTTTTACTACTGAATCTGTATATTTTTGAGCTACTACTTTATAGCTTTTTGAGTTAAATGCATCATAGAACTCAGACCCCATCTGTACTGGTATGCCTGGAAATACAACTGTATTTGTTATACCTGGTAGGATGCCTGGGCTGTTTGGTATTATTGGTAGGAATGACTGGCCAGTCCAGTATGTAATTATTGCAGTTGCTGGTAGTAGATATGGTGGCTTTCCCATTGAAACTTTCATCTTCGACTGAATTAGGAAGCACTTCTTCCATGCATCAAACAAGCCTTTAACCTTACCTCCAGTAAACTGATACTTACCAGTTACTGCATCCCACTTCCAATCTGTTGGTGGCTTTTTCTCATCTGGGCCTCTAGAATACTTGTCTTGATCTCCCCATGAATTGTCCCACACTGTAGTCCTTATTGCTATATTACCAACTGGGTCCATTGCAGGAATACCTATATTTCTATGATAGCTTGAAGCTAAGAATGTTGCACACTGATCTAGGCCAGAAGACTTTCCCTTACTTAGATAAGATTCTACCTCTTTTTTTAATTGTTCACTTTTAATCATTTTGTTCTGATACCTTGAATTCAATTAGTTTGTCTAAGTATTGCTTTGCCTTTAATAGATCTTCAATACCATTTTTATCCTTCCATCTTGTAACATACTTTATTATGTTGCCTTCAAAGAAGTCAAGGTCTTGAGAGTGGGCGTATTCCCACATCTCAATTCCCCTGGTGTAGTGCTTTGGGTGCTTTATATTATCTGTCTTAGACAATCTTTAGCCCCTCATTGTCTTTCTTAGACTTAGGTAGGAATGCATCATTAATGTGTGAACACTCATCGCACTTAAATATCTGCATTGGTACTAAGCTTTTCTTTCCGTTTGGAGAGACTACTGCAGATACCTCCTTAAATAGAAAGACTGGTACAAATGTTTGACCTTCGCACTCATCACAATTAACATCTTTCATATCTTCTGGCTTAATGTTAAGATTCATATTTCCACCATTATTCATCTTTGCCCTCCTCCTTTTTTACATTTAGTAATGAAGTTAATAAAGCAATCTTTCCATCAGCTGATGATATAGTATCTACTGCTTTATCCATCTCACCTAAAATGTCTGGGTGTTCGCCAACACCTACTGATTGATTTGCGTATAAATTTAGTATAGCGATTCCCTCAGCCTTTTGAGCTTGGTATCTTCTAACTAGTGCGTCCATAAATTGTTGTCCTTGTGTCATGTCTTTCTCCTTACATCATTCCAAATCCACCACCCATTGGAGCAGCTTCTTCTTCATTTTTATTTTCATTAATAATTATACATTCAGTTGTTAAAATTGTACCAGCAACTGAAGCAGCCTTTTCTAGTGCAACTCTTGTTACTTTTGCTGGGTCAATAATTCCTGACTTCATCATATCAACAACTTGTTCAGTTCTTGCATCAAATCCCCAATTCATTGATATAGTGCTTTCATCTGTCATTCCGTCAAAAGCATGTATTTCATTCCATATTTGATTTGCATCTAAGCCTGCATTTGACATAATAAGATTAAATGGCTCCTGTATGGCTTGCATTACAATTCTATATCCACTTACTTGATCATCATTCTCAAATACTCCATCCTCAACTTCGTCATCAAAGCAACTTCTTAGTGCTATTCCACCTCCAGGTACAATACCTTCATCAAGTGCAGCCCTAGTTGCATGTAATGCATCCTCTACTCTATCCTTTTTCTCTTTCATTTCAATTTCTGATTCAGCGCCAATCTTTAGAATTGCTACTCCTCCAGCCATCTTTCCCACTCTTTGTTGGTAGCCTTCCTTCTCATAGTCTGAATCTGATTTTTCAAGTAATACTTTTATTTCGTTAACTCTGTTTGCAATAACTTCTGGGTCACCTGCACCATCAACAATTGTTGTTGACTTACTTGTAACAGTAACCGTTTTTGCACTACCTACAAAGTCTGCTATATTAAGTGTATCAAGCTTGTGACCTTTACTCTTACTGATAAGTGTTCCTCCAGTAATTGTTGCGATATCCTCAAGTAGTTGAGTTCTCTTTTCACCAAATTCAGGAGCCTTAACTGCAGCAACCTTAAGTGTTCCCCTTGCCTTATTAACAACAAGTCCAGCTAATGCCTCACCTTCAATGTCATGTGCAATTATTAGTAATGGTTTGTCTTGTGCAATTGCAGCTTCAAGTGGCTTTACTAGCTCCTTAAGGGTTTGAATCTTTTTATCAACTAAGATGATCCATGGGTCTTCAAATTGTGCATGCATATGATTGTTATCAGTTACAAAGTACGGTGATATATATCCTCTATCAAATTGAACACCTTCAACTGTTTCTAGGTATGTATCATTTGTTCTAGACTCCTCAACTGTTATAACACCTTCTCTTCCAACCTTCTCCATTGCAGTAGCTATTAACTTTCCTACCTCTTGGTCATTGTTTGCAGAAATTGTTGCAACTTGTTCAATCTCATCCTGAGAAGAGATATCTGTAGCTATCTCCTCAAGCTTTTCAACAACTGTAGTTACACCAATATCCATTCCTCTCTTTATATCAACTGGATTAGATTTTAGTTCTGTAATGATGTCAAACCCTCTTTTTAAGATTGAGTTGGCTAATATAGTTGCCGTTGTTGTTCCATCACCTGCCTCATCATTAACTTGATTAGCAACTTCTTTTACCATTTGTGCACCAGCATTCTCAATTTCATCTTCTAAGAAGACCTCTTTTGCAACTGATACTCCATCCTTTGTTGATACAAACTCACCATTCTTTTCAAGTATTACATTTCTACCTTTTGGTCCTAAAGTTGCAGATACTGCAGATGATAACTTTTGCACACCACTTCCGATTAGC
>TARA_R110000744_G_scaffold291556_1_pt1 | contig 16867 bp, 18 predicted proteins | sample TARA_R110000744 | Tara Oceans TARA_R110000744 (sample SAMEA4398083) | marine metagenome | biome: Polar Biome; feature: [DCM] deep chlorophyll maximum layer (ENVO:01000326); material: water (ENVO:00002006), including particulate matter (ENVO:01000060) such as... | depth 36 m | reverse complement strand
TTGCGTCAGGATGACGTGGGATAATTGTCGGCGGTGGGGGATAAGCGGGCGCCCGTCATCCGCACCAGCTCCGACCGCCTCGCTCCCCCCTATTCCGGGCAGCGCACCAGCGTCCAGGCGTCCTTGCGCCCACCATCGGCCCAGTGGACGAGATTGCCGTCGATCACTGCGAGATTGTAATCGATCGGTTGCTCATCGCCCTCGACGCTGCAAAGGCCCGAGACACGCCACTGGGATGGGCCGGTCTCGGTGACGCTGTCGAATTCGCAATGGGCCTCGTGCTGGTCATAGCCATCGGCGCGCAGGATCATCGGCGGTTGCTCATACTCCTGGGCGACGGCGCACTGCGCCAGATCGACGCCCCAGGTGCCGATATAGGCGGGTCCGGCGGCTGAGGCGGGCTGGGCAGCGCCCTTGCCTGGATCGGCCGGAGTTGGCTCGCCCGGGGCTGGATCGATGTCCGTTGCGGGCTCGCCCGCCGTCTGGCCGTCCGTCCCGGTCGCGGGCGCGACCGTCTCGGCAGGTGCGGCAGCGTCCGGGGCTGCAGGGGCCTGGTCGCCCTCCCCGCCGCCGCAGGAGACGAGCAGCGCCGCTGCGAGCAGGAGCGAGCCCGCCGGCAGGGCTTTTGCGAAGCGGTCAAGACTGGCCATGAATTCCCCCATTGGACTGAAAAACCTGATTATTCCGGCAGATTGGGCGAGACCGGCCGATTGTTCAAGCGCGCAGACGGTCGGGGTGAAAAAACGCAGATCAAGCAACAAAAATGATATTTCACATATCATGATTCATGTATATGCTTGAGTCTCAATACGGAAAACGCGATCATGATCACTTCGGCCCAGATGCGCGCAGCGCGCGCCCTGCTCGGAATCGACCAGAAGACACTGGCAGCGAGGGCCGGCGTCTCGGTGCCGACGATCCAGCGCATGGAGGCCAGCGACGGCAATGTGCGCGGCGTGGTCGGATCGCTGGTGCGCGTGGTCGAGGCGCTTGAAAGCCTCGGCGTCGAGCTGATCGGCGAACAGGCGCCCAGCCAGGGGACAGGGCGCGGCGTGCGCCTGAAGGCACCGCCCGACGCGGCGACCGCTGAGATCTCAACAACAGACTGAATTGTATTTCGCGACGGCGACCGCCGACTGATGCCGACGATCCCGCCCCTCTTGAAGGCAGGTGGACATGACCAAGACGACCGGGAAGCAGACCCGCAAGACGCCGCCGCCGGCACCGCCGGTGCTGGGCGAACTCTTCCTGCCCAAGCTGATCACCGTATTGCGCGAGGGCTATACGCTGGCGCATCTGCGCAGCGATGCCGTCGCCGGTCTCACCGTTGCGATTGTCGCCCTGCCGCTCTCCATGGCGATCGCGATTGCCGCCGGCGCCTCGCCGGCCCAGGGCATTATCACGGCGATCATTGGCGGCTTCTTCGTCTCCCTGCTCGGCGGCAGCCGGTTCCAGATCGGCGGTCCGGCCGGCGCCTTCATCGTGCTGATGGCAACGACAGCCCAGACCTTCGGCATGGACGGGCTGATCCTGGCGACGCTGATGTCGGGCGCGATCCTGATGGCGATCGGTTTTCTCAAGCTCGGCACCTATATCAAATTCATCCCCTACCCGGTCACGGTCGGCTTCACCGCCGGCATCGCCGTCATCATTTTCGCCAGCCAGATCAAGGAATTGCTCGGCCTGCAACTCGCCGTGCCCGAGCCCGGCCCGCTGCTGGAGAAACTCCCCGTGCTGTGGAACGCCTTGCCGACGACGGATGCGCTGACCATCGCGGTCTCGGCGGCGACCGTGCTGGTGATTGTCGGCATCCGCCATTTCAAGCCTCACTGGCCGGGCATGCTGATCGCCGTCGCGCTGGCGGCCGGTGCCACAGCCGCCTTCTCCCTGCCGCTGGAAACCATCGGCTCGCGCTTTGGCGGCATCCCCTCCAGCCTGCCCTGGCCTGCCCTGCCCGATATCTCCGGGCCAAGGCTGCTGGCGCTGCTGCCGAGCGCCATCGCCTTTGCCCTGCTGGGCTCAATTGAATCCCTGCTCTCTGCCGTGGTCGCCGATGGCATGACCGGGCGGCATCACCGCTCCAATAGCGAGCTCGTCGCCCAGGGCGTCGCCAATATCGGCTCGTCCCTGTTTGGCGGTATTTGCGTCACCGGCACGATTGCGCGTACCGCGACCAATGTCCGCGCCGGCGCCCACGGGCCGGTGGCGGGCATGATGCATGCGGGCTTTCTACTACTCTTCATCCTGATCGCCGCGCCGCTGGCCAGCTTTATCCCGCTCGCCTGCCTGGCTGGCGTGCTGGCGCTGGTGGCGTGGAACATGGTCGAGAAACACGCCTTCATGATCCTGTTGCGCGCCTCGCGCGCCGATGCGCTGATCCTGCTGGCGACCTTCGGCCTGACCATTTTCCGCGATCTGACCGAGGCGATCGTGGTCGGCTTCGCCATCGGCTCGGTCGTCTTCATCCACCGCATGTCGCAGACAACCGCGATCGAGAGCTGGACGCCCTTCGTCGACGAGGACCTGCCCGACCGCATCACCGCCCCGGCCGATGCCAAGGCGGGCCCGACCGAACAGGACGCGGAAATCCTGGTCTACCGCATCAGCGGCGCCTTCTTCTTTGGCGCTGCGGCCTCGATCGGCTCGGTGCTGGAACGCATCGCCGACACCCACCGCGTCCTGATCATTGATTTTGCCGCCGTGCCCTTTGTCGATTCAACCGCCGCCCACATGATACTCGGCCTGGCGCAGCGGGCCCGGAGACGCGGCCTGCCGGTGATCATCTCGGGTGCCTCGAAAATCGTGCAGCAAAAGCTGGTCGCGCTCGAGATCACTGCCCCGCTGGTCAGCTATGAACCGGCGCTGGCGCAGGCCATGGCCGCGGCGCGCGCCTGGATCGACGGCCGCAATGAATAAGCTCCTGCCGATCTGGCGCGCCTTCAATCTACGCTGTCCGGCCTGCGGCAAGGGCGCGCTCTATCGCCGCTATCTCAAACCGGTTGCGCTGTGTGCATCCTGCGGCGAACCACTCGGGGAGATCCGCGCCGAGGACGGGCCGGCCGCCTGGACGATTCTCGGACTGGGCCCTTTCCTGGTGCCGGTCGCCTTCATGGTGTCGATGAGCGGCGCGCCTGTCTGGCTCACTCTGCCTCTGCTCCTGCTGGGCGCGGTCGGCGTGGTGCTGATCGCCCTGCCGCGGGTGAAAGGCGTCTTCATCGCCGTTCTGTGGATCATGGCCCGCCCCTGACACAGATCCCGCTTGACACGGCTCATTATTTCCATAATCGTTGAATTATGGAAACTTCAATTGCCCTGCTTCGTCTCTCCGCCCTCGCCCAGGCCAATCGGCTGGCGGTCTTCCGCCTGCTGGTCAAGGCCGGCAAATCGGGCCTGGCGGCGGGCGAGATTGCGCGTCAGCTCGAGATCGCGCCCAATACGCTCTCGGCCCAGCTGACCGTGCTGGCCAATGCCGGCCTGGTCGACAGCCGCCGCGAGGGCCGCTCCATCATCTACACCGCCGCCTTCGATCAGATGGGCGAACTCATCGTCTATCTCGTCGAGGATTGCTGCCAGGGCGATGCCGGCATCTGCGCCCCGCTGGCCGACGCCACCGATCGCATCGCCTGTTCAACCCCATCCAAGGGAGCCTGCTCATGAAACGCCTGCACATCCACGTCGCTGTCGATGACCTGCCCGGTTCAATCGGCTTCTATTCCACGCTGTTCGCGGCCGCACCGTCGGTAGAAAAACCCGATTACGCCAAATGGATGCTCGAGGACCCACGCGTCAATTTCGCGATCAGCGCCCGCGGCGCCAGGACCGGCGTTGAACATCTGGGCATCCAGGTCGAAAGCGGCGAGGAACTGGCCGAGGTCTATCAACGTCTGGCAAAGGCCGATGCGGCCGTGCTTGAAGAGGGCGAGACAACCTGCTGCTACGCCAAGTCCGAAAAGAGCTGGGTCCATGATCCCAGCGGCGTCGCCTGGGAAGTCTTCCACACGACCGGCGAGGCTGTCGATTATGGCGGCGCGGCTGCGGCCAGCGACCTGCCCCCTTCCGCGGTTGCGGGCGCCGCGACGCAGGCCTGCTGCACGCCGAGCGTCAAGCGCGACGGCGCCTGCTGCTGATGGGCCGGTTTGAACGCTATCTCTCCGGCTGGGTTGCGCTTGCGATCATCGCCGGGATCGGACTGGGTCAGCTGGCACCGGGCCTGCTGGGCGCCCTGGCCGGGCTCGAAATCGCACACGTCAATCTGCCGGTCGCGCTGCTGATCTGGGCCATGGTCTGGCCGATGATGATCGGCATCGATCTGGCCAGCGTGAAACAGGTCGGCAAACAGCCCAAGGGCCTGATCATCACCCTGGTGGTCAATTGGCTGATCAAGCCCTTCACCATGGCCGCGCTCGGCGTCCTGTTTTTCAAACACATCTTCGCCGGACTGATCCCGCCCGCCGATGCGCAAGGCTATCTCGCCGGACTGATCCTGCTCGGCGCCGCGCCCTGCACCGCCATGGTGTTCGTCTGGTCACAGCTGACCCGGGGCGATGCCGCCTATACGCTGGTCCAGGTCAGCGTCAATGACACCATCATGGTCTTCGCCTTCGCGCCGATCGTCGCGCTGCTGCTCGGCGTTACCGATATCGCCGTGCCGTGGGAGACCCTGCTGATCTCGGTCGGACTCTATGTCGTCATCCCGCTGATCGCCGGCATGCTGACGCGGCGTGTCCTGATCCGCCGCGGCGGCCCGGCAGCGGTGACTGCCTTCACCGACCGCATCAAACCGGTCTCGATGATGGCGCTGTTGGCGACGGTGGTATTGCTGTTCGGCTTCCAGGGGCAGGTCATCCTGGCACGGCCGCTGGTCATTGCCCTGATCGCGGTGCCGATCATCCTGCAATCCTACGCCATCTTCGCGCTCGCCTATGGCGCCGCCTGGGCCTGGAAACTGCCGCATGCGGTCGCCGCGCCCTGCGCCATGATCTCGACCTCGAATTTCTTCGAGCTCGCCGTCGCCGTCTCGATCAGCCTGTTCGGGCTCAATTCCGGTGCCGCCCTGGCGACGGTGGTCGGCGTGCTGGTCGAGGTGCCGGTGATGCTCTCCCTGGTCGCCATCGCCAATGCGACGCGCGCCCGTTTTCCCGGAGCCAATCCATGATCGTCATTCATCACAACCCGGCCTGCGCCACCTCGCGCAATGTGCTGCAGACCATCGAGGCCGCCGGCTATGCGCCCGTGGTGGTCGACTATCTGACCGAAGGCTGGACCCGGCCGCAATTGCTCGGCTTGTTCGCCGCCGCCGGGCTGACACCGCGCAGCGCCCTGCGCGAGACCAAATCGCCGGCCGCCGAGCTCGGCCTGCTCGAGCCCGGTATCAGCGCTGACCGCATAATCGACGCCATGCTCGAGCATCCGGTGCTGGTCAACCGGCCCATCGTCTGCTCGCCCAGGGGCGTCCGGCTCTGCCGCCCCAGCGAGGCCGTGCTCGACCTGCTCGACCGCTGGCCCGCGGGCCCCTTTGCCAAGGAGGATGGCGCGGTCATCATCGACGCCGCGGGCGGCCGTGTGGGGCACTCCAGCCAGGGCAGCTAAATGCCGCCATGGTGCCAGATTTTTCTGGTCAGCCCGCGACAATTACAGGAACACTGAGCGGCAGCGCCGAATCCGCGGCGCCCGGAGTTCTTCGTGCTGACACCCCGTCCTGCCGCGCCCGCTTTCCGCCTCTGCTTGCCGGAGGAATCCGCAACCCTTCCGCTGGTTCTGGATTCGCCGCATAGCGGCACGGCCCTGCCACCCGGCTTTGAGACACTGGCGACACGCGAGCAGCAGCTCACCGCTTGGGACGCTTTCATTCCCGATCTGTGGCGCGGCGCGGTCGCGGCCGGCGCCAGCCTGGTCGAGGCCGAGTTCGCCCGGATCGTGATCGACCCCAACCGGGCGGTCGATGATATCGATCCGGATATGGTCGACGGGGCATGGCCGCTCGCCTGGGGCAAGCTGGCACCGACGCGCTATAGCGCGCGCGGCATGGGGCTGATCCGCAAGCTGATCCTGCCGGACCTGCCGATGTATTCCGGACCGCTGGCGCCGCAGGAAATTCACCGGCGGATCGCCACGCTCTACACGCCCTATCACTGCGCCCTCTCCGACCGGCTCGATGCCCTGCATGCCCGCTTCGGAGCGGTCTGGCATATCGATTGTCACTCGATGAAATCGCAGGCCAATGCGATGAATATCGATCTCGGCGAGGCGCGCCCTGACATGGTGCTCGGCGATCTGGATGGCACCAGTGCGGCGCCGGACTTCACCGGTCTGGTCGAGCGCGAATTGCGCGCCTGCGGCTATTCGGTCGCGCGCAACCAGCCCTATAAGGGCGGCGATATCGTGCGGCGGCATGGCGATCCCGCGCGCGGGCGCCACAGCCTGCAGATCGAGATCAACCGCGCCCTCTACATGGATGAGGCCCGTTTCGAGCCCTCTGCCGGCTTCGACGCCCTGCAACGCAATCTCACCGGCCTCGCCCAGGCCATCGCCACCGATCTGCGCGCGCGCACCCTGTCAGGACAGAGCCGATGACAACCACCGCCAAACCGGCCCGCCCGATGAATCCGGTTATCATCCTGCTGGGAATATTGCTGCTGGCAACGCTGATGACCTGGCTGGTCGGATCCGGCAGCTATGAGCGCGCCGGACGTCTGATCGTGCCCGACAGCTATGCGCCGATGGGCAAGGACTGGTCGCTGACAGGGGTTTTCGTTCCGGTCGAGGCGCGCGAGGGCATGGCGACACCCGTCAGCCTGACCGAAACCCTGCGCGCGATTCCCGAGGGCCTGCAGCGCGCCGCCAATCTCATCTTCATGGTGCTGATCATTGGCGGATTGTTCGGCATTCTCGACCGTGCCGGCGTGGTGGAAAATGGCATCAACCGTCTGCTGCACGCCGTGAAGGGCAATGTCATGGTGCTGGTCGCCGCCCTGATGACGATCTTCTCGGCCGGCAGTGCCTTTCTCGGCCTGGCCTCGGAATATCTCATCGTCATCCCGGTAATGACAGCGCTGGCGATGCGGATCGGCCTGTCGCCGATCATCGGCTTCGCCATCGTCACCATTGCCGTCAAGGTCGGCTATCTCGCCTCGGTCACCAATCCCATCCCCTTGACCATCGCCCAGCCGCTGGTCGGGGTGCCGATCTTCTCCGGTGCCGGATTGCGCCTCGCCTTCTATGCCGTTTTCCTCGCCGCCGGGATCGGCTTTCTGCTCTACCGGGTGCGCGGCATGACCAATGGCCAGGCCATCACCGTCAGCGATCATCCCGTCCCCGACATGACATGGCGTGAAGGCGCGATGCTGGCCATCCTGGTCGCCGGGATCGGCGTTATCCTGACCGGATCGACCCGCTGGGAATGGTCACATCACGAGCTCTCGGCCTGCTATATCACCATGAGCCTCGCCCTCGCCGCCGCCAGTGGCTTGTCGCCGAATGACAGCGCCGACGCCTTCATTTCCGGCATGAAGAAGGTCCTGCTCGCCAGCGCCCTGATCGGCGTCGCGATGGCCGTCACCGTGGTGCTGGAGGATGGCCGCATCCTCGACACCATCGTGCATGCGCTCAATGGCGCGGTCGGCGAGCACGGCGCCTATGTCACGGCGCTCTCGATGTTCGGCTCGCAGCTCCTGCTCGACTTCCTCATCCCCTCGACCTCGGGCCAGGCGGCTGTGACCATGCCGATCCTGGCGCCACTGGCGCAATTGGCCGATGTCGGGCCGCAAACCACCGTCATCGCCTTCCTGTTCGGCAATGGCATCACCAATATGCTGACCCCGACCTCGGGCACATTGCTCGCCTATCTCGCCGCCGGCCGCATTGACTGGCTCGACTGGGCCAAATTCATCGCCCCGCTCTGGGCCGGCTTTATCGTCATCGCCAGCATTCTTCTCGGTATCGCGGTCTGGCTGGGCGCCTGAGACCGGCTGCGTGTGCTGGCCTGCCCTGCCAATCCCGTTATATTTGACCGCAAACCCGCCGCGTCAGGAGTTATCATGTCCGCCAGAATGATCACCGCCAGTCTTGCCGCCCTCACCCTGTTGGGCGGTTGTGCCAGCACCGGCTGGATGACACCCCCGGCCGCGCCGGTCGAAATGGCGGCGCCGGCCGATGACGGCATCGTCGCCGGTCTGCTGACCGACAATCGGGTCCAGACCGCCTTTGCCGAGATCGAAGCCATGCGCACGCTCAATAATGAGCGCCTGGTCGAGCTGACACAAATCCCCGCCCCGCCCTTCGCCGAACAGGCACGCGGCGCCGAGATGGCGGCGCGGATGCGGGCGCTCGGCCTGGCCGATGTGACCATCGACGCCGTCGGCAATGTCATCGGCCGCCGCCCCGGCACAACCGGCAGCGAGGCGCGCAGCATCGCCATTGTCGCCCATCTCGACACCGTTTTTCCGGAGGGCACAGACGTTACTGTGCACCGCGAGGGCGATCTGTTTACGGCACCGGGCATTGGCGATAATTCGCGCGGGCTTGTGGTCCTGCTCAGCCTGATCGACACCATGCAGCGCGCCGGGATCGAGACGCGCGATGACCTCGTCTTCATCGCCTCGGTCGGCGAGGAAGGCCTCGGCGATCTGCGCGGTGTGCGGCATCTTTACGAAAATGACGCCTCACCCTTTGCCAGCTTCATCGCGATTGATGGCGGCGATGCCGCGCGCCTGGTGGTCACCGCGGTTGGCTCGATCCGCTACCGCGTCACCTTCCGCGGCCCCGGCGGCCATTCCTACGGGCATTTCGGCCGCGTCCAGCCGCACCAGGCCCTGGCCGAAGCGATCCTGCGCTTCACCGAAGCCGCAACCCCGCTCACCCTGGACGGCACCAAGGCGACCTTCTCCTTCGGCCGCGTCGGCGGCGGCACCTCGGTCAATTCCATTCCCTTCGAGAGCTGGATGGAGGTTGATATGCGCTCGGCCAATCCACAAAAGCTCGACGCCCTGCACCAGGCCTTCCTGGGCTCGGTCGATGCGGCGCTGGAGGCCGCCAATGCGCGCCGGCGCCAGGGTGACGCGCTGACGGTCGATCTCGATCCCGTCGGCTCGCGGCCACCGGGCGAAGGTGATCTCAATGCCCCGATCGTGCTGCATGCGATGGCGGCAATCCGGGCCATGGGCCAGGAGCCGGAACTGACGGCATCGTCCACCGACGCCAATATTCCCATCTCACGCGGCGTCCCGTCGGTGACGATGAGCCGCGGTGGAATATCGCGGAACGCCCACGCACCCAATGAGAGCTGGCTTGATGAGAACGCCCACGAGGCGATCCAGATGGCGTTACTGGTCGCCCTGGCCGAGGCGGGGCTGGTGAGCGGCGAGTAGCGAGGCTGCGGCAGGAGGCGCGGTTCCGGCTTCGTTTTCCGTTTGACTTGCGAACCGTGCTCATTCATTTTTGATTGATGGGCCTCTATTTTGGGCTATCTACTAATCATTTTTGGATACCCATGACGCGCGACTTCGACTGGTCCCACCTGCAAACCTTTCTGTCCGTCGCCGAGCACGGCACCCTGTCCGGCGCCGCTCGCGCCACCGGTGGCAGCCAGCCGACCATGGGCCGGCATATCGCGGCGCTGGAAGACCAGCTGGGCGTGCGCCTGTTCGATCGCGCGCCGCACGGACTGGCGCTGACGCCGACCGGAGCCGACCTGGTCGAGCATGCCCGCTCGATGGCGACAGCCGCCAACCAGCTATCCCTCACCGCCAGCGGCCGCAGCGAACACATTGGCGGGACGATCCGGATCACCGCCTCAGAAATCATGTCGACCTATACCCTGCCCGCCATACTGACCGCCCTGCACCGGGCCGAGCCGGAGATCGAAATCGAACTGGTCTCCTCGGACCGCAGTGAAAACCTGCTGCAGCGCGAGGCCGATATCGCAATCCGCATGTACCGGCCCACCCAGGCGGACGTGTTCACGAAAAAGGTCGGAGATCTGCAACTCGCCATGTTCGCGGCGCATGACTATATCGCCCGGCGCGGCGCACCGACGACACTGGAGGAATTCCGCGGCCACGACGTGATCGGCTATGACCGCAGCGAATTGATGCTGCGCGGCTTCGCTGAAGTCGGCCTCCAGGTCGACCGGCATTTCTTCGGCTTCCGGTGCGACAGCCAGGTCGTGGGCTGGCAAATGGTCATTGCCGGCTTCGGAATCGGTTTCAATCAGCTGGAAATCGGGCTCGCGGAACCGGCCGTGCGACGCATCGAAACCGATACGCCCATGCCCGCCCTGCCGATCTGGCTCACAGCCCATTCCGAACTCAAGACCAGCCGCCGGGTCCGGCGCGTGTTCGATTTCCTCGCCGAAGCGCTGAAAACGCACTGAAAACGGCACAAACACCGTCCATCACCCAGCCGCCAGGAGGCAGGGCTCGCTGGGGCGGTCACGGTCTCAATATCTGATTGGGAATGGTGAGCCCGCCGGGGCTCGAACCCGGGACCTACTGATTAAAAGTCAGTTGCTCTACCAGCTGAGCTACAGGCTCCTCATTTGAGGAGGGCCCTACCTATAGTGATGATTTCTGCCGGTCAATCGCGCCTTGCCTATGGATTTCAGCAATTACGATGCGATTTTGCCATAATTGCCGGTAATATCGAATGCATGAGTGGAAACATCCGTCTGCTGACATGCGTGATGGTGGCGTTAGCCGCCAGCGCCTGCTCGTCGACCGGCCAGAGCGCCGGAAATTTTGGCCGTGAAGAAACCAGCGTCGCGGTCGAGGATGCCATCGGCCTGCCGCGCGAACGCCCGGGGCCCGTCATGGTCGATGAGGGCGATGACACCGTCCCGACCCCCTATGGCGGCGAGGGCTCGCCGCGGCGTTGCTCGACCATCGCGCGCGATGTCGCCCGGCTGACGGTCGTGCTCGGTCCCGATGTCGAGGAAACCCAGCGCCAGCAGGCCGAGGAGGACGCGCATCGCGAAGGCTGGATCAGCCAGGGCGCGCATTTCGCCTCGCAGGCGCCGGAACTCGCAACGGACGGCGCCTGGGGCCTGTATCACTCCACCATTGTCGGCCTCAACCCGGTCCGCCCGGTGATCCGATTCATCGGTGGCGCCGGCCGCATCGAGGAGGATGCCCGCGAGCGCCGCGAAATGGCCCAGCGCCGCCGCGCCTATCTGCGCGGGATTTATGATGGCTTTGGTTGCCCGGCGGTCCAGATGCGCCGCGCCTTCGAGGCCTATGGCCTGGTTGAAGTGACGGAGTAGACCGCCGGCCCGATCTGGCGCCAGAACAGCCGCGTATCGCTGGGCGCTCCATCGGGCATCAGCGCATAGCCGGGAATGACGCCCAGCGCTGTCCAGCCGGCGCGCTGGTAGAGGCGGTCGGCAGGCGTGCCCGGCACCGTGTCGAGCACGAGCAAAGTCTTGCCGGCCTCGAGCGCTGCGGTCTCGATCGCGGCCAGCAAGGCCGCGCCCAGTCCCTGCTTGCGCGCGCTGGAATGAACCAGCATTTTGGAAACATCGCCGCGATGCGGCTGATTGTCAGGCTGGGCGAGGACCAGCTGGACCGAGCCGGTCACGCGTCCCCCCGGCCCGTCCGTTGCCGCCAGCAGAATGCGTTCGCCGCGCTCGACACTGGCGATAATGCCCTGCCAGAACTGGCGCGCCCGGTCGCGCGACAGCGGCGCCATGAAGCCGACCGAAGCCCCGCCCTCGACGATATCGAGCAGGAGGTCACAAAACGCATCCAGCCGGGCGGTGATGTCTTCTGCCGTCAGGGCGCGGATATGGGGCGCGTCGCTCATGCGCTGCGGGTCGCCGCTTCGGCTGCGCCCTGATCCCATTTCGCCCGGAATTCGCGTCGAAACGCCTCGAACTCGCCGGCCGCAATGGCGGCACGGATGCGGGCCATCAAGTGTTCGAAATAGGCGATATTGTGCCAGGAGATCAGCATGGCCGAGAGGTATTCGCCTGATTTGAAAAGATGATTGAGATAAGCCTTGGAATAATCCCGGCTGGCGGGGCAATCGATTTCCGGCGCCAGCGGCGTGCCGTCCTCGATGAATTCGGCGCGCTTGATATTGATCGGGCCGTAATCGGACCAGGCCTGGCCGTGGCGTCCGGACCGGGTCGGCAGGACGCAATCGAACATGTCGACCCCGCGCGCGACGGCCTCGACCAGGTCGATCGGCTTGCCGACGCCCATCAGATAGCGCGGCCGCTCCACCGGCAGATGCGGCGTGGTGAAATCGAGCACATCGCACATCTGCTCGAAGCCCTCACCGACGGCGAGGCCGCCAATGGCATAGCCGTCAAAGCCGATTTCCTTAAGCCCTTCAGCCGATTGGCGCCGCAATTCCTCGAACACCGAACCCTGGACAATGCCGAACAAGACCTGGTCGTCGCGGGTTCCGAAGGCGTCCTTGGAGCGTTGCCCCCAGCGCAGGGAAAGCTCGAGCGAGGCCTTGGCCTCGGCGGGGGTGCAGCCGAAGGCGGTGCATTCATCGAGCTGCATGGAGATATCGGCGCCGAGCAGGTCGGCCTGGATCTCGATGGAACGCTCCGGTGTGAGATGGTGTTTCGAGCCGTCGATATGACTTTGGAAGGTGACGCCCTCTTCGGTCATCTTGCGCAGTTTCGACAGCGACCAGACCTGGAAACCACCGCTATCGGTCAGGATCGGGCCTTTCCAGGTGGAGAATTTATGCAATCCGCCCAGACGCTTGACCCGTTCGGCACCGGGGCGCAGCATGAGATGATAGGTATTGCCCAGGATGATGTCGGCGCCGGTATCGCGGACCTGGTCCATATAGAGCGCCTTGACGGTGCCCGCGGTGCCGACCGGCATGAAGGCCGGGGTGCGGATATCGCCGCGCGGGGTCTTGAGCACGCCGGTGCGGGCCTTGCCGTCGGTGGCGTGGATCTCGTATTCAAAGACGCTCATCGCGCGCGCTCCAACAGGCTGGTATCCCCGTAGGAATAGAAACGGTAACCGCTTGCAATAGCGTGCGAATATGCGCGCTGCATGGTCTCGAGCCCGGCCAGGGCGCTGACCAGCATGAAGAGGGTCGAGCGCGGCAGGTGAAAATTGGTCAATAGCGCGTCGGTGATGCGGAAATCATAGCCGGGCGTGATGAAAATCTCGGTGTCGCGGCTGCCCGCTTCGATACGCCCGACCTCCGGGGCCAGGCTCTCCAGGGTGCGCAGCGCGGTAGTGCCGACGGCGATGACGCGGCGGCCCTGTAACCTTGCCGTATTGATGGCGCTGGCCGCCTGCTCGCTGACCGTGCACCACTCGCCATGCATGCGGTGGTCTGCCGTATCCTCGGCCTTGACCGGCAGGAAGGTGCCGGCGCCGACATGCAGGGTGACATCGCAGCGCTCAATCCCGCGCGCCGCCAGGGCCTCGAACAGGCGCGGCGTGAAATGCAGGCCGGCAGTCGGCGCCGCAACGCTACCATCTTCGCGTGCGAATAAAGTCTGATAATCCTCGACATCCGCCGCATCAACATTTCGCTTGCGAGCTATATAAGGCGGCAGAGGCGGAACACCGGTCGCGGCGATAGCTTCATCGAGCGCGGCGCCGGACAGATCGAAGGCCAGAAGCGTGTCGCCGCCCTCCGCCTTTTCGACGACCTCGGCGGAGAATGTGCCGAACTCGATCCGGTCGCCGATCTTCAGCCGCTTGGCCGGGCGGATAAAGGCGCGCCAACGGTCCGGCCCGGTGCGCTTGTGCAGATTGATCTCGCAGCTGACATCACCGCCGCCGCCGAGCGCGCGCGCGGCGCGTATGCCCACCAGGGCTGCCGGGATGACGCGGGTATCATTGAAGACCAGAAGATCGCCGGCCCGCAACAGGTCCGGCAGGTCGAGCACGGCCTTGTCGGCGAGCTGGCCGGCGGCATCGACATGCAGCAGCCGCGCGCTGTCGCGGGGCCGCGCCGGGCGCAAGGCAATACTGGCCTCGGGAAGGTCGAAATCGAAATCATCTACGCGCATGGGCAGGGTCTAGAGCATTTTCAGCCAAAGTGGGAACCGGTTTTGCGGTGCGAAAATGCGGCACCGGCATTTTCGGACACACCGGTTCGCAATCTTTGCCGTGTAGTCGAGAGTTCAGACATTCAAACGGATATCCGCCTTGCGTCATACGATCACTGCCCTTCTCGCCACCGGACTGGTCGCCGGCATCGCCCTCGTCCTGGCCCTGGCGCCGATCTGGCGCGGTTTCGATGCGGCGCGCGAGGTCTGGCCCATCCTGCTGGTTCTCGCGGCTATCGCGACGCTGAGTGTACAGGCCAACCGGCACCGCCCGGCCCGTCTGCTCAGCCTTGTGGCATTGGCTGCGGTGATCGCACCGGGGATGGGCGAGAGCTGGCGGGCGATCTCGGATCCCTTGCCGGCCACTGCCACCGCCCCGCGCCCGGGCGAAATCGATGTGCGGATCGGGACGCATAATATGTGGGGCCGCAATGCCTCCCCCATGGAGGCAGCGCGAATTCTGCCGCCGCGCGCGCCCGATGTGCTGGCGCTGCAGGAAGCCTTCGGCGCCGCTCGCGCCCCTGCCGATGCACTCGAGGCGCAATATGCCTATGCCGCCCACTGCCGGGCCAATCGTCTGCTGAGCCATTTCCCCATCCTGGCATCGGGCTGTGTCGAACTACCGCCCGCGATCCGCGCCGCCGCGACCATTGCCTGCGACTGGGAAATCCCGCCCGCCGTCTGGGCCCGGCTGCGCCTGCCCGATGGCAGCGAGGCCGTCTTCGTCACCGCCCACCTGACCTGGCCCTTCCCCGGCGCCACCCAGGACTGCCAGCGCCGCGGCCTGAGCCGCGCCCTGGCGCAATGGCCGCGCGACAGGCTGGTGGTGATGGGCGATTTCAACGCCGCCGCCCCGGCCTATGCCCTCGCCCGCCTCGAACGCGATTTCGGCCTGACCCGCCGCTCGATCGGCATCGCCACCTTCCCCGCCGAGGGCCGGTTCGAGCAGGCCGGCCTGGGCACACCGCCCTTTGCGCCGATGCTGCTGGGCATTGATCATATCTTCGCCGGCGAGGCCTGGCAGACGATCTCGATTAAGGCCGGGCCGAATACGGGGTCGGATCACCGCCCGCTGCTGGCGACGCTGCGCTTGAGTGCACCCGACGCGCAGCCGTGAGACCCGTTCTCCACCTGCCCTCCCGATCAACGCGCCTCAATCAAACGTCATGCTCACGATATTTTTGAACTTTTGAGAGTTAAATGTCTCAAGCTCTTCCCCCGGAGGAGCGCAGCGAATTCCGGGGAAACGGCTTTGTTGTGTTTAGTCCCGTGGAGGCCCGGGGCCAGACCCCGCCCTGCGTCGGCGAGTTTTGAAGGAGAGCGTTATCCTCAGGCGATTGCGCCGGGAAACGGATACCCCGCCTCAACGCCCCTCCACGGTCACCCGCGCAAGATGGTTTGTCCCGCTCTGATGGATCAGCAGGGCCTGGCCGTCGCGGCTGGTACGCATGTGGCGCAATATCCCGGCATGGACCGGGCCTGAGGGGATGGGCCAGCTCTGGAAGGTTTCGGTCTGCGGGTCGAAGCGCACCAGCATGTCGGGCCTCACGCCGCTTTCATTATACCAGATCGCGCCATCGAAAACGGCGATGGCATAGGGGTGCGATGACGAGCCGCTGGGCGACTCCCATTCGCGGATCTCGCCGCTTTGCGGATCATAGCGGCCGAGCCGTCCCAGCCGCGAATTGACCCACCAGATCATGCCGTCGGCATCGATATCGAGCCGGCGCACCGTGGTGCCGGCATCCGGCAGGGTGATTTCCTCGACATCCATCGTTTCGGGGTCAACGCGCAGCAGGCAATTGGCGCCATTGCAGGCGACCCAGACAATGTCGTCTTCCGCGATCTTGACGCCATAGGGCCGCGAGCGCTCGCGCGGACTGTCGACCAGCCGGACCTCGCCACTTTGCGGATCGAGACGGCCGATCATATTGCTGCCCTGCAGCGAGAACCACATGATGCCATTGGCATCGAACTCGGCCGTGTGCGGGTCGCGCGCGGCCTCGTCGGGCATCGGATACTCTGTGATCTCGCCGCTGGCCGGATTGAAGCGGCCAATCGTGGCGTTGCGATTGCCAGTATACCAGGCATCGCCGTCCGGACCGATCGTCACCGAATGCGGCCCCGCGCCGGCGGGCAGATCAAATTCCTCCATCGCGCCGGTCTCAGGGTCGAGCCGGCCGAGAATGTCCAGCCATTGCCCGACCCACCAGATACTCCCATCGCCCGCCTCGACCGGATCGCGCGAGCGCTGCCCCAGGGTCGGCACCTGCCATTCCTCGAAGCTGATGATGAGCGGGCCATCGACCGGTGTCGCGGCGCGGTTGTCATTGGGCGGGTAATGTTCGGCAAGATAGTCGAGGATTTCCGCCTGCATTTCCGGCGCGCCGGACAGGTCGATCATCGTCGCGGTGAGCGATTGCCAGTCATCACGCGAATAGCCCGATGTGCTCTCGACCGTGCGGATCGAATGGCAAGCCGAACAGACGGCTTCGACCGTCTCGCGGGCCTCACCGCCGGAATGCGCCAGGGCTGTAGCGGGGTGGCAAAGCGCGGCGGCGATGATGAGGGGGGAGATCATATGGCGTTGCATGTCAGGGCTCCGGGCGGTGGCATGATCGGGGCAGTGTAGTGGAAGATTGGCGGATTGGGAGGGGGAAATCGGGAGAGGTCTTTGCGCCGGTGGCGGCGCTCGGCTGCCCGGCGCAACGCGCTCTATCTCATAACAACACAAACCCTTGTCATCCCTGACGGATGCCCCGCGAAAGCGGGGCGGAGATCAGGCAACTGTGTTACTCGGCGAAGGCTTTGCCGTCTCGAAGCATAGCATTTATCGCAATG